>Ga0078972_1000136_pt1 | contig 300138 bp, 259 predicted proteins | sample YelNatPaOPGAMG01_FD_67568 | JGI IMG/M metagenome (GOLD analysis project Ga0078972, IMG submission 67568) | Hot spring thermophilic microbial communities from Obsidian Pool, Yellowstone National Park, USA - OP-RAMG-01 (SPADES assembly) (version 2) | ecosystem: Environmental > Aquatic > Thermal...
CGGGGCCGAATTGGCCCGGCGAAGTGAATCAGGCCCTGCTCCGGCTCAACCTCCGGACGAATCGAGGCTTCAACCCGCTCCCTGACGCCATTTGACTCAATTCTCAGACACGCTCCTAGGATCGAGGCGCGCAACGAGCAGGTGCGGACGCATCCTCGCTGCCGGCCGGAAGCGGGGCAGCGGGCGATGACGGCCTGGGTGGAGCGGTACAAGCTGAGCGGTCTGGTAGAGATCAAGCTGGACGGCACGCAGTTGAAGCTGGAGCGGAGGGAGGAAGCGATCACCCGCGCGCTGGAGTTGGCGGGCTGCTACGTGGTCGTGACCGACGTGGCCTCTACCGCGATGAGCGCCCAGCAGGTGCATGACAGTTACCTCTCGCTCGGGAAACTGGAGCGTGATTTCCGTACCCTGAAGACGGGCTTGCTGGAAGTGCGGCCCGTGTGGGTGCGGAAAGAGAGCCGCACGCGAGGTCACGTCTTCTGCTGCCTGCTGGCGCTGAAAGTCGCTCGCGAGATGGAGCGGCGGTTGCGGGCCGCCTTGGGCACCACGGAGACCCGAGCCGACGCCCTCACGCTGCCCGACGCTTTGCTGGCCTTGACGCGGCTGTGTCTGCTGCATTATCCGGTCGATGAAAAAACCATGGTGACCAAACTGCCGCAGCCCGACGCTCGCCAGCGACAAATCCTCCAGGTCCTCGGCGTCACGCTTCCGGCCATGTAGTCAGGCGGCGGAGCCCCCTGCCGAACCTGACAACTCATTTCACTCCAGGCACTTCAACAGAAAATCCTCTCCGCAAAGAAAAGGAAGTTCCGTCCGAATGAGTTTTTGGACGGAGACCCGTAAGAGACCATGAGCATGTTGATTTTGATCCGAGATGACCGGGGAGTGAATGGTTTCCTGTGCGGGTCGGATGCCCGCGGTGCACTTTACCCTCCTGCTAACCGGGATAAGGGGCACCGGGCCTGACGATGCGGATATCGTGGTCAGTAAATGCGTAATGTCCCCCGGGAAACTCGTAGCGTGGCATGTGGCACTTGATGCACCTATTGGGGCTGACCGGACAAGCAGGGGCTTGCGAACTTGAATCAGCATTGCTTTCTTTAATTCCTTTAATGGGATGACAACGCAAGCATTTGGAATCGTAAAATCCGGTATCCGTTACCAAGTTCTCATGCGGGTTGTGGCAGGAAAGGCAACTGATTCGCATGTCCGTCGGGCTCCAGCAACGGCTGTTTTGAAGACGATAAGGCTGGAAGCGCACGTTCAAGATACCCACCAGGCCCATCAATTCGACCTGCTCCCAGGTTCGATGGCACGAACCACAAAAATCGTCCAGTTGGCCGGGACTAAGCCGCCCGGGATTGAAGATCGAAGCTTGTGCCTCATGCCAACGTCCTCTACTTACGGCTGCCACATGGCTGCCTCCCGGGCCGTGGCATGCCTCACAGTGAACACCGGGAACAGCCTTTGCAGGCAGGAAATTTCCACCAATTACCGCACCCGTAGTATGGCATACGACGCAGGCGCGTACGCCGTCCGTATCCATTCGGGCTCCCAATGCGAATTCAATGTTCGGAGGTACGCCGCGGGGAGACCCCATGGTCAGGTCCAGACCCTGGATGTCATTGAAAAAGCTTACCCGGCTTTGAAAGTACACGCCGTTCCAACGAAATACGTATGTCTGTCCAGCCGCTCCTCTACCGAATGCCCAAATGATAGGCACTGAAATCGTGCGTCTTTCATTGCTCACCGAGTAAATAAATTCCTTTCCCCTCCGGGAAATCTGATAACTGTAAGGACCCTGGCGAAAACTCAATCGCGGATGATTGCGGAGTATATCTGCATCAGGAGCCAGTGCAGCCGCCTGCGCCATGGGCGTTCTCGAATACGTCTTTCCTTCCGATACATGGCATCCGGAACAGACACGATCGCCAACATATTCCGTGCCCGCCGGCGGCCCCTTTGTTGGGTTCCATTCCACAGTCGCGGCCCCCGAGGGGCCCGCTTTGTGTAATGTTGCCCCGCACAAGAGGACTGCCATTGTTATAACGCCGGCGATCAAAAACCAATTTGGTTTCAGTCGCTCACATTTTCCAGAATCGCGGCAAAATCCGCCACTAAGGAAGGCGTGTGGAAATCTCCTGTTTCGTTGATTACCGCCAAAAGAGCTTCGACCACATTTAAGCAACTTCTTCATGAAACTGCCTATCCTGTGAGAGCCTGTTGCATGTCATCGAAAGCAGAGGATGAAAATACTGACATGTAAGGGCAGTACGAGTGACGAATCAGGGTTGCGGAGTAATCGTGCGAGTGAACAGTGTTTGGCGAAAATGATCTGTGCCCCGAGGTTTGATCCTTGCCTGCGCCACGCGAAAAACCATTACCGTGACCCGAATATTGTATCTGGGTGCTTTAAGCGGAACTGAAACGCTCAAGGAGTTACTGGCGTGCCTTCGCCCTCGGTTATATTAATGTAGCGATCAATCGGCAGGTTGACAAACCGCTCAGTTCTGCCGCTGGGCAAGGGCCAAGTGACTTCTACCCAGTCGATTTTTGTTCTTTCGCCAATCCCTAATACCATCCGAGGATCATGCGAAGCCAAATAGCTTCCGCCTCCAACCTTGAACCTCTGCCGCTTCAAATCTCCGGCTTGCCATGTGACACGCGCTCCAATTGCGTCCCGATTAGCCTTCTTGCCGATGAGCTGGATTCCCAACCAGTGACTGTGCTTTGCTGCGATATTGTGCAACAGGACGGGGGTTGAATTATTGACAGCGACCAGGACATCCACTGCACCGTCGTTGTCATAGTCTCCGATGGCCATACCGCGCGAAGCAAAGCGTTCGTTAAAAACGGGACCGCCTTCCTGGCTGACGTTCTCAAAAGCGTGCTTAAAGTCCCGACCCGTGTTGTGGAACAACAGGAGTTTCTCCTTGTACTGTACGGAACTGTCACGCTCCTGAACTTTTGTATCGGGATGGCCATTAGCTATGAATAAATCAATATTGCCATCGTTATCGTAATCGAAAAATTTAACACCCCATCCGCTCATCAGCATCACAGCCATCCCGATGCCATCCGGCATTGCTTCATCGTCAAAAGTTTCATCGTGATTATTGTGATAAAGGGAATACATTTCATGGTCAATGTTGTCCACGAAAAGGTCCATCCAGCCGTCCTGATCGAAATCGGCCGAATCAACACCCATTCCGGACCTCGCCCGGCCATCGGCGCTGTATGCGACACCGGCCTGCAAGCCGATTTCTTCGAATTTTCCATTGCCACGGTTGGCAAAAAGGAAGTTTGCGACGGTATCGTTGGCGACAAAGAGGTCTATCAGGTTGTCATTGTTGATATCCGTCGCAACGACTCCCCACGCTTTGCCCAACACGCTCGAAATCCCCGATTCATTGCTGACATCAGTGAATGTCCCGTCACCATTATTGTGAAAAAGCCAGCTCGGCATCGGATTGTAAACCCGAGGCACACAGTAATAGCGCTCGCCGGTCTGTGGATTGCCGCAGAACCGATTTTTGGATTTGTCAAAATCGACGAACCGGCAGACGAAGAGATCAAGTTTGCCATCGTTATCATAATCAAACCAGACCGCACTGGAAGACCAGCCGGGAGCTGCCAGACCGGCCTTCGCGGTGACGTCAGTAAATGTTCCGTCGCCGTTATTGTGATACAGGATATTGTGTCCGTATTGAGTCACGTAAATATCGGGGAAGCCATCATTATCGTAATCCCCTATGGCGACTCCCTGGCCAAAGCCCCCACCGGCCACACCCGCTTTTTCGGTGACATCTGTAAAAGTGCCGTCCCGATTATTACGGTAAAGCGCGTTGCGCAGCGGTGTGGATGGATTGAAGAAATCGCATTTGCCGCTATTGACAAGATAAATATCCATCCAGCCGTCGTTATCGTAGTCGAAGAACGCACACCCCGGCCCGGTTGTTTCGGGTAGGTAGTACTCCGGGGAGGCACCATTGACATGCCGCCAAGTGATCTTGCTGGTGGAACTTGGGATCCATTCAAAAAGGGGAGGCGACCCGCCGGCCTGCTGAAGCGGAGACATCGCAAAACCCAACGGACCGGCTCCCCAGACCGTGAGTCCCGATCCGAACAAAGACTTCAGAAAGGAGCGGCGTGACGTACCACGACACTCCCGTGCTGCATTCCTGATCATCCCTAGTGTTGTGCCCCTTCTAAGCGGAATTACTTATATCCCGATCCCTTGCCCTCAGTCATCGTACCGCCCCTTTGTCGCCGGATGCTTCCCGGCTTACTGCTTGGGTGTGCCCTCGGAAGAAATTCCCTCAGGAACCTTCAGTCCTCCTTCTGGAGTAGTCATGCGGTAGGAAGTTGGCCCCGTTGTGCTCTCCGCCTTTGCGACTAAAGCCTGCAGCCGGCGGAATTCAGCCTGTTCCGCAGCGGCTTCTCTCGGCCGCTTTGCTCTTGCAAGCGCCATCGCAAGACTGTAACGGACTTGCGGACTGTAAGGTGCCAGGCGCTTTGCGATTTCAAGTTCCTGGACTGATCTTATAGTGTCCCCCAGCCCGAGAAGAGAGCGTCCGGCCAGATAGTGGGCAACAAAGGAATCGGGGGCCAGCTTTACGCCCTGCTCTGCCAGCGGCAGCGCATCCTTGAACCGGCTGAGCCGTATGTAAATATATGCTAACTGCAAATAAGGCAAAGAGCTGCCTGGATTGATCTTGATCTCTTCCTTCAATTCCTGTTCTGCCTGGGGATATCGGGACAAGTCTGCCAGCATGGATCCATAGGCAAAATGCACAAATGGTACCTGGGGGTAATTTTGCACAAGCTTCTGGAAGGCCCGGTCTGCTTCGTCAAAATTCTCGAGCGCTTCCAACTCGCCGATTTCACCCGCTGCGTAAATTAGGGCGTCTTTGGACGGATCCACTTGGCCGGGCAGCAGAGGCACATGGAGGAGTGCAAGCCCCATGGCCTCCTTGACGTCGTTTGTCAGGATATTTTGGGTCACGAGATATGACAGCAGCGATTTCGCCTCATCAAAGTTTCGCAGAAGTATGTCGATCAGGGCCTCGTGGTAGCGTGCTGCGTTGGCCAGTTCTTTATTGTCACCGACTCCCTTCAACCGGCCGCGTTCCAGATGAATAAACGCATTCTTGTAGTCATGGATCTCAAACTCGCACAGTCCAAGCAGCACCCAAGCCTGGCCATAATCGGGATCCAGCTCTACAAGATTCTTGAAGGCCTGAACGCCTTCGCGATAATTGTTTGAATCGTAATCTATGGTCCCGACATACCACCATCCTTCATCCCAGCGTGGGTTGAGCTTGAGGGCCTGGTGGTAAGCTTCCAGCGCTCCTGAAAGATTTCCAGCCAGACGCAATTTCGCCGCTTGTTCGGAGAGTTGCTTAAATTGAATTTGCGGATTGGCTGTTCGATGGACCTTTTCTTCGCCATTCAGCAGCCCGGTGCCAAGTAACACAATCGCGGCGGCAACAAGCAGGTGTCTTGCACGCAGAGTCCTCCGATCCTTTTCTAACCTGACCTTCCTTACAGCATCAGGAATGTCAATTGACCGGAACGAGGTTTGTGTTGACTTCTGAGGTTCCATGCTTCAAACGCTGTAGTTGGGCAAATCGTGCCATTTCCTCGCCCGCAAGTTCTTTGCTTCCCTGCTTGCGGTAAATCTGCGCCAGTTCATAATGAACCCGGGGGTTGGAAGGGTCGAGTCTTGCGGCCAGTTCCAGTTCCCGTTCGGCTCCTTTAAGGTCTTCCTTCCTCCGCAAAGCTTCGGCTAATCCAAGGTGCGCCTCGGGCATTTTAGGATCGATTTGAATCGCACGCCTGAAGTTCTCTTCTGCTGAATTCACATCCTGCTCGTAAAAGTCGATGCGTCCAAGATTTACAAAGGTTGTAGGGTCGCTGGAATCAAGCCTCGCAAGGTTCTGAAGTACTTCTGAGGCATGAGGCCAATCGTGCTGGATCCAGTAAATTTTGGCAACTTTCCTAAGAAGGTCAGGGCTTGGCCCACCACGGGAGAGCATCTCCTGGTAAATGTTCAGTGCCTTAGACTGATCCCCCATTGCGGAATAGTTTTCCGCCGCTAAGAGCATAGTTTCCGGAGAATTGGGATAAGCCGTTGCCAGATGCTGGTAAAAGCCGTAGGCCATTGAATGAAGCACTTCGCCAAGCACAAAAAGGTGCTCCACGTCAGAAGGCCACCTCTTGAGAACAGGAAGAATTTCGCGGCCCACGTTTACCCAGTCGGATTGCAGGAATGACGCTCGAAACCTTTTGAAGCTGTCGTTGTCAGTAAACAGTCCGCGGACGGGGTTATCACCCTCGGGATCCGAGATGAGAAGAAAACGGACTGACAAGCCGATCCCCGTCAAATCAGAACGGACGCCCACCGATGGAGCGGATTGATCGGGGCCATCCAACGTCTGCGTCAAAGAGTTCCACACCGGGTCCATCGGAAAAAGCTTCCTGCCCTGATCGAGGGCCTGTTTGGCCAGTCCATTCTGGCCCAGCATCATTGCGCAGGCGATATAGTCACTGACAACAACAGGCGCCCGCAGCCCGCTAATCTGAAGTGAACGAAGCAATTGAGCCGCATCCTGCTTTCGAGACTCCATCGTCAAGGCCAGTGCGAGTCGCGTTTTGACCCACTCAGAGTTTCCGTTGGCGACTAACAGCGCCCGAAATAATTCCTCAGCCTTTGCGTACTTGCCGGCTTGAAGGTACGCTGTAGCCATTGCAAACTGGATCTGGCGGTTACCGGGAGCCAAACTCCGAGCTTTTTGATAATCATGAATCGCCAGTCCCAATACTCCCTGGGCTGCGTTACGTTCTCCATCCAACAATAGAGCGTAGTACCCAGGATCTGCGGTTGAGCTCAGCTCTTGGTAGGCATGAGCGGCAAGGCTGAGAGCATCGTCGCCGGCAAGATAGTAAGCTCCGGGTCTGTCCGGGTCGAGTGTCAGTGAACGAACTGTTCCCGCCAGAGAATTCGCTGGATCACCCAAATTGCTCGCAGCCTGTGCACTTAAAAACCATGCATTTGAGTCGTGTGGATTCAGGCGCGTCGCGCGTCCGAGTTCAGAAAATGCCCGGCGGTCGTCGTGGAAAACCAGATGGCACCATCCGGAGAAATACCAGGGAACGAACAACTGAGGATCTAACCGCCGGGCACGCTCCAGTGCCTTGAGGGCTTCGCTACAGTTTCCACTCATTGCCTCCGTGGCTCCCAGGTTGCTCCAGAGTTTCGCTGACTCAGGATGTTCTTTGACCAGCGCAGAGAATTCTTTTGTTGCAGCCTGCAAACGTTCCTGTTGTGCGGGGCTTATTTGCTCGAGCATCTGGGTTTGGCACGAAGCCCGGGGATTCAGAAACAGAAGGGCGCCCACCGGCAGCCCAACGAAGATTGCTGAAGCTTTGCCTGGCCTCAAAAAGCGGAAGGCTGACTGAATTTTCACCTTTTTGACCACCGGCCAGTTCATCATCAAGTGTTTTACAATTATCTCAATGATGCTGGTCCCCGAGGGATTTGGCCTGCTCAGCCGCTTTTTTTACTTCCTGCCCTTCAGCATCGACTCGTGCCTGTGCTTCACGTTTCATCGCATTTACCAGCGCGCTTTCACGTTTGCCATCCTGAGTGCGGTGCAGGCGAAAGTATGCTTGCGCCAGCAGGACACGGGCATCCAGGTAACCAGGAACTTTTTGTAAAATGCCCTCAAGCAGGGAAGCTGCTTTGGCATAATCCCCTGCCTGCATGGCCAGTACAGCGTATTCATAAGCAACTGAAGAGTCTCCCGGCCGTAGCCGGTCGGCCTTGGCCAGGAAACGCTGTGCGTCGGAATCATCACCCGCCAGCCTGTCCAGGCGACCCAGATAATAATTCGCGTTGAAGTCATCGGGATCCAGCGCAAGCTGCTTCTTGAATTCGGCCGCAGCCTGCTCTGTTTGGGCCAGCCCGGCATAACTGATTCCCAGGTCTGAGTGAATACCTGGCAGGTTCGGGTCCATTTTTTCTGCCTGCAGAAATGCTTCCAGAGCGTTCCTGTAAGCTTTGACACCGATTAAGGCTTCTCCCAGAGCTTTAAAACCCTCTGCCGACTTCTTCGTGGAGACGGCGCTGTAAATTAACGTCGCCGCTTGTTTGTACAATCCAAGGTGGAGGCAAGCTAACCCGTAAAGAAGCGTACCTGAAGCTTCGTCGGGCAGAGCGTCATGCACCAGCTTGGCTTCATACGCTGCCAGCTCAAACTGGTTCATCTGGTAATGGCAGAGAGCGAGGAGCTCAAGCGCCTTCGGGTTCCCAGGTTTAATCATGAGGGAACGGGCAAATTCCCGGGCTGCTTCTTTGATATGCTTGCTCTTCAGGTATGCAAGGCCGAGGTTGAGGAAAATGTTTGCGTCGTTATTATCAAGTGCCAGCGCCTGAGTGTACGCCTGAATCGCGTGCTCGAAGTCGCCTTTCTGAGCAAACGCGACCCCGAGGTTGGAAAGGGCCTCCGCGGATGGGGGACTCTCGGCGATACATTTCTGAAATTGGGCAATGGCCAGATCAGACTGGTGTTGCGCAAGGGCGTAATCGCCTTCTATGCAGTCCGGAGGCTCTTTGTCGGTTTGGGCCTTCGGTACGGCGAGCCCTGACCCGGCAAGCAACAAAGCTACTGCCAAAGCCAAAGGAACCGCCCATTCTCGTCTTACTTTCACCCGATAACCCTAACACCCCGACGCGGCCCAGCGCAAGACGCTCAGCAGTTGGTGACGGAATTCTCTGGGGGTTGTTTAAGAATCCCTGCCGCCATGCCATTGCTGCAAGGCGGCAGGGATAACAGCTCTAAAAATACAGCCTCGCTGCGAATTCGATTTCCCTGTGTCCTCTCTTTAGATCAAGGACACCGAAGGTATCCGGGTTGGCCAATACAGCGTGTCCCTGTGAAAAGCTCGTCGCGTTGGCTGGTAATACCCAGTTGAATATCGGAGTTCGGTTGAAGCTGGCTGCACTATCATCCAGATTCGGATGGTTAAACATGTTGAACGCCGAGAAGCGCAGTTCCAATGCTCGCCCCTCGCCCGGCAGACTGAACTGTTTGGACATAGTCAGGTCCCAGGAGTTGTTACCCGGCCCGCGGAAAACGGGGGTTTCGAATGTTCCAAACTGGTTGATTCCGGGCAGAGACACTGAGTTCGGGCTGAAGAAGTGGTCGCCAGGATTACTGAAGTTTCCTGGCTGCCAGTTGATGATGGGCCGAAGGGCAATATCAGGCGTTCCGTACCAGCCAACACTGCCTCCATTGAAGTTACTTTGCCCATTATCAAACGCTCCGCCTTTACATAAATTGGTTGAGGCGCCCGGGGCCATTGTGCAATTCACTGTTGGTGAACCTATATAAACAGGCGCGCCGCTCGTGTAATGCGTGATGCCCGACACCATCCATCCATTCAGCGCTCCTTTGGCAAACTTGTTGCCACCCAGGAGCTTGGTACCAACATTCGGCAACTGGTAGATGTATGAAAAGTTGAAAATGGACGCGTGGTCGTACCCGAGCAGTCCATAATCTCGCTTGGTGTCAAAAGGATCTACCTCACTGTTGAACGCTGCGGTGTAGCCAAGAGTCTTCGACCACGTGTATGAACCAAGCAGAGTCAACCCTTTCGAAACGTTCCGTCGGAAAGTAACCTGCATTGAGTTATAGTTCGCGGTATCAGCGTTCCTGGACCAGGCAATGTTGCCGAATGGTTTATACGGGACGAAGTCCGCTGTTGTCGTATCGCCGTTCTTACAGCAATCGGTCGTCCCCGGAATGAACATCGTGCCCGGAGCAATTGCGTTCAGATTGTACTGGTCAAACAAATGCCGGCTTACGTTCGCGACGTAAGCTACATCAACGATCGTGTTCCACCCCACGTTTCGAGTGAAACCGATATTCCACTCGTATGTTTGGGGAACGTTCCGGTCCGTAGGATCAGCCACCGTTGGGCTGATATTGCCCAGCGCTGTAAAAGGATTTGCTGCTTCAATATCTGCAAGCGTCAAGGACGGCATAGATCCCGTTGCGCTGATCGTCGATGTGAAAGAGTACGGGATGGAGTTTGCCATGAAGAAGCTGGTGTTGCCCTGGTTGCGGGTTACATAGATCCCGAAACCGCCGCGGAACACAGTCTTTCCATTCCCAAACATGTCCCAAGCAAATCCAACACGCGGTTGAAAGACAGGATGCGGATTCGGGAATGCGCTGTCGGGGATTTTGCCGGAGGCAGGCGTTACTATTCCATCGAGGAAGCTTGTAGAGTTCGCTGGGTCGTAGGCGGAAGGCAGGAACGCCTGCGCGTGCCCACGAGCTTCATACCACGGTCCCAGCCAGGAAATACGCACACCATAATTCAACGTCAGCCTGCGCGCCACCTTCCAGGAATCCTGCGCGTAGCCTTCCATGGTCCAATAGCGGAACAGGCCGTCGTTATTGGGGATTCCCTGTTCGAAGGCCCGGAAGTTGTCCGTCAGGATATCACCAAACGAATTACCCGTCGTATATCCGCCCCAATTCTCTGCAGTGATCAACATGCCTTCGGGAACGGGGCCACCGTTCTGATCATTGCGCGTCCTGTTCACACCACCCCCGAATTTGAAGGTGTGCGCTCCCTGGACTTTGGTAATATTGTCAGCAAATTCAAAGATTGTCTTGTCCGCGAAAATGCCGTTGCCCACGTCTCCTTCGCCCCATCGACCCGTGCCAGGATTACCGCCGCTATAGTAGTTCCACTGGTCGGTGATCTGAGGCATGAAATCGCCCCCATAGGTCATGCCGTTCTGAAAGCCGGGAACCTGTGCATTTTTGAAGTCCATGCCCGAAAACTGGAATCCCAGGGCGGACTTACTGAGCTTGGCGGGATCCTGGTAGTGGTTGGGGAGATTCAATTTCTGCGCGTCAAATTGAAACTCATTGATCAGCGTAGGGCTGATTGTCTTTACCAGGTCAACCACTATCGATTTACCGATGTTATTGCCAACCGTTGGCGTCGGTTCAGGAACGTTGGACGTCCACCCGCTGCCGATTCCCGACCACAGTCCCCACGGAGCAAAGTTCGTTTCGTGGTTTTTCGAGAGTCGAACCGAAAGCCGAGTCATGCTGGTCAAGTAATAATCCAGCTTAACGTTCTGCTCACTTCGGTTGAGGGGGTAAAGAGGGTGTCCAACAAAGTTGTAGTTGCCTGTGGGATCGTAGTAGTTCGGATAAGGATACTCGCTCAGCAGCTTGGCGGTGTTGGGGTCAATCTCTGAAGCCGGAATGATATTGCCGGGAAGCGGCGTGTTGCTCCAGCCGCTGGCGGGATCGAGCAACTGTGTCGGCATGTTGAGGCATCGAGATTTGCCTTGGCAAGCCGGATCGGTAAGCAATTGACTGAAATCACCATTACGCATTGCGGCCGAGGGCACCACAGCCTTCTGTGAACCAAAATCCGGCAACTGGTGCTGCCATTCCGCCATGACGAAAAAGAAGAGCTTGTTGTTGTCCTTGTTGAAACTGGAATGTGGAAAACGCACCGGGCCGCCCACATTAAATCCAAAATAGTTAAATTTGCTCCCTGGCCGCGGGACGCCTGAGGCATTGTTCGACCAATCGTTGGAATTAAGTGCAGCGTTCCGGCCGTAATAGTAAGCCTCTCCGTGCAGATGGCTGCCGCCGGATTTTGTTACTGCATTGATGATTGCCCCGGCGCTTCCCTGGTCCGCCTGGAAACTTGACAGTTTCAGGGTAAATTCCTGAATCATGTCATTATTGGGCTCGATGATAAATCCACCGTTATTGCCTGGGTCGATCATGTTGGCGTTGTCCAAGCGGATTGAATTTTGATCGTTCCGGAGCCCGTTAACATTGAACTGATTAATGCCTTGTCCTGTGCTTGACCCGAAATTCGGGTCAAACCCGCTGTTGACCACGCCGGGAAGCAGCGTCAACAACTCCATGGAGTTCCGACCTTCAATTGAAAGGTTCTTGATTTGATCGGAGGTGATCACATGCATTTCCGATCCACTGCTGAGGGGCATCTGCGCAACCACGTTTGCGGTTACTTCCACCTTTTGGACTGCCGCTCCTACCTGGAGTTGGGGACTGATTGAAACATGTTGCGCAACTTGCACAATAATGCCAGTTTGAATGTAAGATTTGAATCCCTTTGCTTCCACACGAAGGTCATATGTGCTCGGCACAACGTAGTCAAAAGTAAAATAGCCGGCGGTCGTCGTAACGGCGCGCGCCTCTGTGCTCGTGGACTCGTTGCGAAGAATAACAGTGGCACCGGGAATCACTGCCCCGCTCGGGTCGCGAACTACGCCGCTCACCACTGCGGTTGCCTGCCCGAACGCCGGTGTCTGAGAAAAAGCCAGGAGAGCTAGGATAATGAAGGACCCAATAGCCCCGCCTTTTAATAAGAAGCCAACACATCTTCCCAGTTGCCAACCGGCCTTTCGACCGCTAATCCCCTTCATCGGCAAACCCTCCTTGCATCGCATTTCGCTATTGGTAACGTTTACAAATAAGACTTAAAGATGCTGCATTCCGCACTTACTGTTCTGAACCACAACTCATGTCCTCTTCAGCAGTGTTACCACCACCAAGCTAAAGCGCTCCCCAAGATTTGAAAGCCTGAAACTAAGGTCTCGAGTTGGGCCCCTGACCCCTGATGCCACACTACCGGTTAATTGAAACTGCTTGAGACTTTGCCCGACTACCTATATACATACAGTCCGCGCCGCCGGATATTTCACCCGGTAGATGGTTCGTACTATGCCTCTCAAAATAAAGAATTGTCAATCCCCCATTTTGCGTATTAGAAGGGTCATTTTGCGACATGACACGCCAACGATGATTCGCGAATGACCAAGCTAGATCACGCCCTAACGAGTAGGTACAGCGATATTTTTGTGAATACGCAAACCGTTGGCCGACCGCTTGGCGAGCCTACTTTGTGGGGTTCTCGCATAGACACGCCAAACGGGAAGTGTCTTGGCAGAGTCTTGACACAGTTTCTCGCACTTTATTTGGTGATAAAAACTGCATTATGTTGAACCGGAAGGGTTTAAATGGTGGACTTGGAGGGGTTCGAGCCCTCGACCTCATGACTGCCAGCTAGAATCGAAAACATTATCTTGTTGGCTCGCTTAGCTTTATCTTCGGTCAAGAATACCATTTTTGGGGGTATTCGGCCCTTATTGTTCCCTTAATGTTCTCCACACGATGGGGTGAACCCTTATAGTGGCACAATTTTCTTGTTCACAGTTTCCGTGTTCGATGAAATCATTTGTGTATCTTCCAGCAAGGGATGGGGTTCGGGGAAGGGGACGGCGATAGAGTCCCCTTCCCCGGCTACCACTTCAGAAATCCCTCCTGGGTTTTCATCGTTCCCACAGTCGTTCTCAGAAAACAGCATCCTGGCGCTGCGAATTTCAGCCTGGGCTAAGCTTTCAGTTTGCTGCTCGAATTCTTCCGGAGGCAGGTAGCCCAGCGCCGAGTGCAGCCGCTGCCGATTGTAATACTGCTCGATGAAGTCTGCGATGTTCGCGCGCAAGTGTTCCAGGTGGTTGGACTGGTTGGCGTAAATTTCTTCCCGCTTGAGCTTCTTGATGAAGCTTTCGCAACTGGCATTGGCGAAAGCTGTCAACTGCACCGCATAGCGACCATGCTGAGACGACCTTTGAGGTTATCCATCCTTACCATCCACTGCGCGGGCAGAAGTTCAAGCTGATCACTTATCGCCACAATTGGGGCGAGGATCGTGTCTACTTCCACGACGCCACCGGGCGTCTGCGCTCGATTCCTGCGGGCTGGACGACCGTGGTGGCTCCCGATCCGTTTGTGACTGTGGCTGCCGGCCGGAGCTGGTTCCGCTACGAGGACTTGCTGAAGCTGGCCGACCTGCTGGAGAAGAATCGATGAAGAGGCCACGCGGGGAGTGTAAAGCGAATTACGCCGCATATGTAAAGATAAATATGCCTAATCAAACCTCGGCGACTGGGTTCCGGCGCGGAACATGTAGCCATGATGAGCCTATGAGCACAGGCTTTCGACGACAAAGAGGGCTTGACATCGGACCGGAGAGGAACATAATTATCTTTACGTATTTCTGCCCCGTTTGGCGAGGTGCCGATGCCCAAACCCGATGCCAAGCTCCAGACGCTCCAACAACAGGGAGTCTTCAACCCACGCCCCGAGAAGGTCCGCGACGAGCAGTTTCTCCAGAACGAATTCTTCGATCCCCGCGACCTGGTTCAGGTCAAGTACGAGATGCTGCGCCGCGTCGAGACCGACGGCAAGTCAGTGACGGAGGCGGCGGCCCGTTTCGGTTTTTCGCGGCCGTCCTTTTATCAGGCGTTGGCGGCTTTCGAGCAGGCCGGCCTCGTCGGCTTGGTGCCCCGCCCGCGCGGCCCCCGGCACGCGCACAAGCTCACCGACGAGGTCATGGCCTTCATTGGGGAGAAGGTCCAGGAAGAACCTTCGCTTCGGTCGGCCGAACTGGCGCGGCTTATCCGGGAACATTTCGGCACCAATGTCCATCCGCGCAGTATCGAGCGCCGTTTGCGGCGCCATCAAAAAAAACGCCGCTGAGCGATCTCATGCCACAACCCTTCAACCGTGACGACCTAGTCGCTCGCTACGAGCGATTACGCCGCGATGCCCTGGGTTCACCGTCTCCCGGCGACGAGGGTTTCGGCCTGGCGCTTTTTCTCCGTCAGGGGATGACCGCCTGGATGCATGCTTGGTCGGAATGCACCCGGCGGATCGAACCTGCTCCACGTTCCGAGCCCCGGGTCGATGAAACGATTCCCGCCGACACGCGGTTACAGATTACCGTGCTGCTGGCTGGCATGATTCTCGGCCTACAACAGGAGGCCCCTTAATGACAGGTGATGCCCATCAAAAAGTCAACGCCGGACATCTCAAGCGGAACGCCTATCTTTATGTCCGCCAGTCGACGCTCCGCCAGGTGTTTGAAAATACCGAGAGCACGAAGCGACAATATGGCCTCCGGCAGCACGCCATCGCCTTGGGTTGGCCCGTAGAGCGAATCATCGTCATTGACCACGACCTCGGGCAGTCCGGGGCTTCGGCGGTGGATCGAGAAGGGTTTCAGACGGATCTTCCCCCGTCATAATTTGGTGATGTGATTCGATCCAAAGGATTTGATGAATTTGTGAGGATTTAATGTAGGCATGTATATTGTATATTTCTCTTGTCATGAATTTGGCATGTGCGATACACAGAAGGCATGTATATCGCCACCGTCCCCAACCGCAACTCCCCGCCCGCCCCCCTCCTGCGCAAATCCTTCCGCCAGAACGGCAAGGTCAAGAATCGCACCCTGGCCAACCTTACACACTGGCCTGCGGCCCGCATTGAAGCCCTCCGCCGCCTGCTGCGCGGCGAATTCGACCAGGCCGCCGACCTTTCCGTGGCCCGGGACGATCTGAGCGCCCAGCAAGTGCATGACAGTTACCTCTCGCTCGGGAAACTGGAGCGTGATTTCCGTACCCTGAAGACGGGCTTGCTGGAAGTGCGGCCGGTGTGGGTGCGGAAAGAGAGCCGGACACGCGGACACGTCTTCTGCTGTATGCTGGCGCTGAAAGTCGCTCGCGAGATGGAGCGGCGGTTGCGGGCCGCCTTTGGCACCACGGAGACCCGAGCCGACGCCATCACGCTGCCCGACGCTTTGCTGTCGTTAACGCGGCTGTGTCTGCTGCATTATCCGGTCGATGAAAAAACGATGGTGACCAAGCTGCCGCAGCCCGACGCTCGCCAGCGACAAATCCTCCAAGCGCTCGGCGTCACGCTTCCGGCCATGTAGTCAGGCGACGGAGCCCCCTGCCGAACCTGCAACTCATTTCACTCCAGGCACTTCAACAGAAAATCCTCTCCGCAAAGAAAAGGAAGTTCCGCCTGAGCTTCAGCGAGGCTTCAGCGCTAACCCCCCCTCGATTAATGTTCCTTCGCCGTGAAGTAGGATTGCGCGCAGGAGCATGTTTTCCGCGCGGCAGGGCTGTTTCCCTTCTTGTCCAACGGCCATTCCCCTGAAATGGCCACCACAAAACCCGACAACAAATAAAGCCCAGACTACCCGTCTCCGCCCAAACATCGAAGGAGCTCCGAAACAGATTAATCCTAAGTCTCAATGCTGCAGGTTTCAATGTTTGGTTTTGGATGGTTCAATGGAATGGCGCCTAGCGGAAATTCACGCTTCGGGGCGAGGCGGTGGACAGAACTATAATTCGAGTTGTATTGCGCGACATTACGGTTCCGGCCCGTTTGGAATAGATCGCGGGGGGTAGAGGCTACGCGACACAGCCCGCAAGAAAAAGCACTTGGAAGGTCTAGTCCCGGCCAGGCCTGCTGAAATATCATGTGGCCTATGGGCTGAGGGAATTTTCGATTCCTGGGGTATTTACGATGAACTTGGATCACTGGATCGCGTGATGCCGTGCGGTAGTTGCTGAAAGGGATGCCCCGCCATACCTCGACTCAGATTTCCCCGAGCTGGAAAAGGCGCTCCCGTTCAGCCAAGAGTCAGCCAGGAGGGATCCTGAGCTTTGGAATTCGTTTACCCAAGCGGTTGAAATGCACCTTGCCCAAGCACCTGGCGACATGGGTCTAAGGCTGGCAGCTCTTTACCCACTGCGGCGAGCCGGGCTTTCAAACGTATTTCAAGGTCAGTCTTACAGATATTGGCACGTTACGACTGGCGATGAGCTGAAAGCATTTAAGCGCCTGGTCGGCCTGTGCGTAACGGAAAAGCTCAATAGCCTGATTGAGTTTAAGTTTGAACTTCACAACGTGTACCTTGCCGCTGCGTGGGATGAGGCCAGGGAGATTTTCTCGCGCATGGCCCTGCTGGGCTTGCTGCCGCCCGCTGAGATGCACGCCTTGCGTGGACAATTCTGGTTTCTCTCAGTCTTTGGTCGCCAAATTGAATATGAAATGAGCGAATCCGACTTATTGTGCGATTGGGTATACTCCCTTCCCGAAGCTTTCAAGAGGGATACTGAGTTTAGTCGTCTTGCGAGACCGGAATTGCTTCAGGAGGGTTCTCCGCAGCACCAAGTTCTTGTCGCATGGTGCACGAATCCCAGGCCTCCCGAGCCCATTCCGGGGCCAGAGCCGCCGCGGCTTGCGGAGGATGGGCTTCTCTTTGATCCTTCCGACCGTGACGAACCCGCACAAAGGCACGAGTTGAGCGCAGAAGGCGGGCGCGAATTGCCTCTAACACTGCATCATAAATATCGTGATTTTAAGCCGGTAACCTTTGGTCTAACAGGGGCCTTAAAGGACCGTCTTGTCTGGGCTGTCGATGACCTCAGGCTGGCTGAAAAATCCGCCGGTCACCTGGGCGCCCGTTATCGTCCTCTGGTCGCCCGCGCCGAGTTCGCCCTCGGTAATTTCATCGAAGCTGGGGCCGCATTCGACAAGGCATTCGAAGGTAGATTCGCATTTGGAAAATCCGAGACAACAAGGGAAGACTACGCTTGGGAAATTCTCTTTTCATCAGCTTGGTCATACCGACTAGCTGGCAATTACGAGCAGGCGGTCGCAACGCTGAGAAAGGGCCTCGACTCGAAGTCGCCGCACGTGGGTCTGCGCTGGTGGGTCGCGAAATGGTACTCAGAATGCGGCAAATATGCTGAGGCAGCAGAGGAATTGAGACGAGAATCAGAGGACCTAATCCGCCCGCCAGATTCATGGTTGCTGAGCTCGATTCTGGCGCTGGCGGCGGTAGCCGAGGGTGAGGAGGATCGAGCAAAGAGTTTCGGTGACCGGTTGCGGCGAGACAGTCCAGAGATACATCGCCTCCTGCATTCCATCGTCGCGGAGCAGTGGCCCCGCTTTGAGAAACTGCAAGCTGATTGCCGCACTGCTTGGCTTTACGCGGTCTGGCAGACGTACCTTGAACTGCCAATCCAAGGAGGTGAACTGCACAACTTTCGGGCCGCCATTTATCAATACGGGTGGATACTGGAACGCGAGCTTAGGAGCAGGATATTCGAGCGATTCCGTGAACGCGTCCTCAAAGACCAGTCCCTGAACACCAAATCAATTCAGGAACATCATAGGTGGCCAAAAGACGACCTACTATGTTACCTCCAGAAAAAACAGTATACGCTTACGTTGGGGAAAATGATTAAGATTATAGAAGATGCCTCATCTCTCCGAAACGAGACGGAAGGCGCGCTCGTCCGCTGGCTCCAAAAGCGGTTTCCTAACCTGAACGCCTCGATTCCTTCTATGAAGAAGCTGAACTCAGAGTGGCGGCGAGTCAAACATGAAACTCCCGCCTACCAACGGAGTGATGTTGTAAACAACTCCTCCCTCTGCAAGGAAGCGCTCGCTTGGCTGTGAGCGGATCATCCATGCCCGCTTAGCTCCCGGCCGAACGTCCCCTCGATCAAATTGCCTCCGCTCCGCCGAAAACGCGGATCGACGGACACAAGCATTAGCGCGTTGGGGACAGAGCGACAATGCAGCCTTGCTCCCCAGGTGTACTGTGGGTTCCGCGTGCGGGCGGATTTTACAGACGTAATTAATATGGGCACTTGCTTCGGGACGAAGTTTTTCTTTGACCTCGCGGAGAACACGGTCGCAGTTGAGGTTGTAGTGCAAAGTTTCCCTGGCCAGCTTGGTGTCCTTTAAGGATGTCGCACCGCAGTACTTCGGAAAATACAACTCAGAGGTCAGGGCGCAGTCCACAAGGAGTCTGCAGATTTGGGCCGTGGTCATTTTGTCGAGTTTCGGGCTGCCGAGCTTCAGATAATCCGTGTATCCGCCGTTGACCGCTTTGGTTTTGGCTTCTTTTCCGTTAGTCGCCGGACGTTCCGCCCACGCGAAGAATTTGAACAAGCGGTGCTGGCTGTCGTGGCCTAATTGTTGGAAGTGGCTCGTCACAATCAGGTCAAGTTCGTGCCGGCCAAGTTCACCGGGCACACGCTTAAACACCTCGGTGAGAAGACGCTTTCTGTATTCCTGCTGGATGCTTTGCTCGTGAGCTTGTTTCTTTCTCGCGGCCTTCTCTTCCGGGGTGAGGCTGACTGAGCGGGCTGAGTGGACTTTACACTTCGGGTTGGTACAGACGTAGAGCTTCGTCCCTGCCCGTTTGCCTTCGACGACAACGGCGGGAGTGGTTGTGGGGCAATCGCCCGCCTTAGCTGCCTGGTAGCGCAGCCGCGTGATTCCGGCTTGTGCTCGGCGCCTCTTTGCAGAGGCAATCGGCCCCACGAAATACTGCGGCGGCAAGGAGGATCGCTCCAAAGAGGATGCAGCCAGAGGCGTCGAAGACGTCCCCTAGGAACTTTCCCCATAGGCCAGGGGTGGTCATAGATGCCAGCATGAATGAGGCGGTGCTGAAACCACGAAACCATCTGTCTTGAAGCCCCAAAAAATGCCATACGTACACCGCATATATGTAACCTGGCAGCAGAAATACGAAGTAGTTCTTCTGGGCAGTCGGGAACAACAGCGGCAATAGGACACAAATAATAGCGTATCCCCCGTTGAAGGCATCCTTCGAGCAATTCCGAAATCTGAGCCAATAAGCGGCGATCGCAGCCGCCAGCGCGAGCCGGACAGCCCAATCAACGACGTGAATCCACGGCATGGGCAGTTGAAAAATCATGAGGCTGTAAGGGTGGCCATGGCGGCGGAACGCAACGGCGGGGCTAAAGAACCGATACAACTGGGCGAGCGGAGAGTAGTTGTAAGCCAAACCGGGCATAATTGAGCCGTTCCGCATACCGCCAATGACGCATGTACTCAGCCAGAATCGTAGCAGGAACGCATTGGCCCTCAGCCCGATGAGCAGGGCTGGCGCAAGCAACCCGGCAGCGAGTCCCACCGCCGCGCCAAGGAGCACCCTACCACTCCTTTGCATGCAGTACCAGATAAGGACAGGCAGGCCAATGAGTTTTATCGCTACTGACAGGCCAATCGCCCCCCCTCCAAGCCATGGGCGCCCGCGGTCGGCCAACCTGAACCCGGCCACAAGGATTGCCAGCTCAAGGATGTTCGCCTGCCCGCGGTCCAGATGTTGAAGGATGAATCTGGAGGTGAGCAAAACGGGAAAGAACACGATGACCCATCTGTTCCGCGTGGTCAGAGTCGAAAATCGTGCGTTAGCGACTAACTCGTAGAATGCCTTCACGACCCAACCGACCAAAGCAACGCTCAGCACCGTCCATAGTACGATCGAGACGTCTGCCGGGATCCAAGTCAAGGGTACGAGCAAGAACGCTAACAGCGGCGGGTAAATATAGAACAATCCGCCCTCGGCTACCGGGCGCGTCGGTGTGGTGTAAATGTTTCTGCCAGCGACCATCAGGCGGGCAGCGTGGACATATACGCCAAAATCCCCGTGGGAATAGTGCCTACGGATCATTCGGGAGGAAGAGATGGCGACAACGGCCAAAATAATCACAAGCGAGATTACACGCAGCAGATTGACATGCCTGTCGAACCAAGCCCCGCGATCCATCATCGGTTCGTGACCCTAACATTCATCGGAAGGTACCCTGTTAATGCCTGGCAGCATGACGTATGCCCGCTGTCGCGAATGAAACCAGCCACCGTTCGACGAAAGTATACACGTCTGGGTGGGACGAAGGCAAGGAGTGCGGCCTTTCCCTAAATGCTGACCGGGACTGTGTTTGGGGTCGGCCTCGTTCCGCCCTACCACTCGCCGACGGTCGGCCTGCGCGAAGAATCAGGTCAGCGGCGCGGAAGATTCGTTGCGCGGAGCGTTCATTGATGCTCTGGCCTTGGTTCCAGTGCTGGATGTAACCTCGGCTGAATTCCGCCCTTGGCAAGCCCAGTGATTCGCAGCAAAGTAGCGCCACGGCCTCGGCTTCGACCTCGCGGACTTCACGCGGCGTGTTCTCGGTGTCAGAAAGGCCTTGCTCGGCGCAATGGCCAAGGACAACGTGGGCGGCCTCATGGAAGAAGGTTTTGTGCGGGAGCGCCGCAATCGGGCTGACGGTAACCTTGCGGCCTCGCCGGGCGTAACCCTGCGCGTTGCCGTCAAGATTCGTAAACTCGATACGCTCGATCTTGAGCGTCTCAAGCGCCTTCGACTCGCTCCATCCGGGAATTGCAGCGGGCTTGAGTTCCTCACCTTCCGTCTGCGCGAGGACGAACCAATGAGCCTTGTAGGTCAAATGCGTGTAGGTGAATTCTTCGTCCTGCTCGCTGCTGTCCTGTTTGGTCACGGTGCGGGTGCGCTTGCAGTTGACCGGCATGCAGAGCGTCAACGCTTTCTCGCCCTTCTTCACGTACCGGCCTAGCTCTTTCCACTTCGGCCACGTGGCGAGCGGCCCCGGTTGGATGCCTCGCTCAAAGCACTGGAACAACGCTAAAAGCTGGTTGCCCAGCAAAAATGGTGCGAAGAGGGAGTGTAGTAGGAATTGTAGTAGGTGCCTGTTTAGAAGGCTTGGTTTAGCTTGGTGGCCGAATCCGCTATTTTCCAGAGTTTACAAACACTTACCAATGTGCACCAAGGGTATCAGGGAGATTAGAAATCCCGTGGCGTCAGGACAAGCCGAATGGCGTAGCGCTAGAACAAGGCTGGCTGCTCCTGTTCGGAAACGAAATTCGATCGCTTCTTTCGGCGACGCAGGCTGGTGGCCGGAGGCCGCGACCCGAATATCAGGAGGCTTGGGCCGACCGCCGTCTGTGTCACAGGCGTAACCGGCACAAAGGTTGTTGAGGAATCAATGGGAGAGCTTTCACCTGGCTCAGGCTCCTGCGACGAGGCGGGGATGATTCTGTTTTGCTCCGCCTGGATCTCTCGCCAAACCGCGGCGGCGGACTCGCCGATTCCGCCTCCGGTGACCAGTTCGCGGGCCATGGCGGTCAGCATGTCTTCCCCTTCGCCGAGTGCCTGAAGGCCTTCCCCGGAAAATTTTCCTTCCATCGCCAGCGAAACCAGCAGCTTTTTCCCCATGAGGCGCAAGCACGCGGTTTGAACGGTGTCCTCATAGTGAAGGTAGTAGACCCGAACCGGCTGCCGTTGCCCAATGCGCCAGGACCGTCGGCTTGCCTGGCGCAGAGTGTGAAGGGAATAGCCGGATTCGTAAAAGATCAGCGTGGGGTGGCTCAGAAGGTCGAGCCCCGTCTCGATAATCTTGGGATGCGAGATCGTTACCTGAACGCCCTCCCGCAACTTGTTTTCGATCCACGCCTCTCGTTTCTCGGTGGGCACGCTGGCGGTGAGCACGGCCACGCGAATCCCTTCGCGCGCCAGAATGTTTTCCAGGCGGCGGGTGACGTCGCGCTTCTGGGTATAAACGGCATAGACGTGGCAGCGGCGGCCCCGTTTGAGCTCGGCCTCAACAATCTCGAGCAAGCGGCGCTCCTTTGTCTGGAGGCATTCGGGATCCAGGTCTTCAGGTTGGGCTATCAAGAATTTCTCTCGGTGACCAGTCTCCTCATTGAATTCCCAACCCCACAATTCGCCGATCTCGTAAGGTCTGTCAGGGTACATCAAAAGCGCATTGAGGCCGACGCTCATCACCGAGTGGTTGCCACGGTGCTCCTTGAGAGCGCGCTTGACGTCTTCCTCCAACTGGCGGTAGGCCGAGCGCAAGCGAGGGCCCATCTCAACGCCGATCACTTCTTCGGTGTAGGACGGCAAGTCGCATGCGATGTCCTCCAGCGAGACGAACGCTCCGAGCCCCATCAGAAATTGGCCGAACAGCAGCGGAGAAGCTCCCGGCCGGCGCTTGACCTGTGTCGTCACGCGGGCCTTCGAGCAAGCATTGTCAGCTGGCTGAATGGTCGTGATTTTCTCGAGCACCCCATACGTTTCGGCAAACGACCGCACGCCGGCTTCGCTCCACTCATAGCCGAGCCCCACCATCTTTCTAGGCTCCAGACGAAACAACAGATGATAGAGGTCATCGGCATAACCGCTCAGCAATGTGCCCGTAACAACGACGAGGCGATCGGTACAAGCAGCAAGGGTTCCGAGCGCGTTGCCTTGAGCGGTGTCGGCCGCCGTCAACTGATGCACTTCGTCGCCGATGCCGTAGTCGAACCAGTTGGACATATAACGACCGATGAATTCCATCGGTGCCACGCGCCGAACACGTTTCCCATCCGCCTGCCAGAGCGGGCTATGGAGTTGACGCCGTGGCTTCCGATGGGGATCCCGTTCTTCTTCCTCCTCTGCGGTACCACCAATGATCTCACTGAGCCGCACCTTGCCAAAGTCCGAGGCGAGCAACCGCTCGTCGCCCAAATAGACGGGGCAGCCGGTGTCGGGATTGACGACGCTGCCCTGGTAGCGGCCGCACTGGGCCACCTGGTAGGCGTGCCGCCAGAACCAGCCCAGCTTCGCTCGATCCCTTCCGACTATAAATAAGGATGGGCCTGAGCAGACCTCCCGTCGCCAGCGTTCGCGTGAGGTTTTATAACCTTTCCGCAGGCGAAGATCGGTCAGGGTGGTGTGGAAACCTTCGCGCACGATCTTGCCGTGACGAAGTCGAACCTCGTTGACGCCGCACGGGGGCCCGTGTCGTGCCTGATCGCGCAACGCATCGATGAAGAAAACCCTGATTCTCGGGATCGTTTGGAAAGCCTCTCGAGCCATTTTGGGGATCAGATGACCCGGCACCATCGCCAGGGTGGTGTGAGTTCTCCCTTCGGCGTGACAATGGATGGCGGCGAGCGCAATCAGCGTCTTGCCGGTGCCGCATTCTCCAATGACCGCGGCGGCTCTTGCCCGCTCCCAGCGGCGTACCACGCCCATGGCCGCCAACTCCTGAACGCGGTAAGGCCTGCGGAGCAAGGTGCACATCCGAGGCGAAACTGGGTCGTCGGGCGTGTGCAAGGCGGGATGAGTTTGAACAATGCGCTCCCCCAACTCGGGAGCGAAAGCCCTGAGGTAGTCCTGAATCGTGTGTAGGTTGGGCATAATCTCCGGGGAAGAATAAAGATCGGAACACTGGCATGGACTTGTGTTCCCGCGGCAAGGTTATGGTTGAAGGGAGGCCGAAAGGTTTCAGGCTGTGCCACGCAAAGGAAGGACTTAGCGCCCGGCGAGCGGCAAGGTTATGGTTTAAACCCGGCAAAATGATGCGCTAAGCTGCATTCCATCGTGCCGGGGCTGAGCGGTAATTCTTCCGCAGGCGCAGATCGGTGAGGGAAGTCTTCAAGCCTTTAGGCAGGATTTTTCTGTGGCGCAACTTGACTTCATTGACTCCGGAAGCAGCATTTGCCTTGGCATCGCGCAGGCCGTCAATTATGAACACCCGCACGCCCGGAATGGTTTGGAACGCCTCCCGTGCCCATTTGTCCACAAGGTGCGGCGGCGACATGCCCAGACCACAGAACGGCTTCCCGTGACTGTGCACAAACATCGAGGCCAGAGCGGTCAATGTTTTCCCCGTATCGCATTCTGCAACCGCGGCGGCCGAGCCTGATTTCTCCCAGCGACGAACAATACGCATAACCACCAATAACTGTGCAGCGTAAGGGTTGCGCCGGAGGCTGTTCAGAAGAGGCGGTAGCGGGGCCTCGAGGCGGTGCAAAGGGGGGAACGAGTCGAGAATCTTTTGTGCCAGGTCTCCACCCAAGGCCGCAAGGTAGCCATTGATGCTGGTGATGGATTGGGTCACATGGGTCGATGTGCCTGTTGTATTTTCCATGTTGGTGAAAAGCATTTTTCAGAACGTCGCGAGCGAAAGGGAAGCCGGAGGGGCACAAGGAAGGCTCAGCGGAGGCAGTTCGTCCAACTTCAATCCCTATTGGAGAAAGAGTCTGCGGAGACTGCCGGGCATGGAGCGCCAGTAGGCTTTAGCACCTTTTCGAATGTAGGGCAGTAAGCGAGGGGTTCCGCCTGCGGCACACGAATTACGCCATGCTTCACCGCATGGCCGATCCAATGAAGAAATGCTTTGCGCGTGCCTTTGACCAGCACGGGTGAACACCCGAGACCAGCAAGCGGAGAGATTGCTTTTCGCCGTTGGAGTTCGTCCATGAACCATTCGGCCCATTCCGGCACGACGGGTAATCCGTAGCGCTGGGCGATGCGGTAAAGAACGAAAGCAGGATCGTCAGCACAAAGAATCGTGCGCCGAGAGCCGTTGTCGCCGCCCGGTACGGTGAGGGCAAGCTCGCGAGAAATCGCAACCAGATGGCGCAGCGATCGCTTGCGGCCGGGAACCGCGATTGAACCGCGCCAGCACTGCGGCTTGTCGCCGAGGGTTCCGTCGACCTCTTCAATGCCTGGACCCGAAACTCGGAACGTCCTGCCATCGAGAATGGCCGCCCAAACGCCGCCGATATCAGCGTCGTTTCCAACGACCGAAATCAGGTGCGCGAGGGCACGCCCATCCTGCCTCGATTCAAGGATGAGCCGGTCCATGCGGACGCGGACGTCCGTTGCCGCATCGTGCGAACATCGCGTGTAATGAAGTGTTCCGAAGCGAAGATGAGCATTTTTCACAATGACCTCCCTTCAAGACCATAACCCGGCCATCCCGGAAGATGACACGAAGCTCATGAGAAAGGCATTGCTTTCCGATGCCGTCTAATCTGTGGACACTTCTCCGTCAGCTTCTGCCTGGACATCGTTTGTACAGGCGTGCTCAAGCCGGACGAATCGCCCCAATCTTTGACGACGAAGTTGCTAACGGCCTCAACAGAGGACGGCCGTCTTCCCCGAGGCGTAGACCAGCGTCAGCTCGTTGGCGAATCTCTCTCGCTCGCGCTGAATCATCGTACCGTCTTCTTCGACTTCTTCCGTATGGTCGATGACCTTCACGCACCTCCAGGCGGCGATATGGCGATTTTCTCCTGAGCCCACGATCCCGTCGAGCATGGAACTGACCGCGAGTAAAGCAACATGGCCCGCATGCAGGGGTGTCAGGGGGCGGCCTGAAATCTTTTTGGGTGGGGCCAGCAGGACAGCCGAAGCCTGCCGGTAGGCGGCTGAATGTGGCAACAGATCTTCAATCTCGTCCAGGGGGAGGCCCTTCGAAACAAGCGTTAAGGGTCCACTCTCTGGGATCGGAAAGACGGCATCCGGCTGATCGGGAAGGGCCTGTAACTCATTCCACCGGCGGCTCATTTCGGCGATCACGACGCGCGCTCGGGTCAGTTGCGCGTCGTGCAGCCGCTCGCGTTCCCGACGGCTGCGGCGCACGCCGAAGACGACAACCTGATGGTATTTTGAGCAATCGGGCGCGCTGAGTCGGTACGCTCGTTTGTCCCTGAAGTGAGTGGCGAGCAGGCGGTCGCAGGTATAGAGTTGCGGTCCGGGCAGGACAAACACCAGCACGCCGCCAGGCTTAAGCCACCGGAAACAGCGCTCGAGAAAGACTTTCTCCATTCGCAAGGGCCGATCCCCGATACATTCGAAATCATACGGAGGATTCAGGTAAAGGAGTGAAACGGACTCGGCTGGACAGTGCACATCAAATGCGCTGCCCTGGATCACTTCGTGCGCCACGGCACGGGCCTGTTCAGCACGGTGGGCATCGAGCTCAATCCCGTATCGAAGCGCGGAAGCCGCGTGGGTTATCGCCTCAAAGGCTGCACCGTCGCCAATACACGGATCAATCGCCGCGCACGGGGTATCAGGATAGCGAAGAAATCGGCGAATCCGGCGCGCCTCGGTGACAGGCAGAGGGTAAAACCCCAGCTTGACTTTTCCCTCAGGGCGCATTTTCTCCCTCCGCGTATTGAAAGATTGAGTGTGCCTTGCGTAAAGCTTAGGGCAGAACAAGACGGCGACAAATTTCTAACAAGTGGTTGGCCGCGGATGGCTTAACTCGGAGAGCGGTCGGCATGGCAAAGTTGGTTCGAATAAAGTTCTTGCCGACGCAGTGGGACATGGCTTCGAGCGTCCGTGTGACGGCGATAATGCCGTTACCCATTCTTTGGCATGCTCGAGGTTGCTTTGCTAAGTGATGATTTCGTACAGGTCGTTGAAAGCTTGCGGCAAGATCTCAGCGCGAAAAGCCGTGTCGTTTCCGGAGTCGCCGCTCGGCCTTTCTGAGTGGGATTCCTTCGCCCCGTTCGATCTGTTCCATGCCTTGACAGATGGCCGCGACGGTCTCGCCGCGCTCCAACCGGTCGAGCAATGCCTGATAGCTCGCGGCCTCCTGAACGATGACTTCAGCCCTGCCGTTGACGGTCAAGACCATCGGAATCTTCTCCTTGAGCCGGCCCCTGTAATCCATGAGACTACGCTGGAACTCGGTTACGGAATCGACTTCACGAAGGCCAATCATAATGCGCCTCCAGGCAGCCGCGTTTTTTTAAGCGTACAATTACGTGTTTCCGGGGTGCTGTCAGCTCGCTTCAACGCACGCCTTAACACAAATACTCTGCGAAATCCATCCGACAAGAGCAAAATCCTTGTCGCTGAGGTTTTGATAACCTATTGAAAGCGCGACGGGTAACAGCCGTTTGACAGGAATCAGTCCGCACACTAACCTGACTTCATGCTTGGGGCTTTCGGGTCCGGCGAAGTTCACCGCGAAACGGTGATCGAGGTCAAAACGAACGGCCGGGCGGTGGAGTGCGTCCTTCATCGCGGGCGTTCGACGCTCGTGTCCGGGCTTCTTCAGGGTTTGATCTCTCCCGGGGATACGATGGAGTTTCCGCTACCCGGTGAAGGCTCCCGTATTGGAACTGAAATCCTTATTCTCAAAGCTCCGAACTCGAGGGTGAGGGCCGCATATCTCGCCCCGATCAGTTATGTGACGAAACCAAAAGAAGACAGGCGGGGCCAGCTTTACTCGCTGGCGGAGGTTCGCGCAAGCGCAGTTGTGATTTCGGTTGTGCGGTTGAGTTGTGATGTTATTCGCGACTACTTTTATGTCACGAGGACTTCCCGCCGCGAGCACGATGAACCAAGCTTCTACGAATCCCTTAAAGCGACTCCAAGTGCATCGCTTGCTGAATTGCGGCTTGCCTACAAAATTCGTTATCTGGAATTAAAGACGGCACACGCGGAGCCGCGGGAACTCAGAGTTATCGAGCAGGCGTTCAATATCCTGGCCGAGCCGGACTTGCGCGCCTGTTATGACGCCCTCTTGAAAGACCCTGACGCCCCCGCGGTGTTTCCCTATGGCGGGTTCGGATCGTTGTTGGTTGAAGGTGAGCGGTCGCGCGATGGGAAGACGTTCTTTGTCGGGCGAATTCTTGCTTTCTCGCCCGACCTCTCCGAGCGCAGCTTCGACGTGCCGCTGCGCAAATTCCAATTCTACGATGATGTCGCCATATTTCGTGACGCAAGGCACAGGCTTGAGCTGGTCGTGGACCAGGCGGCAATGCCGCTCGTCTGGGACTCCACTTGGAACCAATGGAAACATCGGCTCAGTGCTGAAGCGCATATTCAGGCGACATTTCTTCAGACCGGCGTCTATCGCGTGAAAGACGGGCAATGGATTCTCTTACGTTGGGAGAAAGTCCTGCCCAGCCGCATCAAGGTGACATTGCCGGCCGACATAACCCCGCAAATCGAGGCAGCCCGTCGCCGGCATCACGTTTTGGGCCAGCACGTTCGATTCTTCACCCAACTCCGGACACGTATTGATCGGGAACCTGTTGCAAAGTCCGAAATTGAGCGCTTGTTCGGAGAGGTTGGAATCCCCGGTGATTTCGGCGCCGAGCAAATTACGTGGGAGGCTGACTACGATCCCTTCTATTACCGGGAGCTCTCGAAGCGCGCGAGAACCGTGTACTTTTTCCGCGATGAGTTCATCTTTGAGCTTGAGCGGGCGATCGTGATTGAAAGGCCGGAACTGGGCCATGCCACGTATCTGTTCGCGAAACCTGTAAACATGGACGACTTCCTCCGGCTCTATGCCAGGTCCACCAGGCAAGCTATTCGCGCCAACCGGGACAACGTCGCTGAGAGGCTGGGTTTCATCGGCCGAATCAGGCACGCCGCAAGTCGAGGGTCATGGGTCGAGCAGCTTGGCGCGGAGCTTGATGAAGGAATCTGTTCAACTGAGCTCGATAACGGGGCAGAACCTGGCGCTCGCCGACAGCCGCACTGTTGTGCTTCATCCAGCCACTGGTGGCCGGGACCCGTCAACTCCAAGCGGAAAATTCGTCCAGGTCACCATTCGAGCGCTCGGCAGCACAGTTGACCAGCAGGATCTGACAGAATACTGAAATCCGTTGACAAGGAAGAGGATGGTTTGGTATATTTCCAGATGCGAACTTTTCGCAACTAGAGTGGCTCCGGCGACGCAGCTCAAACAACGTCGGCAGCTTTTCAACGAAATCCGCGCGCATGGCTTGAGCATGACCCGGCAGCGGCGAGTGATGGCTGATCTCCTCCAGAAAGCCGGCGACCACCTGGATGCTCCGGAGGTATTACAGCGCCCCCGGCAGCAGGTGCCGGGTCTGCATCTGGTCACGGTCTATCGTGCCATCGGGTCGTTGAAGGGGCTCGGCATCATTGGCGGGCTCGACCTGATGCACGTCAACGGCCATGGCCATTACTATGAGGCACGCACCAAACGGGATCACATGCACTCCACCTGCTATCGGTGCGGCAGCGTGTTGGAAATCCAAACCCCGCTGTTTGACCGGCTGAAGGGCCAGATCGAGGGCCGACATGGGCTCTCGATTCACGCGGCATGTTACGAGTTGGGCGGTCTGTGCGGCGACTGCGGCTCAAGAAAGGAGAAAACGGGAAGCGTCACAGCCTGAATTTCGGTTCATGAAACAGCTGACCCCGGTTGCACGAACAACCGGGGTCGTGAACGACGGCTGGCGATGTGGCACACCGGCAAACCGTGTCCTTTATTGTTTCTATCACCAACAAGCTGCGGCTGCAAGCGGCTCGCCCGGTTCTACGCGATGACGCCGGCGCTGCCGCGTGCGGCCCGAGCGTCTCGAAGCCTCGGCAGCATTTATGGGCGGCATTTCGCGCCGTGGCATTGTTCTCTCTCGGGGTTACGGTTCTGTCTGGCCAGCCGCTCCGTGCTCAGGAGAGCCCTTACATCGTAACCTACGACCATTATCTCGAGGAGCCGGGGAACCTCGATGTGGAATACTTCTCCACCTTCGGCACCCAGCGCGGCGGCAATGCGTTCGTGGCTCCTTGGGTCGAATTCGAATACGGCGCGACCGCATGGTGGACCACCGAGTTCTATCTGGACGCTCAAAAGACGTTCAATGACAGCGTGCTGTTCACCGGCTTGCGCTGGGAGAACCGCTTCCGGCCATTCGAGTTGGAGCATTTCGTCAATCCCGTGATTTACGTCGAATATGAGCAAACCAGCGGGGCCGACAAAATTCTGAAGGAAGTTGAAGGGCACGATGTGGAGTCCGATTACGCCGATCCGAACTCCGTCCTGCGCCAGGAGCATGATCACGAGTTGGAATTCAAGCTGCTACTCTCGAAATCGTTCAAGGGCTGGAATGTCGCACTGAACCCGATCGCCACCAAGAACGTCTCTCCCAACAATCCCTGGGAATTCGGATATGCGATTGGTGCGAGCCGGCCGCTCGCGCTTCGGGCCACCCCGAGCAGATGCAATTTCTGCCGCGAGAATTTCATCACCGGGGTCGAGATGTACGGCGGGCTGGGTGACGCGGACAGTTTTGGCCTGCACGACACTTCGCATTATCTGGCACCTGTCGTGGCCTGGAATCTACCCTCGGACTGGACACTGCGCCTCTCTCTTGGGTTCGGCCTGAACCACGACAGCCACCGTCTGCTCCTGCGCTGGGGCGTGTCGCGGGAGTTCTCAGGCTTTGGTGAGATGGCGCGCGAATAGTTCGGAGGCCGCCGGTGAGAAAGAGCGCACTTTCCCTTCATCGCCGCGAGCGTGCTCGGCAGGCCACGGTAGTGTTGATGTTTTTTGTGATCACTTTTGACGTTGCTGCAAAAAAGGACTCGCCTGCCGCGCGGAAGAACAGGATGGTGTACGCCCCGCTCACAAACGCTCCGGGAAAGGCCGTCAACAAGCGCAACCCACTCGCAGACGACCCCGATGCCGTGCCCGCGGGCCGAAAGCTATTCGAGGAACACTGTGCCGAGTGCCACGGCCACGCAGCAGAAGGCAGCAAAAGAGGACCCAGCCTGCGCGTCCCGGAAGTTCGGCGAGCCACGCCGGGCGCTCTGTTTTGGATTCTGTCGAACGGCGTCGTGCGGCACGGGATGCCGGATTGGTCCAAGCTGCCCGAGCCCGAGCGGTGGCAGATCGTCACGTTCATCAAATCCCTTGCGAGTAGGCGTTCGAATCCTGGCGCGCCGGCACACAACCGGCAAACTCGATTTTGATAATCGGCTCCTTCAGTGAGGTTATTGAGCGACTTCCGACTATGCTTGAATCGTCTGTTTCAGCTTCAGGCGGGATTTATTCGCTTCCAGAAATGCTCGCAATTCCTCCCCTGCGTCAAGAAGTTTCGTCCATTGTTCGTAATAGAGCGTCACAGGGAAGCGCCCTAAGCCGTACACACTGACGCCCCCCTTTTCACTCACTTTGGACTCGACCTTGCCGGACCTCTTTGCTCCAACCTACCTCTCAAGCTCGGCGATTTGGGCCATCAATTCCTCTTTGGTTGGCTCTGCCATCGGTACTATCCTCCTGCCGCTGATGTAGAGAAACGGCGCGGCTGTTCATTCTCCGGATTCTTTTCCAGCATACCGGGTCGATCCTAATAACGGACGTTGCCCCGCTTACGAGATTGATGAAGGCGCCATGATAGCTGATCTCGCCGTAACGAAACAGCCGAGCCAGCAAGGCCAGGGCGTGCTGCGCAAGGGTGGAATTGATGAACGGGCCTTGGCGCTCCAGGGCCTCGACGGCACTGCAACTGGGTTCGTGGGCATCATCGAGGGCAGGGTCACAGATTTCAGGAAATAACTCACCGGCCGTGCGCAAACGTAACCTTGACCTCCGATTGCGCTTGTTCAATGGCTCGCCCAGAATGAATTGTCCGGTATCCGAGTTATTGCCCAAATCCAATAGATACGAAGTCGAACTCTCATTGCTCACCGCATCGCGTATGGCGGCCCTTGCAGCCCGCGTGTCCAAGCAGCCGAGTACAATATGGGCGCGGAGACCGTCGCCGGTATAGTTCCGCGAAATGAACGTGCCTGGTTTCAGGTGAGCGGGAATCGCTTCCCACTGCAGTCCCCAGAACAGGTTCAAACGGTTGATCAACACTACAGCTTTATTCAAACCCACTTCTGATCGTGAAAACGGCTGGCGAACACAATTGGCGGGCGAAATGACATCGCCATCCAACAGGGTGACGTGCAAACCTCCAGGATGGCCCCACGCCACGAGCGACTGATGAAGATAGGGAAGGCCGGAGACGATCGCACTTCCGGTCCCGCCACAACCGACAACGAGCATGCGCACCGGGTGTTCGAGCAACTCAGGATGGATCCGGTGGGTCTCCATGGTAATATCCTCAGCGGTCGGCTCCGCGGGCGGCGAATTCTTCGAGCGTCTCACCGGCATCGGTAAGATATCGAACGGGGAATCTCTTCCTGCCCGCAAGCTTTCGCCAGAGAGCGACAAATCCACTGGGGTAGCTTGTGAGCCGCACGGCACCGGCAGCATGGGTAAATTCGGATTCAAAATAAGCGGCTTCCCAGTTTGGGATCGAGCAAACAGCGGATCCGCTTGGGAGGCGCATGGTGCCCGGACATACCAGTCCTCGGCTGTCCGTGTTCCAATAGGGAGCGGTCTTGAGCGGCGAGTTGCCGACTGGCCGCGAAGCCGTTGCGAGGGACCTGACGAAAAGGTCTTTTCCAGCAACCATAAAAATAATCGCCGGATGCGGAAAGATGAGTCCATTCAGCTTTCGCGCCTCGTCGTCTGTTCCGCCAAAGAACATGACACGGCGCTGCGGAGGCGACCACCAAACGAGCAGGTCCGGCGTGCGGGCAAGAACGGTCTCCGGAAAGATCTCAGGCTTGGTGCGGGCGCCAAGGCCTTCGGCAAGAGTGCGCACGAAGGCCGTGGTGAGCGGCCCACCGGCTGCGAGATACGGCGCGCCGTCCTCGGTTTGTTCAGCTTTATGCAGGCTCGCGAAGGCGCCGCCACCGCCGCTTCGATAGATGAGCACAGCTTCGCTGAGTTTGAATTCCCGATTGGCGCCGATGTCCATGAAGGCTTTCATGTTTTTATCCCGAAACGACCCATTTGTCGTTGCCCGGCATGAGGTCCATCAATCGGCTCGCAGCGGCAAGGGTTTCGCAAGCGACTCCGAATGCATGGAAGGCTCCGCGAACGCTCACAGTACTGGCGGGATTGAACGGAAGAATGAGATTGGGCTCGGGAGTGACCTCCATCATGTACTCACTCTCTTCTTGGAAACATGCCTCGATCGCATCGGACTCGGAGAAGATAGCCAGCAAGGAGGGCAAGGGCGGGTTGCAGTCTGAGAGAAGTTCGCCGACATCATCGCCCAGCGTTGGCCGCTCGGCTTTGCGAGACACCCTGTTCAATCTCAGGACCATCCCGACCAATTGTGCTGCTAATGGATCACTGATCTTGCTCTTCAGACGAGTTAGTTCGCTTTGTTTCAGCGGCGGTTGCTTCATGCACGGCGGAATCGAGCCTTGCACGTCAGGCAGTTCGTACTGTTCGGCCTCCGGCTCGTTGGCGATCCAATCCTTCAAATTCTCGATTCGCTCTTGAGCATCCCTCAAATCGTAGACCCTGATCCAACGGTTCAAGGCGGCAACAAATTGGTAAAAGAAAGTTGCAGGCAATCCAGGGTGAAATCCCCGAAGCAGTGTGAGTGTGGGTCCGAAGACCACGCAAGCTGCTTCGGATGGTTCGAGGGTGAAGAAAAGCCTCTGTGGATTGGATTCATTCTCATCAGCCCAACTGCATGGTGAAGTGCTGATTCTTGCTTCCAGAATGAACCGGCGTCGGATAGCCGTCCCGCCGTGCGCCTCGATCCATCGCTCCAGCGTCCGACCGATGAACGATGAGGGACCATGTTCGGCTCGTTGCCAGTCTTCGGGCTCCGCAATTCCCAACTCAACGAGCGATTTGGCCAGCGTCACTGCCAAAGTGTCATCAGCGACCCAATGATGAACCATCGGGATCCCGTCGAGCCTCGGAATCGCCGATCCGCTGCCTTGAGCCATCAACGGATGGGCGGCAGCCAGCCGGGCGGTGCGTCGACTGGCGTGCGGTTGTAACTGCGCGCACTTGCGTCCACGGCGGCGGCGAAGAGAGCGGAGGCGCGGATCAGTTCCGGGCATCTCACAAACCTCCCAATCAGCGTTTGGTAACGGGCATGGCGGCCCTGGCGAAGCTTTTCAAGCTCCGCCAGGACCGCCTGCTTCGTTGCCTCCTTTCGTCTGGCATTTCGGCTCATCGGGTCACCCCTTTGAACCGATAGCCCGTGTGAACTGATAACGCAACTTGTCGCCGACAGCCTCCGGCCCGGTAATTATCGCTGTGGCAAGGTCGGGATACTGATGCGCGTAGAGGTTGCGGATTTCCTCTGGCGAGAGCTTCGGGTCGATGTCGGGAAGCCTCACCCCATTGAATTCGAAGTAGCGGGAAAGTACATGGCCCTCCATCAGAGTGCGAGACCTCCTTTCGGTTGAGTTATCGCCGGTTCGGGCGACGCCGTTCCAAACAGCCCGGGCGTGCCAGCCGATGCCGGAGCACGTGGGGTGTCGGGCTGCGTCGCCGGTGCGACGATTGCTTTATCGAGTGGCTTGTGGGTCGTTTTGCTGCGCTCGTCAGATTTCCGCTTCGCTTCCTCCTGTGCGGCCTTGGCGGCGGCCTCCATGGTGGCTTTGGCTTCGGCCAGAGTGCTGGCAGTCTCCTGGTGGGTTTGGACGTAACCAGCCAGATGTTTTCCGAGTTTGGCATCAAGTTCCTCGGGCGAGCCGGTGTAGGTGAGCGGAGTGGTGAGCGCCGGATTCTCGTTGGCCTTGGCCTGGGCGGGAATGACGTTGACGCGCAGCGTCTGGTCATCCACCTTGGCCACCGTAATGAGCACGGTGCGGCCGGCAAGCAGCGGCATGAGTTCGGTGAACATTGGACCTCCTTTCCTGGGCATGGTCGGCATGTTTGTGGTCATGGCGCGGACCGATTATTACTCGGCGAGCCGGCGGCTTGATTAAGGGTGGGCTTTGCGGGCGGCGCCTCGCGATCAGGCTCGAAAGGCTCGGGCGGAGCGCCCGGGAAGCCCGGCCTCTGGCCTGGTGGGTTTACATCTTCGATTGAGTAAGATGATTTTCTGTTGACTTACTTTCCGCTTGATGGTATCAGTGATGTCGGGGTGTTCGCTCGATGGGTATTGAAACGAGTATCGTAACTTCCAAAGGACAGCTTGTTATCCCGGCGCGTCTGCGCCGTCGGCTCGGCATCAGGAAGGGGACCCTGATCGCGTTTGTGGAGGACGATGGACGGATGCTCATGCAGCCCGTGACGCGTGAGTTTATCCACGGTTTGCGGGGTTCCCTCAGAGCTGAACCGTCCGTGCTGAAGGTCCTGCTCGAAGAACGTCGGTGCGAGCGTAGGCTATGAGAACTGTCGTGCTTGACGCCAGCGCGCTAATGACTTTTTTTGAAGACCGCCGGGGGGCTGAGAAGGTCGAAAATGCCCTGGCGCGCGCGGCGGAGAGGAGACAATCGCTGATCATGTCGGTCGTCAACTGGGGTGAGGTGTATTACTCGATCTGGCGAGCGCGGGGCGAGAAATTCGCCCACGACAAGATTAAGGCGATCGCCCAACTTCCCATTGAGGTCGTGGGTGTAGATATGGAACTTGCGCAGCTTGCCGCAAGGCTCAAGGCCCTTCACAACCTGCCCTACGCCGACTGCTTCGCTGCTGCGCTCGCCGAGAACCGAAGGGCTCGACTGATCACCTCGGACAAGGACTTTGAAGTCCTGGGGGGCAGGCTGAAGATTACGTGGGTCTAAACGCTTGAGACTGCACGGAGGGGGGCGGCTGGCTGGACGCAGCCGTTCCTGCTTTCCGGATCTGGAACGCCTTGGGCAAGGCTTTGGTTGTGGCCCCCAGTGAACTGGTACATATCCGGGGGCAGTGGACCAGGCGCGGGAGGGCGGTTTGCCAGCCCTGAACGTTCCAGAAAACGTGCGGGAATTGCTTCGTGAACTTCAGGAAATTTCCGGCCAAGTCGTTCGCAATCTCATAACACGGAGTGGCAGTAGCGCTTCGAATCCGTTCCCGTTGGCCGCCGGGCAAGCGGAGAGCCTCGAGTCTTCGATTGCCGCGCTGCTATAGCCCCTTTGGTTGGAGGTTTCCCCTCTTGCGTGAGGGACATACGCGTTCTCAAGACGAAGCGGCCCCACGCATCGGGTGGGAAGACCCCGGCGGGTTATGGAACGCTTCAACCCTCCGTATGATCATCAAACGGCCTCAGTTATCACCGCTGACCCCATTCGCCGGAACGGTGCTGCACGAGGTTACCCAGGCAAAGCGTGGCTTGGGTGATGTGAACAGGGATTTCGAATGGGTGCTCACAGATTTCCCGGTCCGTGCAGCCGAGCGGGCGATGAGATGATTCCGCCGTGCCTTGGTTGATTCTCTACGCACCTTCAGGAGAGCGATGAAGAGGGTAATGACGACGCTGCGCAGGTGCCCCTTTCGAATCCAAACCCACCCTGAGCCGGAATCGCACATGTCGAGCACGCATAAAGTCATCTACGGTAGCCTTAAAAGGGAACATCTTCTTCGCCAGCGCCGATGGCAGGCTCGTTGAACGGATTGTCGCTCTCGTCGACACGTTCCGTGATGTTCGGCGGGTCGGTCGCCTTGGTCCTGTTTCCATTATTGGGCGCGCGGTCCAGAAGCCGCATTTCGCTGGCAATGACCTCGACGGCCGTCCGCTTTTCGCCCTGACGATCTTCCCATCGTCGAGTTTGCAAACGGCCTTCGAGATACACGTGCCGGCCGCGTTGAAGGTACTCGCCCGAAACTTCCGCAAGGCGGCCGAAACAGACGATTCGAAACCATTCGACACGCTCCTGCTTCGTGCCTTGTGCGTCCTTCCAGGTCTCGTTGACCGCGACGCTGAATTTCGTAACGGGTTTACCTTGTTGGGTAAAACGAGTTTCCGGCGCGTCGCCCAAGAACCCGATCAGAATGACCTTGTTCACACTTTGACTCATAATTCATCCTTCCCTTTTTCAAATCTCGGGGACGGCACGCTCGTTCATTCGACGCAAATCCGAATCGTTTCACCGAACGGCGCAGTTCGGTGGGACTGGGTTACCCAGAGCAGGGGATATTCCGGGGTCTCCGGAAATGAATCACAACAGAGGTCGGTGAGATAGATAAGGCAGGCAGGCGTGAGGTCTTTTTCGGCGACGCAGTCGAATGCCGGACGAAAATCGGTGCCGCCACCGCCTTTTGGCTCAAGACAGACGGGTTCTGAAGCTCGGAACTCTTGAACCAATTGAACTGCCGCGTCGCAATAAACCACATGTATGGCTTCCGGTTGCGCTTCCTCGGAGATTGCAGAGATTTCAGCGGCAAATTGGTCGAGCTCTCGCTTTCCGATAGAACCAGAAGTATCCACCACGATCACAATCTCCCCCAGGCCCCGCCGCTCGACCGAGGGCAGATAGAGACCCGACGCGATATACCGTCGATTCGGCGGCATCCAGCGATAATCGGACGGCGCTGCCGAAGCGATGAAATCACGCAGAATGGCACGCCAATCCAGCTGCGATCGCCGATTCTCAGTAAGCGGCCTTTCAACCCCTCCCGGCTCGTGCCCGCACGCCTTAGCCGACCTGATAGCCTGTTCCGCAGCGATGCTCCATTCATGCTCCTGACGGTGCTTCTCGGCCGGCGAAGCCGGATGGCCTTGCTCATCCCTCGCGTCCCATACTTCCCCGAATCCTCCGGGACGCATGGAGGATGAGTCCGAAGATTCCCGCGCTGTCTCGGCCGTCTGGTCTGGCTGGCAAGTAGTGGAAATGCTCGATCCCTGAATTTCGGAATGTTGTGTTGGCTGCGGCGCGCGACCTGCCGTTCCGCCGTTTTTCCCTTGCGCGTCCGATGGCGCGTTGGGAGAACTCTCTTGGCCTCTTCTCTCTATCAACCGGGCGTAGATTTCCTCTGCGCTTAGGTTGTTGAAAGCTGGATCAATCAACGCCCCGGCAGGGAGCGTAAAGCCGTTCTTGATCAGAATCGGGTTGATGGCCAGGTCGGCGGCCTCATTCCAGAGTCTCGGATCACGCGTGCCCCGGCGACAATGATGCCCGAGGGCGCAATGCAGGACCTCATGGGCAAGGGCGCCCTCCAGTTCCCCCGGCTTGAGGTCGTCCACAAAAGCCGGGTTATAAACAATCCGTGTGCCATCGGTCGCCATGGTTGGGAAGCTCCCGGGTGTGAGTTTTAGTCTCAGACCCAGCGTGCCAAAGAACGGCTGATCAAGCACAAGCCGCGTCCGCGCGCGCATCAGTTTTTCTGCGGTGGTCCTCTGATGGGAGGGTTTCACGTGACCCTCCCTTCAGGGACTGAGGTGCCGCCCATGTAAGCCGCCATCCGCGCGGCGATTTCTGCCGCTTCTTTGGCGGTTTCAGTTCGGGCCCACTCCGACTTCCGCAATTCCCGGGGATCCACGAAAAGAGAGCTGCGTACCTGCGCCGCCAGCCGTTCAAGGTCTGGGTCTCCGGTGACATTCAACTTCGGCAGAACGTCAACCAGCTTCACCAGGTTGGTCACAACCGAGTCGCGAAAGGGATGTTCCACACCGTCGTCCGTGACCTTGTAGGCGTGAAGGCGTTCGGCCAGATGGCTTACGGCTTCATACAACCGCTGCCACAATTCCCGGCTTGCAACCTGAAGCGACGCCTCAACGGACGCAGTGATTTGGCGCTTGATTCGCTCCTTTTCCTCATCACCCAATGTGACCCGGAAGTCATCGGCATCCGGGAAGGGCATCACCTTGGTCTCGAAGGAAAATTTCGAGCGCAATTCTTCAGGCGACGGATAATCCTCCGGCCGGAATAGCCCGCCGAGCCGGACTTTGGCTTCTTCCACGAGATGGCCGAATTGCCGAGCCAGTGCGTCCACCGCCGGCATAAACCGGTTTGATAACTCCCGCATCTTCTCGGTGTGATCCATATAAGCGGCGGCCGGAAGCACCCGGTAGCCGTTGTCGCTCCAGGGCAGGGTGATGAAGTAATGCTCCTGACGGGCATCGCTGACGATCTTCTGGATCTCGGCGAGCGCGGTTTTGGGAAGGAGCACCTTGTGATAGCGGCCGGCGTCGGCCTGCGCTCCGTGGCGCTGGGCGATTTCCTCAGAAACCTCCGGGTCGTGTTTCCGTGCCGACCAGATGCTGATAGAAAGCGAGCACAACATGGCGCGCGAGGACAAGGACGATTCGGATGTTGAGATCGAAGTCAAGAAATGTCTCCTGGGTCTGCTTTGAAAGTTTTTTGAAAAAGCGAGTCCGCGTAGAGTTTTAGTCCCTGCTCAAAAAGCGCTTGGCTGGGAGGGACAATCGTAGTGATAGGATCGGCTCACAGGCTTTCCATCAGGCGCAGAAAGATGTGCCTCAGATTGGGCGCTGCCAAGGCATTGCCTACATTGGTGAGCACCCATGACCATTGGGTCGGTTTGTTGCTCGGAGATGGCGCGCCCCTTAGGGTGCGCGTCGTCATCCTGATTCAACAGGGCCAGGAAATAGAAGGTCTCGGCGAAGATCAAGGGTCACTTCTTGGATACACTAATGACGTAATAATCGTGGTACACCGCCCAGTCGAACGGCATCTCGTGGACCACTCCGATCACGGCTTTTAACCGTGCCGCCGGTGTTTCTGTCAGGATCGGTTCTACTCGAACTGCACTATCCTCCGGAAGATTGGCCTCCGGGGACAAAACAACAGTGCCTATTGTGACCTTCCCGAGGTAACTCATGGTCGCTTGTAACCCTCCGCCTTTGCGCTTCGCCTTCATGCCAGTCGTTCCTAGTCCCATCCTGGCAGTTCGACGGTACCTGGAAAATAGCGCCGATAAGCCAATTCGAGGGAACCGCAGTTGCGTTTCTGACTAGGCGATGGCGTGATGGTTCTCCACGGCCCACTTCGTATATCCGGCGGTACTGCGAATCGCTGGCTCACGAAGGGTGGCGTCACGCACGCAGAGCACTCGAAACTCGGTCGGCAGGCGATTCAGGTACAGGCAAATGCGGTCGAAATTCATGTCCGAGGCAGATCGCGCTAACGCGGAAGCGACTGCATACTGTGCGGCGGCGTTCTCCGGGACAGGCTCCTGGAGCGGGTTCAACAGAATAGAGTCGATGTTGGGCAATTCCCGGAACATGCGCAGGAACGCTGAGAATTCCGTGGCGGCACCGGTTCCCACGGCGCCCGCAATGACCTCATGCTCGATCGCCGGATTCGACTTCGAGTCCAAGGAATCGAGAATACGGGAAACCAACTCCCAGGAGCGCGGGGAGGGAAAGGCGTTTGCGTCGCGGTCGAAAGCGCTCAGCAACTCAGGCCGGAAGCGAAGAAAGGCAATCACCTCGGGGCGGATGCCTGACTGGATGGCCCAATCCGACCATTCCTGCACATCAACCTCGAATTCCAGATGCACAAAGCGGTTTCGCAACGGGGTGGGCATTCGAGTCGTCGTCCCGCGGTCCGAATCGCGGTTTCCAGCAGCAATGATGGCCCAGCCGTCGGGCAAGGTGTATTCGCCCAGCCTCCGATCCAGGACCAATTGATAGCAACTGGCCTGAACCATGGCCGGGGCTGCATTGAGTTCGTCCAGAAAGAGAATGCCGGCTCCTTCTTGTGGCAAGAACTCGGGGGCTGCCCACTTCGATCGGCCGTCATCGCCTAAGAACGGCAGGCCGCGAAGGTCAACGGGATCGAGCAAGAGCGCACGCACGTCTTGCAGTGGGATTTTTAACGCTTCAGCAAGCTGTTTGACCACCGCTGATTTCCCGATTCCTGGCCCGCCCCAAATGAAAACGGGCTGGTGGGCAGCCACATGTGACTGGAACCATAAAATGGCCGATTGGAACCATAATGTGGCCGCCGGCCGGCGGCGCTATAGCCTTAAAGCATAAGTTGGCCGGAAATAAGGCTTAAGGTGGCCGCGGATCGGTCGCATCGTCCATCGAGTTACGACAGACGTTTGTGCTCCGGGGTGCCAGTGCATCCTTTATTTATTGTGTAGAGGAGAGGGCAAGCAGGGTCTGCTTCACTTCGGGAATAATGAAATGTTCTCTCCTAAGCCCGGAATTACCCATCAGTGCAAGTACTCGCCGACGAGATGGATACTTGCCGGCCTTCAACACGCCGGTGGCAATGCGACGAACTCTTTCAGAGAAGGCTGCCTGCCTTCTTAAGAGTTCCTGTTCCTGATGCTTGTCATAACGTTGGAGAATGAGCCCCCAGATTCGCGGAAACAATTTTTTGAGATTGCCGTGGCCAGTTCCAAGCCTCGCTGCCAAAGCGCGGCCGGAAGGTAGCGGTTCCTCCGCCAAGGCGGCCTCTAGAGCGGGCTGTAATTCCTCTCGTCTCTGATAGCGTCGCTGCAGGGAACGGAGGGCCAATTCCCGATACAGGTCAGGGAAACGCCTTCGCAGCATGCACCTGGAGAAGCCGCATTGCCTCTTAAAGTCTCGTAACGTAGGCGGCGGAGATTCCAGCAGAGCGGCTTTTGCCGCTGCCTCAAGCTGAGAGAGGCGGGCCTGGTGGAGTATCTTATGAAAGCCTAGGAAATGCGAGTAAATCCGGTATGGAGCTACCCCAAACCTCCGTGCAATTTCCTTCGCCGTTGGTACAGGACGTTCCCGCAGGGCGCGCTGAAGAGCTCCCTTGATCTTCCGATCAGAAATGTTCACTGGTGTAGAATCTGAAGGTGGGAAAGCAGGGCGGTCGACCTTATTGGCGTGTGCATGCGCCTGATACTGTCTGACGACTTGGCGGGCATTCTCCCAATCCGGATCGCCAGCGCTCAGTCTTTCTATCAGGAGGCGAAAGAGGGGGATGCCCAGCCGGTAGCAAAGCCTGTTTAGAGTGGTAAAGGCTGGAAGCTTGCGTTCCGTGAACCAGAATATGGGAACGCAAGTGCTCAATCCGGCAGCACGAGCGAAGACAGAGGCGTTACCTCCAGCCAGGTCGCGAACGCAACCTTGTAGATTCGCCCACATGATGTCTTTCGAGGGCGGCGGCTGCAACAGTGGACCAATCATCAGCAATCGGGCGATCCCCTCTGTCACGAAACGAGCGCGGTCTGAAACGGCATCTGAACTACTGCCTGGCTCTAGGTGATTTTCGCTACCGAGGAAGTGATTGCAAAGTGGGCAGCAGCCAGGGCGCGACCTCGGCCTCAGGACGCGGGGTCGGCCTCCACAGTGGGAACAGCTCTCGGTCAACGTCCGTTAGGGGTATTTACTTCACGCCACCAACCCCCACAGGTTGTGGTTTGATCAGAGTTGCGAACGGAACCGGGTCTACTTGCACCGCCTGTTGCGCCAAACGATAGAACAGCTTTCCCCGGGATGCCGACGTGCGACGGTTAAACCGGAAAGTGAATTCGTCGAGGTAAGCATCCAATTGATCGTGGCCGACCGCACCTTGGTGGGTGCCCAGCATCCATCGCTTCAGGAGTGAAACGACCCGATGTGCGCGCGACAGCAAATATTCTCCTTCCGATTGACGATGCTGAACCCGACGGTCGTGGACATAGCCACTCAACCCCAGGTAAGCGGGCAAACCATCGGTTCGGACGGTGCTTCCGGGCTCGATAACCTCAGCGATGAACCCGTGCAGGCGGGTGCGAGTCAGATCTGGGATGCGGCGCAGTCGGATGCGGCCGATGCCTTTCCCATTTTCCTGAGCGGCCACGATAATCAGGGCTTTAGCTTCCGCTCCTCGTCCCGCAACGCCGGGTTCCTCACCGCCCCAGTACGTTTCGTCGACTTCCACCACGCCCCTCAGCCGGTCGCGGCCTGGCCGGACCATGGCGCGGCGCAACTTGTGCAAGATCGCCCAAGCAGTTTTGTAGCTGCCCAGGCCCAGCGCACGCTGCAATCCCAAGGCGCTGATGCCGTTCTTCTGGTTTGTGACATACCACATGGCTCGAAACCAAGTCCCCAACAGCAGGTGGCTGTCCTGAAAGATGGTGCCCGCCGTGACCGAGATTTCATACCGGCAATGCCCGCACCGCCAACGATTCCGCCGAACCTGCCAGGCCTCTCGTCCTTGGCACCGTGGACATCTCCAACCGTTCGGCCAGCGCAGGCTTGCGAGGTACTCGGCACAGGTCTGTTCGTCAATAAAACGTTGTTCCAACTCCATCAAGGTTCGTGGATAATCCTCGACCATGACCTTGAACACTACAGGTTGTGGTCGGTGGCGTCAAGTAAATACCCCTAACGTCCGTTGATGGGTCGGGCAGATGGAGACATCCGCCAGTGCCCAAAGCAAGGGCTCGTAAATGACCTGACCTGAGGCCTGCCACTCGTGGTAGCAAGCGGCGCACCAAGCGCGACGGTTCCGCAGCAATCCCTGGCTGCTGAATATTCCCTTCCACACCGCCATGGTCAGATACTGGAGGTTGGCAATTCCCGTCGATTCTTCCAGAGCGAAGGTCCAATCGCCCACCCGGTCTGTCATTCCATTTAAGGTATGGGCATCTTCCAGAAAGTGCCGCTTCCACTTTTTGCTGGTCCCCAGACTGCCGGCCAGTTTCGCTTGAAGAACGCGGAGCCGAAGATATCTCGCAAGCAATATGTAAGTCGAGACGTCGTGTGCTTGGGCGAGTCTGGTGATGTAACTCGTCAGACTTTCTATGTTCCCTGTCCCTACGCCAACAGGAGGCAGCGGATAAAGCCCCGTCCGAGGGCTTAGACGGGGAAGTCGAAAGTCCAGCAGATCGTAGATTCTCGGGTCAGGCATACGCCGGAACTGGTAATCCAACCTTGTCGCGTTTGGGATTTCTTCGGGCGCAACGTCCCTTTGTGTGAACCGGTGCACGTCGCTGCGCCTGGACATCCGTCGGCGTTGTGATGGCTTCTCCAATGCCGAGCAGATTGCGCAGCCGTGAGCGCGAGGCGTCATCCTCATTCAATCGAACCTCGCCCTCTCGGGCCTCAATCAAGATCCGCTCGCACTGTGACGCCGACAGTGCGGTCCGTTCCAAATGCCTTTTGTACAGAGTGGGCTTTCCCTCATTCAGCGCAATAGCCAGGGCGCGCATCAGCCATTCTTTCAGAATGCCCACACACCCGATAGAGCACTCATAAAGCAGATCTATCCAGAGTGAAAGGTCGCATGGCTCCGGCAGCGGGAGCTGAGCCTGAAAAGTCAGGAGGATGTTGTGGAAGATTTCCAGGTCTCGTTTTTCCTCGCAGCGGTAACGCCGGAAATGGATGTCCAAGCTGCGCCGGCTGAGCTGGCCGCTGAGATTTCGGAACGCCAACAGCTCGTAAGTTCCCAATAGGACATGGACGATCTTCGTTTGGCTGGCCATGGACTTTACGACGTCCAGTTGATCGGCCAGCTTCCGTCCGGAAGCTATTCTGCCGAGATGCTGAGCTTCATCAAGGAATACGGCGACTGGGCGTCGGTGACGTAATGCTTGCTCGACGGCATACTGCAGCTCAAAGCCGGCTCGCGGCGCCGGTGTGAACTGTCCCCTACTATTTCGTTCTCCATTCAGCTTGTCATCAATCAGCGGCTCATTCATCTGCCGAAGCAGCCGGGCAAAGTGGTCCTTCCAGCTGAAGTTTCCATTTAGAGGAGCCATCGTGTTAACACTGACAAATGGAATCCGCCCACGATCTGATTCGAGCGAGGGAAGCAGTTCCTCAGTCAGCAACTGCTCTACCTTCAACCTCAACGTCGTCTTGCCGACGCCGGTCGGGCCCAGTACAAGAATGAGCGAGCCGGGTGCCGCAGACTTGATGGCGCTCAACAGGCGCTCTTTCATCTCCAAGAGGAGAGGATGAGCTATGGTGAAGCATCGAAATCCTTGCAATGGATCCACATCAGCCCAGGCAGTCATTCAGAACTCTCCATAGACTTCGGAAGATATCGGGTTGTTTTCCGCCAACATCTCGCGCAGGCATTGAGCGTTCCCGGCGGGTTCCACTACCGTGCTCGGCGCACAGTCAGCCTGCGCTCGGCGTACCTCCATATCTGCCCGACGTTGGGCGAGGACTGTCTGTTGTGTTTCTGTGGCGGCAAGGAACTCCGCGAGTCTTTTCGCCGTAGTCGCAGAATGCGAAGAGTGGTTCTGCCAGCGCTTGCGAAGTTCTTCGGCAGCCAGCTTCAGTTCCTTGTGAGACTGCCCCTGAAAGGCATGGTAGTACTCGCTGTGGCATTCAACCCACTGATTGTCCACGAAGGCGTGGATGGTGCCGATATCGAAGGGATCGTAGCGGACTTCCACACGCGAGTCACCGAGGCGCGGATCGCGAAAAGACTCGCACCAGTAATAAAGATAGTTGACCTTGATGCCCCTGCCCGGCAGGACTTTGGCAGTCTTTCGTGCTGGTGTGGGCAACGTGTAGATCAGAAACTCGCGGTCGTAGGGAATCACACGGTGATCCCTCCCTCCGCTCAACGCCCATCCTGCCTGGAATGCCTCGCGTGGGCTCTGTCCAAGAGCAGGGTGGTCCATGCTGTCGTAAACCTCATAGAAATACTTGGCGAGTTGCTCTTGAAGCTCTTTGAGCGACCAAACCGCCTGACCTTTCGGGTCGACGCCTTTGGTGACCTGCCGCGCGTGACGCGTGATCTGGGTGTTGCCGCGCAGATTATGGATAAACTCGGTGTTCACTGTACCAAACAGGCGCTCGCAGACCGACCCGAAGCGTGCCTTGGAAGGAGGCCGCGTCTTCTTCGTGCATTGGTAGCGGGCCAGGAGGGTTTCAAAGTAGGTGCTTTCAAACTCAGGACCACCGTCGACAACAAGAATCTGTGGCAATCGGCTGTGGCGGTAGACGCACTCCCGTATGACCATCATGCAGGACTTATAGCTGGGCGGATCAAAGGTGAGGTGGGACCCCAGGAACCGGCGGGAATATGCGTCGGTCATGATCGTCAGCCAAGGGCGCCCGAGCACTCGTCCGGTCAGCGAGCACACCAATTCGATGTCCAGCTCCGTGTGGTCGATATGTACGATTTCAAACGGCCGCATGCCGTGGCGCGGGGTCGTCTGCTCCAATTGCCAGTAAAAAGGTTCCTGCCCATAGGCGGCACGGTGACCACGCCGTTTCAGCGTCTGTTCAAATCCTCTTCCCTTGCGAATTTCACGGCTGAACGTTTTATAGCTCGGTGCTTTGATGCCCTTCTTTTCGCATTCCAGCCGTAGTGCGATCCACGATGCCCACTTCCGTTTTTGTTTCAGCGTCTCGTAATCGTTCTTTATGAAGTGGGTCATCAGAGACGCCGTGGCGTCGGGCAGTTTGCGATTGGAGTTTCCGCGTCCGGCGATGTTCGAAAAGAGCCCGAGGAACCCGCTTCGAAAGCGGCGTTCTGCTTCTTGGTATTTCGCTGCCCACCGGCGGAGGGTGCGCACTGGCTCTGAGAGCCCTTCCTTGTTGCCTTCGAGGAACTGGCATACACATTGGTAGCGATGGTTGACCCGCCGGAGTTCATTCTCATTGGCTCCCAAAATGCGCTGCAATAACTCTGAGTTCCCACTGCCAGCCACGCCGGTGATGCTGTGTTCTTTCATCAGCTGCTCGAAACTCGAGCGCGCGAGTTCCAGTACGGTGGGATCGTCGCCCAGGAGGCTGACGACATCCGGGCTAACATTGACCACTTTCCATGGACGGCCATTCCAGCTGATCGCGCTGCCGGCGACGGGAATCAATTCCATAGGTGCCGTGGGTGAAGCAGGGCGGCATGGAGGAGCCGCCTTCAGCAGGTGAGGGCTGGCAAAAACTCTTACCGTGCCAGGTTCACTCAATCGCGCTGACCATAAATCAACGCAAAGTTGGCCTTGGGCAATCAGAAAATAGACCTGGTCACGGCTGCAAAATCCTGCGACGCTGGCCACGAGCTCGTCAAGCCTGATGCCTTGAAGCGCCGCCACAAAGGCGCGAGCTTTTTCCACCGTTGCCGATGGCACCGGGACCGTGCCCCGAAAATAATCCTCCAAGAACTGCATGTTGGCCTGGAAGATCCAGTTAATGTCCTTTGACGACCTGACCTCATAGTTGAGGCCCAGCCGCGCTGCGTAAGACTCGCCCGGCGGGCACCGCCAACGACTCCCGTCGAACTGATATCGGTTCGGGGCTTGCTCGGCCAACCGACGGAGATCCTCTTCGGTCTTACATTCTATCCAGCCGGCGCGATCTGTTCGGATGGCAAAGTAGTCAGCAGTATGCAGCACTCCGACCTGCTTGCCGGAAAGGGCTTGGTACTCAAGCTTGATCGGCGGGGGCTGGTCGTAATATTCCAGACAGGCGGGATCGTGCTCCATGACGTAAACTTCCGCGAGCTCAACCCTATGACTCTCGAACTGGATTGAAACTCCCATCTTCCTGCTCGGATAACGTCCGCACACGTTGCGACGACCGCCGCCCACACGTCGAGCAGGATCGGAAGCTCGTATCTGCCGAATTGCCGCTTGACCTTCGGGAGAGATGCGAAGCCGCTGAAACCAATCCTGGAGTTCAGCCTCCGTGAGCACCCGCCACCCCCGCGGCTATGTCTTCACCGCGAATGCCTTGCTCAGCTTCTTGGCGCGCTCCCGCTTTAATGCCTGGGCGTATCGTATTCCGGCTTCATTGATGAGCTGCTGGAGCCGCCGACCATTCTTGATGGCGCCTGCAAGCTTCGAGGCCAGTTCGTGGGGTACATAGATGGAAGTCCTCCGCCTGCCCTTGCGGGCATATAGCACATAACTGGCGTGCCCCCGTCCGCGAGCACACACGGGGCAGTTCTTCCGGATGCACGGGCAATGCCTCAGGGAAATTGAGCCCTCGGCCACTGGCCATAACTTCGCGACCGCACCTCGAAACCAGCCTTTTACCTCGTCAGTTGACTCGTGTCGCGCCATGGTATGTGCTCATAGTTGCATACGTACAGTCTCATTGCAAGGACTTTTTTCGACCCCAGCGCGTGTGACGGATGCTCCTCGGCCAAGCTAAGCAAGAACGTGGTGGTTCTCGACCGCGAATCGGACATAACCAGCGGTACTCCGAATAGCCGGTTGTCGGAGGGTGGCGTCGCGGACACACAGCACACGGAACTCAGTGGGTAGGCGATCCAGGTACAGACAGATGCGGTCGAAGTTGGTGTCGGAGGCGCAGCGAGCCAGCGCCGAAGCGACCGCATACTGCGCCGCGGCGTTTTCCGGCACCGGCTCTTGGGTGGGGTTAAGCAGGATAGAGTCGATGTTCGGTAGCTCTCGGAACATTCTGAGAAACGCCGAGAATTCGGTGGCGGCGCCAGTCCCTACTGCGCCGGCAATCAGCTCATGCTCTGCCGAGGAATCCGGCCTCGAATTCAGGATGCGCGATACGAATTCCCAGGAACGCGGCGAAGGAAAGGCGTTGCTATCCCGGTCAAAGGCGATCAGCAGTTCGGGACGGAATCGGATGAAAGCGATGATTTCGGGTCTGACATTCGCCTTGATGGCCCACTCCGACCACTCCTGCACGTCCACCTCAAAGTCGATGTGAACGAACCGGTTCCGCAGGGGCGTGGGCATCCGCGTTGTGGTGGCACGGTCTGAATCCCGATTCCCAGCGGCGACGATCGCCCAGCCTTCCGGCAAGGTGTATTCGCCGAGCTTGCGGTCCAGCACGAGTTGATAGCAACTGGCCTGGACCATCGCGGGCGCCGCGTTCAGTTCGTCCAGAAACAAAATGCCCTCACCATCTTGAGGCAGAAAGTCCGGTGTTGCCCACTGGGACCGGCCATCCTTCCCAACGAAAGGCAGCCCACGCAAATCCACCGGATCAAGCAACAGCGCCCGAATGTCGCGCAATGCGATCCCCAACTCGGCGGCAAGCTGGTTGACCACCGCAGACTTGCCCGAGCCGGGCGGTCCCCAAATGAACACCGCTTGCTTTTCTCGGACAACGATCCCTTTCAGGGCATGGGACACAAGCGACGGCTTCATAAGTCTCCATTGTTCCGCGGCTTACACCTCTGCCGCGACTTACACAATTAAACAAGACGTTTGTACTTTCGGCCACGTTATGCTTCCAATCTGAGCTCACGGCCATTTTATGGTTCCAACTTCATCCTGCCGCTCCGAATGCCCCACTGAAAACAAATGGCTTCCTCAGCACGAGCGGCCAATTTATGGTTCCACATGCGGCCAATTTATGGGTTCAGTCACACCACAAGCGCGCGCAGGGCTTCTGAGATTGCAGAGGCCTTCATAACGACTTCCTTTCGAGATGATTGCCGGCTGGCGGAGACGCTGGGTTACGCTCCCGCTTGACGCTAATGCGACCAATTCCTGGAACTTCGAACGCGGAACACAACCGAAGGGCGTAACCGAAGCTTTAAGCCTTAAGCCCGATACTTCGGCATTCGGGTTTCAGACGGCTTTGGGGTTCGAGTGATCGATTTGACAGTCCAGGTTTGCCTACAGGCAGTCGTAGAGGCAGCGGTTAAAATTCGCTGGCACCGTCTCAGTGATGTCGCTCGGCTCGACGATTGACCCCTTGCGGGAGCGGCCCGCTGTCTTCTATATCTGATGGGTCTTAATGTCTTGAGTTATTTTGCTATTTTCCTGCCGACCTTGTTTCCACGCAGATATTCGCCAAACGTAAAGGACCGCCTGTCAGGCGACGAATGACGCGGCCGGATCGTGCGTGGATACCCCTTGCGTTCCGAAGCCTCGTTCAGACGAATGTTTCTTGTTTTTGTATTTCTCCCATCCGCGCCTCAGATGGGCTAATCTCAAAAAAGCAGACGAGGGAGCCGGATGGGAGGCCCTGGCGGGAGGATCGAGATAACCCCAGCCCCAGACAATCTGCGCCGTATTATTCAACTCCAGACCTTGACCATCCTTTGGATGACCGTTGAGGTTGTGATCGCGCTAGGAGCGGCTTGGGCTGCGAGAAGCCCCGCGCTTCTTGCCTTTGGGGGCGACAGTGCCGTCGAGCTCCTCTCGGCGTCTGTCGTGTTTTGGTGGTTTCGTTCTGAACAGCAATCCATGAAGGCGGAAAGCATTGCAGGCCGTGCTGCCGGAGGATTGCTTTTCATCGTTGCAGGCTTCGTTGTTGTCACTTCCACTCTTTCACTTTTCGAATATCGTGAACCTCGGCCCAGTCTCGTCGGGATTCTTCTTCTGATCGTCGCGGCCGTTGCCATGCCGCAGGTGGCGCGGCGGAAACGAGCATTGGCTTCTCAGGTGGCGAGTGCGGCGCTGAGGGCGGATGCGACTGAATCCGCCCTTTGCGGTTACCTCGCATGGATCGCTTTAGCGGGGTTGCTGGCAAGTTCGATATTCCGCGCGCCGTGGGCGGACCCGATCGCAGCCTTGGCTCTCGTACCCCTCATTGTGAGAGAAGGATGGCAGGTGATCCGCGAACCGTCACATTGCTGTAAGTCGTGAGTTGGATCCGCCCACGCGTGTGCTTCAGGAACGGTCGCGATCGGACTGGCGAAACGCAACGCCGCTCCATCAGATCCGCATGGGCATGACAATGTAGCGGTAATGGTAGGCCGCCTGGTCTGCCGGACGGAGTTCGACGGCGCTTTCGGCATCCTTCAACACGATTTCGACCTCACCCGTTTTGACGACGTCGAGCATGTCGAGGAGGAACGAGGCATTGAAGCCGATTCGCAGCGGTTGGCCGGTGAAGCCTGCATCGAGCGTTTCCGAAGCCTCGCCGGTATCGCCCTCCGAGGTCGTGAGCGTGAGCCGGCCGGAATCGAGTGCAAAGGAAACCGCGTGCGTCTGCTCAGACGCAAGCAGCACGACCCGCCGCAGCGATTCCCGTAAAGCAGCCGCCTCGAGCGTCGCCATGAGGGTGTTTTCCTTGGGCAGAACGGCTTCGTAATTGGGGAACTGTGCGGACAGCATCCGAGCCATGAGGACGGAATCACCGGCCGAAAAGAACAGGTGGCGATCATCTCTGGCGATGTGGATCGGTGTGTCTGATTCCTGAACGTTTGCCAGGCGGCGCAGCCCTGCCAGCGCGCGCTTCGGGACCAGGAGTTGTTCCTCACCCTTCAAACCGGCGATTTCGACATTCCGTGTGGCGAGTGGCAGCCGGTGCCCGTCGGTCGCAACCATCTCCACGCTGGTGGGTTTCAATACCAACAGTCCCCCATTGAGCGTATAACGCGATTCTTCGTTCGAGATCGCAAAAGCCGTCCGTTCAATCAGCCCGGCCAGTATTCCAGCCGGAACCTCAGCCAGCGGTTTGGGCACCTCGGGCAGTGCCGGAAACATGTCCTTCGCCAGCGCCAGCAGTTTGAATACCGACCGGCCGGCATTGACCTGCACCCAGTGATTCTCCAAGGCACGGACGCGAACGTCCGCTTCCGGCAGGGACTTCACGATGTCAAGCCATCGACGGGCCGGGACAGCAGCGGTACCCGGTGTCTTGACCTGTGCCGGACAAAACGTCCGAATCCCCACTTCGAGGTCGGTGGCTGCAAGTCGCAGCCCTGTTGCGCAGGCTTCAACGAGCACATGGGAAAGAATTGGGATTGTGTTTCTTTTTTCGACCCCTTCTTGGACCTGGCCGAGAGCTTCAGCAAGCGATCTTGTATCGGCAGAAAACTCCATGGAAATACCTCCAGTTTGCTACAGGGGAATTGCATTGCCGTCCAGGCGATCGGCAGGCCTTCCTGCGGGATCCTGCGGCAGCGCGACTGAGGATCGCAAAAGACCATACGCTGTCGGCCTGTCTTGTTACGCATCATCTCTCCTTCGATCGGCTTCTGCGCGATCGAATCCTGGGCGGTCAGCGCGCGCCTTGGGTTTCATCCCTATCCGCCGAAAATTCCTTTCGCGGAGTTCTTACTGGGTGGTGCCCGTTCCCCAGGTGAGAAGCACTCCGAGCGTGATCACCACGGATGTTGTTCCATTCGCCAACGCCGCGAGTGGGTGTTCGGCAAAGACCTCGTAAGCACACCAGGCGTTCAGACCCGCGAGGACAAGAAGCAAAACTCCACACAACTTTAAATGGCCTTGAATCCATTCGTTGGACACGAGAATTCCTTTTGGGAAGCAGTTTGACGGCAGGGCCGCACGGCCAGACTCGCCATGGACAGAGGGCCGGGGACCAAAGGGCATAAAGGTCTTGCGAAGGTTTATCAGGAGATGGAGATCGAAGAGCGGAGTCAATCTACTGCTGATCGCCGCTCGTGCTGCCGCAATTGTCACAGCAGTAGCCAGATCCGGTCTTGCTCATGATGGCGCCACTGTTCCTGCACCCCGGCGCGTCGGTCTCAGCCTCATCCAGCCCGCCCGCCGACAGGTGGGAGGGCGTCGAAGCCGTCGCCTCAGCTCCGACGCCCGTTGCGGAAGTAGTTGTCGGCGGAAGAAACTTCAAGGCCATATAGCGGAACGGATAATCCATGAGGGATTTGGCGTATCCGATTCGGGCGTTCCCAGACCCGCCGCTCGGTTCGAAGCGTGAATTTGTCGCACAAAACCTTGAGGGATACGCCGTACTGCAGGGCCAGAGAAACGGATGAATCCATCAGCCCTGCGTTGGTTGAGCCAGCCTTCGCCATGCGGATGAAAATCTCGCCAGATTGCCCGTCTTCGTACAGGCCAACCATCAAATAGCCTTTATGCCCGCCCACGGAAAAGTGGTGGACGATGGCCATGCGTTCGTCCGGCAGGCGGCGGCGTAAAGGTCCCTGTTTCGGCGAGGCTACGGGTGAATCTTGGGGTGACGCGCTTTCGGTCGGCTCCGTCGTAGGTTCGGTTTTCATTTCTCCTTCCGCAATGATGTCTGAGAGCCCTCAACAGGGCGGTGCGCGCAAGACTTCGCGTTATGGCTCTGGGAGACGAACAACTGTCCAATGGTCTGCGCCGCCGTTCCAATACTTTTCGATCCATCGCCGCGTGTAGCTTTTGAGCCAGACCTCCCGGTTGCGGCACCTAAGCAGGCGCGAAATCGCTGAACTCACCGCCCGACTGGCGGGCGCTTGCGACGCACATGTACTCACCGAACTTACCTCTCGCTTGCGCCGTCGGAAGGCAGAGCCAGGCATGCGTCATAACGAATGCCAGCTTGTCGGCCACGCAAAGATTTGAATAAGGCTTCCTCAGGCGCTTCGCCCAATGACGGGAGTGGCAGAGCGTGAATTCCTGCCGCCTCGCACCGAAGGGCCAACCCAGGAGGCGACCGCCGAAGAGAACGTGCTGCTCGCCCTCGATGCTGTCCAAGTTGGGCTTTCCGAAATAGCCAATATCATGCAGGAAGAAAGGACCAGAGCCTGGTGTCCCGCGGAAAGCCGTAAAGCCTCCACCATGCCGCGCCGCGCCGAAGAACGGGTGAATGACGAAACAGTAGGCGCCGAAAAGGACGCTTTGGGTCCCGACTTTCATGGGTCAGACCTCCTGATAGTTACCAAGATCTGTTTTTCTCTGTCCTCTTGAACCCTTGGCTCGACTTTAACCGGTAAAAGAATTACGGCGTTGCTGCCGTCCAGCCTGCGCGTCAATTCGGCCAAATCACCGATTCGCCCACGAACGGTGATTCGGAAGACGAGTTCAATTTCGATGTCGCCGATGGACGTCACTGACCCGCCTCCACAAGGGGAGTCGGTTGCGGTTCCGGAGCCCTCAAATAATGCGAGTGGGCGCATCCTACACAAACGCAGCCGCAGGTGGCCGCTTTCACCACGGCTTCGAACTTTGTGGGGATCGCCATGGGTTCGCCGCCTCGCGAGTGGAACGTCGGCATCACCGACCCGCGCTGGCTCTTATGCTCTTTCAGCAGATCGAGGCCCAGGTAGCCATCATGCGCGCGGAACAGAACTTGGCTACTCAGCACGGGCCGCCTTCCGTTTTGGACCCCGCCAGGAGCGTGCCCTGAGATGAGGAGGTCGTAGGTGTGCCCACAACGGAACATCTCAACCCGAACGAGGCCGGGCGCGATCACCACAGCATGCACTCCATTCACGCCAACCGAATCGAGAGGATGAAGCCAGGGAAGCGACTCGCCACTCTCGCCGCAAAAAGTCACGTAATGGCCGATTGTTTCGACGGCTCCGCCGGATTCAATCCCCCGAATGACGTAGCGGTGCGCGAGGTGCTGGTGTTCAAGGCTGACGGTGGCCTTGGCAAATATTCCAACTTCCGCAAGCCGCCGCACGGCGCTTCTCGGAAGGGTCAGTCCTCGCCGCGCCTCTTCGCCCAATCTGTTTTCCTGGGCCATCTTGTCCTCCTCACGTTCAACCAGCAAAAATGTCAGACAAAACTTCCGCGTGCCTTTGCGCCTGTTGTCTCCGAGCTCCTCAGCGGTTCCCTCGTCACACGTTCCAACTCTGCTTGAACCTCTGTCAGCTCGAATCCGTTCGGGCCGTGCCGAAAACACCGGTCCTCCGAATCGAGCAACAGGTAGCGGCGTGTGCGAATGTGTTTGTAGAACTCAACTCCTCCTTCGCGCCACATCCACATGAAGGCCCCACATCCGTCAGGCCCAATGAGCTTTTCAAGTGGTTTCCAGTTCGGGCTTTCAAGTTCCTTCAAGGCCATCCCGCCACCTACCTCGCTGGCCTCGGACCAGGTTTCGGGCAGCCCAAAGCCGCGCGAATCATTTCGCTCGTGCAACCGGCCCAGCAGATGTATTTGCGCGGGTCTTCTGTCGAAATGGCCAGGTTGTCGCCACTTCGGTCGTGACCGGCGTCGGCGCAGGAAGGACAGCGGGTCACATAATTCCGGCCAACCTTGCGGAGTTTTGTGCTGATGTGGTCCAGAATTCTGAATTCAGCTCCACTCGTGTGTCGTCTGAATTCAGGCTCGGACCTTGTCTCAGCCCGAGCCGCCGGAGCGGGCGCTGCTTTCCCTGCGATCAATTTGGCGAGTTGTTCCGCCGTCACCTTGGGAAGCGCATTGAGGTATCGCATCTGCTTCTCAAGGTCGTAGTCCGCGCCGTAAAACCAGAACCGCTTGGCTGCCCCGCGGTGAATCCCAAGCGGCCCGCGAATCGCATTACCATACTCGCCCGGTTTCAACTCGTCGTGCTTGGGAAAGACCTCGATCCCTTCGGGCAGTCCCACGCCCTTAACCGGCAGACCGAGCCGGGAAGCGAGGTCGTACACATAAATTCGGCAGTCGCGCGCCGGCAAGGGCTCGGCCATCAGCACCCATAGGTGTCCGCCGCGATGGCTTTTCTCCAGCGCCGACTCGACCCCGTCCTGCTTCAGGTAGTAGCCCAGCTTGATCAGGTCCGGAAGCGCGTTCTTGTAGTCGGCGTCAATCGCCACCCATTTGCACCGCTGGTTTTCGGGATTGATCGCGTACAGGGCAATCGTGATTTCGCCCTCGATGTGGCGCCGGATGGTGTCGAGCGTTAGGCTGAGCCCCTGCCCGGTCTTCTTTTCAGTGGGCCGGAAATAGTAGTGCCGGCCGCTTTCTGGGTGCGGCCGGTCGGACTGCAAGGTGTAGGCCCGCCGGTTGACGAAGAGGCGGAAGTAGTCCGCCACGACACCCGCGGGCGCTTTGAGACGGTGCCTCCGCATCATTTCGTCCCTCACGTCGGGTGGTCGCCAAAGTTCCATGCTGGCAGTGGTAAAACGGAAAATATTTTCTGTCAAACGGCTGCCAAACCTGTTGCGGGTGGTGTGTTTTCAATGGGTTACGAAGGTGGCCTGAAAGGAGTTCAAAAAGTACAGACTCAGGCGGGCCGGCTTGCCGGGCTTTGCGGCTGCTGGCCGGGGCTGACGAACCACTGATTGGCTGGTGAAAGCAGGTGCGGCGACTTGACCAGCTGGAGAAAGTGACACTGGCTGATCAGGACGTCGAATTCCGCCGGGCTGTACCCGCCGTAATTCTGGTCGTCGAAATCAACCCAAAGCCAAACGCACCGCTTGCGGTCGTAAACGTAGATGGCACCGCAATCGAGCGCGTCAGGATGGGCAAGAAGAACCACCACTGCGGTTGGGAACTGAATCCAGCTAAGAATCATTGGGTACTCGGCAAATTCCAGCAGTTTCGCCGTCGCCGAATCCAGTGTCTCACACTTATTCAAGTTAACGACATCCGTTACATCCAAGGTTCCAAACACTCGAATTGCCCTCCTTTCTCAAAATACCTCTGTAGAAACATCACGTTTGGTCCCGCACGTGCTGTTGATAGACACAAGCGACTAGTACTAAAATCCATTCACTTCTTGTGACCTTACGAGATTGTGTAAGGTCGCCGTGCAGACCATCCTCCCGGATCGTCAGCACGAGGGAACAACAAATTGATAGATCTGAATTCGGCGAATCGGAACATGCTCTTCGTAAGCCACGCAAATCCGGAGGACAATCTTTTCGCTCAATGGCTTTCCCTTCGGCTTGCGACTCAAGGCTACCCAGTGTGGAGCGACGTGACCAGATTACTCGGTGGGGAAGATTTCTGGAACGATATTCAACGGGCCATTGCGAATCGGACAGCCAAGTTTCTCTTTGCGCTCTCGCGTGCTTCAAATAAGAAGGACGGAACGCTCCAGGAGTTAGCTTACGCCAAGGAGATTTCCAAAAAGCTCGAAGGCCAGGTAAAGGACTTCATTATCACGCTCCGACTGGACGATATACCCTACGATGAGATTGATATTAGGGTAAACCGCCTGAATCATGTCTCGTTCCAGGATTCATGGGCGTCCGGATTTGCACAACTCCTGGCAAAACTTGAAGATGATAAAGTTCCCAAGAACCCCGGCTTTACACCAAGCGCAGTGGCGACATGGTGGCGCACTCAATTTAGCTCGGAGCTCGGAATCAGGCAAGAACCAGAAGAACTCCTGTCTAACTGGTTCCCGGTGCAATTGCCTGAGGACATCTACTTTCACAATCTCTCGCGCCGGAGCCAGGGAAAGTTAGAGCTCGATGAACAATCCCTTCCATACCCGGCAGTCCACGACAGCATTTTCTTAATCACGTTCGCCAGGGCAGAAGACTTCGATGGAAAGCTCGGCAACGACATGTACATTGCACGGGTGGGGGACCCTCTAAAACTCTCTGCGGTCCTGAAGGATCAGAAGGGTTTTGGCAAACATCTTTTTCGCCTACTTAGGCTCGCCTGGGAGCAAACGCTACGGGAGCGAAAACTGCGAACGTACGAATTGGCAAACAACGCTCGATGCTTTTTCTTCGTTAAAGGGCAGCTTCAGAACGACAAGATCTTCTTCAGCGGAGCTGACGGAGAGAAAGCATGGCGCGCGATGGTCGGGTACAGCTCCCGAGAGAATCCCCAGACGGGGATCACCAGCGTACGCTACTGGCATTTTGGCCTTGAGGCGCGCCCAATGGTACACCCCATCTGCGCTTATAACATGAAACCCCATGTGCTCTTTACTAGCGACGGTTTGACCGTTTGGGCAAGCAAAAAGAGGCTTTCGGCAGCGCGTAGAAGCCAGTGTAAGGACTGGTGGAACGGCGAGTGGCGAGACAGAACGCTCGCAGCTGTCAGTTATCTTGCCAGTCAAGATGGGAACCTTGAGATTCGGCTCGGTAGCAACGTCTTTGGAAAAGTTGCCTCCCGCCCGTTGTTATTCAATAGTCCAGTTTCCTATGTAGACCCACAACTTCTCCGTGCGGAGACTGACCATCTAGAGCCCATTGACGACTACGGCATCGAAAGGTCCGACGAAGACGATCCATTTTGTGACGAGGCACAGACCTGATGCATCAGTTGGTTCACATAAAGGAGCCCCTGCTTCAATTTGGCTATGGCCAAGAACTGGAAGATCCCCGGGACGGACTCACACTCTTCGGGCCTCTTGACCAAGGGAAGACGTACGGCGTCAAGGCTGGGTTAATAGGAACGAAGCGCGGCATTGAAATGTTCAAGGAGTGGGTGGCATGGGTTCAAAAGCCTGTGATGACCGTCCCACCGCAATTGGGCAGACCTCCTTTTCCAGGCTTCCAGGCGGTCTACCGAATTCCCTGGAGTCCCGAACCAGTGGTCACTCTCGAGGTGAAAGACGCCGAAATTGATAAGTACGTTTTTCTTGACGATCGCCATCAGCGTGTTTACGGAACCGTAGGAGCTTTTGCCAACGCCATGGAAGCAGCCATCAAGGAGGAAGAACCTAAACCCGAATTATGGTTCGTCGTTGTTCCAGACAGAGTTTGGAAATACTGTCGTCCGAAGTCCAACGTTGAACCTGAGGTTAGGCAGCAGGCCGTCAAGGCGTTTAAGGATGCAAACGCTGCGAAGAGCTTTTACAGCGTACGGCCGCTTTTCCAAGAAATGGAAGAGGCGGCAACTCCCTACGTCTACGAAGAGCATTTCCACAACCAATTGAAGGCTCGCCTTCTTCAGCACACTGTCCCCATTCAGATTGTGAGGGAAAGCACTATCGCGAACATTTTGAAGTCTGACGCGCCCGGAGCGATAGCTGCGGCGGTAGCGAGGCAATCGGAGATTGCCTGGAATCTCACCACGGCTATTTTTTATAAGACCGGCGGAAGACCATGGAAAGTGGCAAATATTCGTCCCGGCGTTTGTTACGTAGGCCTCGTCTTCAAACAGGATGAAACTTCAGGAAGCACGAAAAATGCCTGTTGTGCCGCACAAATGTTTCTGGACTCGGGGGACGGAATCGTGTTCAAGGGAGCACTCGGGCCTTGGTATTCTCCTGAAACGGGCCACTATCATTTGAGCTTCAATGCTGCCAAGCAAATTGGAGACCTCGTCAAAGGCTCCTACAAAAAGAAGTTTCATAGTCCGCCAGCCGAGCTATTTATTCACGGAAGAGTCCGTCTGAACGATGAAGAATGGAGGGGGTTCCGCGCAGCTGTGGATGCGGAAACCAAGCTTGTTGGAGTCCAGATTCGCGAGGAAAAGAATCTCAAGCTCTACCGCAAAGGCCAAAACCCCGTGTTGCGAGGGACTGCATACTTTGACAACGAGAAACGCGCCCACGTCTGGACTCGGGGTTGGATCCCCCGCCTTCAAACTTACCCAGGTCGTGAAGTTCCGAATCCGATCGTCATTGAGGTCAATAAGGGTGAGGCGCCAATCGAGACGGTTGTCCAGGACATTCTTTCCCTTACGAAGCTGAACTACAATGCGTGCATTTTCGGAGACGGAATGCCGATAACGCTTAAATTTGCCGATGCGATAGGTGAGATCCTCACTGCCGCGCCCCTCAAGGACGTTCCTCCTTTGCCTTTCAGCAACTACATCTGACCGGCGGCAAACTCTTCTCCATGCGTGTCCGCATCCACATCAAGACCGTGCACAATCGAAGAAGCTGGGGCGCTAACCCATGCCCTAGTATTCCCAGGGATAAGCTCACGCTCCAGCTTTGGTGGTAGGATTCGAGACGGGGCTGGCAGGCGGGCAAAAGCGATTGCAGCAGAAAAAGACTAACTTGCTATTCTGCAGCCATCGTAACGGCGGTCGTCAATCGCTCGATGGCGGCCTGAAGTCTCGGCAGATCGGCTTCGGTGAGGCGGCCGATATCGCCGTATTTGAGTGCTCCGTCGGTGGCTAGCTCGACCACGTTGCCGATAGGGCGTTTTGTGGCGGTGGCGACGCGGCGAGCGGTCATCAGGAATTCGTTCCGCAACTGATTCAGACCGTTACTGGCCGAAGAGCTATTACCATTCGTCGGGGCAGTGGGCGAGGCCGGTTGGCCGGTTGGTGCCATATCTGCTCCGTTTGCAGGCTTGCCGTTGGTTGATGCCGCTGCCGCACTCACTGGGGAAACGACCTTCGTTCCGTTACCAGGAACATGGTTTGCGGCACCGCGCGTCACCGAACTATTGCCGTTCGAATCCGTCGCCGATGCCCCATTCGGCGGCGGATAAAACTCGCCGTTGATTTCCGACGCCACTTCCTGTTCCTCCTCGACAACCTCAAGCACCTTACCGGCAGGTCCAAGCAGCTTCCGAGTCTCAGCAAACAGGCGAGCGTTCTCGGTCAGATTGGCGATGAGCTTTCGCATGTCATTGCCTTCGACCTCAAGGCTCAGCACCCAGACCGAAGTAGTCTTCTTCCGCTTCTCCTTGCGGTCGAAGTAGGTGATCTCTTCCGGACGAACGACCAGCTCGCCGGTAATACCGGCCAGGCGGCCGCCGGTGAAGGTCTGGATTTCCTGCAAGGCGGAGTGGATCTGGCGAATTGAGCGGTAGGAGCTTGTGTGGATGCGGCACACGCTCCCGAGGTGCGGGAAATCCGCCAGCACAAACCGCAGATCGCCGCTCGGCTTGCAGACGCCGGAGGCAAGTTCAGGGCAGCCGTTGCCGCAGGGAGTCCAAGGCTCGCCGCTCGGCTTCTCAGCCGTGCGCCGGGTGGCCGAGGTTCCGTCGCCCCAGCACTTCCGCTCGGTGGCGGTCCACCAGGCGTAGGAACTGGGGAAGACGTTCTCGATGTCGTCATCAATGAGCATGATGAGAAGCTTGCGGCACTCGACCCCGTAATGCTCGGTCAGTTCGGGGTCGGGTTCCCACTCGACGCCGCGCGAGGTCTTCTTCTTGCGCAGGAAAATGAAGTGGTCGAGCCTGGTCGGATGGTTGCGGTCACCGTTCGGCGGCAGACCGATCGAGACCTTGGTGGATACGGACAGCCGCTGGACAACGCGGCCGTCTTGGTCGTGCGTAACGCCAATGATCATGTGAATCCTCCTCGTTTGAATTTGGAATTCAGCCGACTATCCATTCAGGCGGCGGCTGGACGTACTTGCAGGTCGCTTTTGGTGAGGGTCTTTCCGGCAGGGCAATAACCACCGACGAGCCAGCGCCGGCGTGACCACAGCCAAGAAGGATGGGATACTGGTTGCTGTGGGCGAGAAGGAATACAAACTCGGCACTTCCAGTTGAACCGCTGACGGCTGGGTCGGCGTTTTTTACCCCGAAGGGACGAAGCCCGCAAACTTCCTGGAATCCTATTCGCGTCGCTTCAACTGCGTCGAGATTAACAGTACGTTGTATAGGATTCCCACTTCGAAGACCGATGAGCAGTGGCGGGTGTGCACGCCCACGGTGTTCGTCTTCGCGCCCCAGGCTCCGCAGGCGATTACGCATCAGAAGATACTTGTTGACGCGGACGATGACCTCAACGAATTTCTCTGTGTGATGGACCTACTCGGCGAGAAGCTTGGACCGATAATATGGCAATTCCCCTACATGAACAGGGAGCGCTTCAGGACACTTGGCTACTTCATCGAGCGGCTCGAGCCTTGGCTCAAGAAGCGGCCAAAGAATTCTCAGCGGGTGGTCGAGGTATGGAATGGGGGTTGGCTCTTGGAGAAGCTCTACTCTATCTTCCGGCGGCACGGCGTGGCGGTGATTGATCATCCCTGGATCCGACGGCCGGAGGAAGTCTTCAACACGGGTGATCCTGTCACTGCCGACTTTACATATATCCGGTGGCTCGCTGACCGCAAAGGGATTGAGGAACGCACACAGGTTTGGGACAAGACAATCATTGACCGGACCAATGAACTGCGCGGGTGGGCCAGGATCATGCGCTCACTTGAGGCTCGGGGCATCAGTATCTATGCAATGACGAACAACCACTTTGGAGGTCATGGTCCAGACACGTTGAACACCTTTCGGCGGCTGTGGCCCGCGACAGAGCCCGCCAAGGGGAAGGGACAGGCTGATCATATTCCGACCAGCATGCGGTTCAATTTCTGAATTAGCTAAGGCACCCGAGTTCCGTCAGCGCTGCCTTCCCAAGTACTGGGGGGATCTGCGTGAGGAGTCCAAAGTCAATTAATCGGCTCTCGCGCAACCTCGGCAACATGCTCGAGTCTTGCGCTCGGCATTCAGGAGGCCGTGCTGCAATGCCGATCAGCCGCGCCTTCTTGCCACCACGACTGTTATATCGTCGTGCTGCTCGTCACCGCCAAAACTCGCGACTTGTTCAACGATGGCCTCAGCAAGCCGGCGCGCGGAGAGGTCCCCGTCCTTATGGAGCGTGTTTAAAAGACGTGCTTCTCCAAACTCTTCGCCGGAGTCGGCAAACGCTTCGGTCACGCCATCTGTGTAGAGAACAAGGGTGTCCCCATTCTGCATCGCCGTGTCTGCAATGGTGCATTGCCAGCGGTCGAAGAGTCCGACCACGGTATTGTTTGCTTGAAGCTTCTCAACCTCTCCGCTGTGAAGCAGTAGGCCCGGCAGATGACCGCAATTTGCATAGCGCAACCGGCCTGATTTCGTGTCGTATTCCGCATAGAAGAGTGTGGCATAGGCATTCGGTTCGGTGTTCTCGGACAACATGCGGTTGACGAAGGCCAGCATCCCTTCGGGATGGTCCGCGGCCGAGGTCCATTGGCTACGGAGCGTCGCCTGCAAGTTCGCCATCAGCAAGGAAGCAGCAATTCCCTTGCCAGCGATGTCGCTAACCAAGATTGCGACTCGGCTATTGCCGTCCTCAAGTAAATCGTAATAATCGCCATCCACTGACCGTGCTTGCACACAGATCCCAGCGCAATCGAGCGTCGGAATCGTGGGCAGCCTTTGCGGAAGTAATCGCTCTTGCACCTGCTTCGCAATCGCCAACTCCTAAGCCGCGAGGCGCTCGGCTTCGCGTCGCCTGGCTTCGGCATCCAGTCCGGTCTCAATCGCCTGCGCCACCTCGCTGAAGCCCGCCAGACCAAAGGGATTGCCGTCAACGTCTTCAAAAGTGCAGAAGCGTCCGCCCCACTCCGGCGTGTGAGGAGGCATGGAAAACTTTACCTCGCGTTGCGACCACTCCCGGTACTTTGCATCCACATCCTCGGTCATGAATGTGATCAGACTGGAGCGGCCCGGTTGTCCGCCCTCGGCGAACCCGGAACATGGCAAAACCGGGGCAAGCCTTGCCGATCCATCCGGCGGAGCGACCTCGATCCAGCGATAACCCGGTGGGAAGTGGACATCAATCATGAGGCGGAAGCCCAGTTGTTCGACAAAGAACCTCTTGCTGCGTTCCGGATCTCTTACATAGATGCTTACAAAATTGAGGCGAAGGAATGGCCCACGTTGATCGCCATGTCGTCCGGGACCCTCGTGCTCAAACGAATGTTGTATTCCATGTTCAACGAAGACAACTTGATCGGTCGCCGAACCCGGGCTTGGTCTCTGATCGCGATTCGTCGTCACGGACATCACCTCCACTCAGCATTTTACACGCTAGTCCCGGGACCGATAACCGCGTGTCGAATCCGATGCGATCTCTTTCATGACCGCTCACGCTCGGGTCGCGAGTTCCAATCCAAGCGCAGCAAAGCGATAGCATCGCTCCCCGCCACGGAAACAGCTAAGAACAAGTATTAGTCGAAAGCCAACCGCCTGACTCTGCGGGACTTATCGAATGGGTTTTCAAGGCAAAGCCAGGCAACAACAGGCCAATGGCAGGTCAATGCTCGGCGGGGATAGATTACTTGAGAACTTCCCGAAGGCTTTGGTGCCGCGCGCCGTGCGAGCTTGCAACCGGCATGTCGAGCAGCTTGGCGTGCCAGGCCGAAGCGAGGCCGAAGAAGATCGGGAGGCGAACGCGCTTGAGGTAGTCAGCGGCGAAACTCAGGACATCGTAGCTTGGAGACAGGTAGAGGACACGTTCGACGGCTCGCTCCCCGCTCAATTTATTCGCGACCTTGAGATAGTCGCTCTCCTTCTTCGCCGTGCGCTCATACTCCAGGGCAAACCGGGCCGAGTGGCCGTTGACCGCCACGGTCACCACGGCGTCGTAGTCCTTGGCATATTTGAACGGGGTGAGCTCATTGCGGGAACGAATCTCGCTTTCAGAAATCCATAGGACCTCCAAGCCGGCTCGAACAAGAGAGAGGCGAATGTCATTAAGCTCGATCGCGTGGAGCACATTGACCTCACGCTTTTGAGGAGTGCGCGGGGTGGGAAGCGGTACGTAGCACTCGCCGGCGCCTTCGAGGACAGCGGCGCCACTTGGGGAGATGGAATAGATTGCCTCGACGCCGGCGGACGGGACATGTTGTCTTGAGGCGAAGCCATGCGCGACCAACCGGCCGAGCCTCCAGTTGAACACTTTCCGGTCGCGCTCATACCCTCCAAGCTTGATGAATTCGAAGAGCTGGGAGTGGGTTACGAAGTGGGAGCGGAGAACTTGCCGAAGGAGGGGAAGGTCATGAGCCTGGCTTAGAGCGACCGACCCTTTGAAGTAACGCATCAGGGTTGCCACACCTCGCCAGCGGTGAGTTGAAGCCTTACCCGATGCGGCTTTCCTTCCGATGGCACGAGCCTCCAGGTCCCGACTGAAGTCCGTATCCAGCCATACGCCGGCATCAAGAGCATGGTTTCCTGTTTGCCTTGCGAGTCGCTCACAGCAATAACCCAGACGCCGTCCGAGCACCAACCAGGCTCACCGACTCGAACGCGGCCGACCTCGGCCGCCCTCGTGACCACGAGGTATCGTTGGGGCTCAGTGCGAGGGGGCAAAAGGGTCTTGAAGAGCAGCTTGTTTTGTCCGCGGCAGAGGCAGGGCGCCGCACACTCAAAGACTCGGCCGATCATCCGGGCGGGGCTGTTGGGGTTGAATCCGCCCACGCCATTGAACCGCACGTATCCGACGATGCTCGGCCGCGTGCGAAGCTTGCCGTCAACCATGACGCCCGTGGTGTTGTAATAAGCTGCGCGAGCGAAGCGCCGCGGGTCGTCCGAGCCTTTTGCCCATCGCCTGCGCCAGACGCTGCCGAAGCCGAGGATCGAGACTCGCATGGCTTTACGACCCTCCTTGGAGGCGCCTGTTCTGCACCCGTTCGTAGTGAAGCTGCTGTTGCAGATCGTTGATCACACGGAGAGCTTCGGGGTCTGAGACGGCGAGCGGTTGGTGACCATCCTGGCCGTTACCATGGCTGGCGGTCTTCTTGCTCAGGGCGTCAATCCTCTTGGACAACTCAGCGATAGCTGCTTGCCTCTGTTGAATTTCCTCTGCCATGCGCGAGTTATCGCGCCTAAGGTCAACGAGTTCGCCCTGGACTTTGTCCAGACGGTTCTGGGCTTGATCAGGTTGTGACCCTGCGGCCAGGCTTGTCTGCTGAGCCTCCATCGCCCGGTTGCACATCTCGATGTGCTCGTTGTAGCGGCTGATCGCCTCGTGTGCCACTCGGCGAGAACAGGCGTCGTGCGCCCTGACCTCGTCCATCATCTCACCCATGATCCATTTCTCCTTCCTGCGGTCGTAGAGCGACTTGAGAAGACCAGCCACCAGGACAATGATGGCCACCGTTGCCCAAAAGCTGTACCAGAAGTAATGATTGCGGATCGAGGCGTCAACCAGAGCTTTCCGCCGCTCTCTTAACCACGCGCCGTAGTCTCGGTCGTGCGGATTGAGCTGATGAAGCATGAACTGATACCAGGTCATGTGCGGCCGGTAGAGGCCGCGGGGCGAAGGCGAGTAGGGAGCTGGAGTCACGGTCGGGGCCGAAGGTGGTTCGCGGTGGCGATGCAGTTCACGCCGCAGGCGTGTCTGGCCGCACAACGGAACCGTAATGCCCAATGCAAAGATCGCCGCCAGAAGAAACTGTTTCATCTACCACCACCGTACCAGCGCCTTCCGTGCCGGCTGGCGAGTTCAATGTTCTTGAACCGAAGGTTAGCGCCCTGAGATTGGCTGCGTGAGTGGCGCAGCCGGGGGTAAAGCTCGGGCTTGAATCCTGGAATGCTCACGTCGGCCGGTGGGCGGACATGAAGTGAGCTGAGCAAGGTTCCCGCGCTCTCATCCGTCATCAGGACCTCGACCTGGCCTTTGGGAAGGTTCTTGATGTGGAAGTCGACCGCGCGGGTCTCGAGCTGCTCGGTTTCGACCACGCGGCCGGTGGCCTCGTAGCGCTCATAGCCAAACATCCGCCAGCCGCGCAGCGAAACGCTTCGGCGGGGCACCCGGCGTAGGGCCGAGGCCTGGAGGAAGTAGCGGGCCGTTTCTTCGTTCTGGGTCTTGAAGACGATAGTGGTGTTGGGGGCCGAGGTCACGTCCTCCTTGAAGCCCCGCCCCACGCGTTGCAACTGTGGGATGCTCTGCATGGAGAACAGGAATGCAGTGTTCGTGCCGCGTGCGGTGTTCAGGATATGGGCGAAGTTCTGATAGCCGAAAGGCGCGAACTCATCGAGGATCACGCTGAAAAGCGGGCCGTGGTTCCCCCGGCCATCCTTACCGTCCCTTGGGTCCTGGGGCATGGCCTTTTCGTACCGCTTGCCGACGACGAGTTGGAGATTCTGCAAAAGCATCTTGCCCAGGGCGCGAACGGGTTCGGTGTTCTTGTTGACGTTGAGGCTGACAAAAAGGATCAGGTTCTGGTCAATGACCTCATCGAGCGACAGCAGGTCTTCATAGGGGCCGGTGATGATTGACAATTCGTCATCGAGGAACGTCATGCACTCATTCAGCAGCCCCTGGATCTTCGGCACGCGCTCGCGGTCCTGGAGCGACTGGTAGAGGTTTTTGACCGACATCTCGAAGTTCAGATGGCGCTGGGTGGAGACCGAAGCATCGCGGGTGATCAGGTTCCGCGCTTTGTTGACCTGCTCCTTCAGCACTTCTTCGTCGAGCGCCATCACCAGGACGTCGTAGAAGTTGAACTTCGCCCGGGTATAGACCAGCACGCGCACGATATCGGACAGGTAGTTCAACTGGTGCTTGGCAAAGAATTCGTCGTGAAGGTTGAAGGAGCCGAAGACCATGTTGACCACGGCCATGTAGTCTTCGTGTGAGCAATGGAAGGGGTTATAGAGAAACGAGATGTCCGGCCGGGCGGGGTTAAGGACGCGGAGCTGGTGCATCCGGCCGGCATGGTGGATGTGGGGCAAGAGGTCGTAAAAGAATTCCATGTCGCCCTTGCCGTCGAAGATCACCATGGGAATCTGGCGCGGGCCATCCGGGGTCTCGATGGTCCGGGCGAGGTCCTGGCTGATGATGTTCTTGAGCAGGGTGGTCTTGCCCGTGCCGGTCATGCCGAGGACGATTCCCTGCATGACGCGGATGCGGTCGGGCCAGAGGAAGGGCCGGCCGTGAACGTCGTAACCGAGGACTACAGAATCGTGTGCCCAAGCCTTCTTGCAGTGCTTCATGTCGGGAATAGGCTTGAGGGCGAGCGGCGGATGCGGCCACTGGTTTTCTCGCCGGGATTTCGCGGTGGCGGGATACCAGACGGCCAAGAAACTGCCGAGTCCCAAGATGACCAGACCCCCGCAGATCTCCGTCATCTGGGAACTCGTGAGATGCAGGGCGCGGGTCCCAACATAATAAAGGACAAGCAGGAGGCTGACGAAGCCGAAGACCAACAGAATTTCAGGGCCCATATCAAGCGGCGACGAATTGCGAGGTGTATCCCATGCGGGTTTCATATTGGCTCGCTAAGAACAGTGTGGCGACGATTCGACTCAGGACGGGTAAGGCACGTGGCAAGACGCGAAAAAACCAAACCTCGATTGAGGTCAGCGAAAGGGCAGTCCAATAAAGACCGGCAAAAGCAGGGAGAGACGGGACGAGTCCTTTCCTATGAATTAGGATAAGGGGCCAAAGTAGTAGAGGTGCCATCAACAACGGATGACTGAGAGAGCGAAGAACAAATCCATTTTCCTTGGCATCGAGCATCGGGTCACCCTGCCAGGCTGAAGTACCCCAACCATGCGCAAGCAATCAACAGGAAGAGCACCACGGCAACGAATCCTTTCTTCAACTTTCGCGGCTCCCAGGGCTTGAAGGGGTTACGGGGCTCGAAGGCGATATCGAGCAGCAGTTTTCGGAAGCCGATGTCTGGCCGGGACTTGAAATATCTGACGAAAAGATCGCACGAACCGGCTTGCGGTTTTGCTATCTTGCCATATCGAAGTCTCGCCATAATCCGGCCACTCCCTTCCGTCACAGAACAAGCGTGGCGGTAACAAGGCCCCTGCCGTCCGGACCAAATTCAAATCGAAGAACGGAGTTCTGAGGGCCCGCAAACCTTACGTCCACGACTCCCGACGTGGCATCGCCGGGAGCAACTTTGGTTCCTCGTATTTTCCCACCAACGACCTGCAAAGGGGTCCAGACCCGATAGGATAGCCTCTCTGCCTCGCGTTCGCTCAATTGCGTGTCTTCCCGGCCGACGAGCGACTGGGACGAGTGGACGCCGCTTAGAAGCACCACCTTCGGCGTGCGAGGATAATAGGTGCCGCGCGTATCGTTGCGGATCTCGTAACGTATAATGAGCATGCCCTTCTGCTCGTACAGATTGTTGATGGTGACATTTACCCGGTTCTTGACGGGCTTCAGTTGCCGGTTCCCGACGGGGCGGCCTTCCAGCATCAGGTTCATTTCCGAGAAGCTTTCGGATAGGTCGCTTACTACCTTGGTCGAGCTTGGGATTTGTTGCGTTGCCGCGCTCGATACCATTACCGGTTTCGGATGGTCAATCGCGAAGTCCATGCTCCCGATGGGTCCGGCGGGATCCAGTTCATAATTGAGCCGGCCCGATCGTGTCCATATGAAGAGGTTCGTTGACTGGTTCGGCTCCCGGGGTTCGACAAAGACTTTGTTCCCGCGCCACTCGACCTTGAAGGCGTCGCTGCCGGTGGCGACGGTCTCCACCGGCTCACCGAGTTCGATGACCGTGAGATGAAGGAGGGCCGTGTGGACCGGAATGACCTGGTTCGGGTTTGGCGCTTCGCTCACGATCTTTTGTGCCCAGGACGGCGCTGCGACAGCCAGAAGTAGTAACCCGATTAAAGAACGCACCATGTTTTGTTTCTCACTTTCATTCGTTAAAAGTCCCAGGGGGCTCGTGCCTGGGCCCCCTGGGAAAGTGCATCAGTTGGTCTTGCGCACCGGGACGGCGGGCCGCTGGGCAGTGCCGGCCATGACCAGCATGCCGTCTCGAATTTCGCTTGGGCCGGGAATAACCTTGAACGGCCGCACTTTTTCGAGCAATACGGGCCGTCCATCCTTCGAGTCCATGTAGAGGTTGCCGTCCTCAGTGATATGGAAATAGAGGATGCGCCTTTCATGGGACTCGCCGTCAGGACCTTCAAACCGGCTCACCAGGAACACCTCCCCGTCCTGGCCGATTTCGACTTCCCCCTCGGCCAGGTCGGGAACGCGGACCAGGATGGGCCGCCCGCCGGTACGTTCCACAATGCCGTCCACCAACTCCTGAGGAAAGGCGTAGAACACAATCGAGCCGACCCCCTGGCCCTGGCAGACCTTCGAGTGCAAGGCCTGAAGCCAGCCGCGCCGGTTTTCAGTCTTCTTCTCAGCCCACTTGCGGACAAGCGAGATGACGCATTTCATCTCCTCGCGGGATTTCTCCCGTTCGTAAAGACGAAGCGCCGCTCGCGCCTGCTTCAGCCTGAAGAGGGATTCTTTCCGCTTTCGAGCGTTCTCCTTCACCCGCTCGAACTCGGCTTCAGCCTCCTTCGCGGCCTCGAGGTAGGCTTCATGCTTTTTCCGGACCCGCCCCAGCATGCGAGCGTAAATCCGATTGAGTTTCGTGACTTCCTGAAACATTCCTTCTGTGAACTCGCCCCCGGCCACCAGTCCACCGAAGGATGCAAGGGGAAGGGTTTCGTCTTTCGAGAGGAAGGAATGGATTTCCTTCCGGACGGAGTTGTAGAGTGCCCCGATGACGTCGCTTGGCGGGAGGCCGTCGAAATGCAGCGGCAGTTCGTCGATCCGCCGGGCGAGCTTCGATTTGAGCCAGGGCGCCGCCGCGCCAACCTCCTTGCGGATGGCGGCAATACGCTCCTGGTCAGGCTCTGTTCCGTGCTTCAACTGGTCAAGAGCCGCCTGAAGCTCGAAGGCCAGCGCTTCGGCAAGGTCGGAACGGCCGGCTGCCATGGCGCTGGTTTTGAGGTCCGTGATGGAGCCAATGGAATTGCCTTTGGCAGCCATGACGGCGACCTGGGGCAGGTTCCACCACGGTGACCGCTTCTTCGAGAGTTTCTGTTTCTGGTTCGAGAGGCGTTCCTGGTAGTTGAAGCGGTCGTCTACCCAGCGGGGAAATTTCTCCGACTCAACTACGCAGATGTAGTCGAAGTCGTAGTCCCCACCATTTCGCCGGGCGGTGGCTGAATGCATGGTGAAGGTCCCACGCAGGCGAAGCTGGGCCTCGACGATCTGGTCGAGAGCTTTGTTTGGTGTCATCGTGGTGCTGGCTTTCGAGAGGTGCTCCATGAGCAGGCTGAGCATTTCCTCGACCGTAAGGCGAGTGATCGGAAGAAGGTCTTCCTTGGTCCGAATCGGATAACGAACGGACAGCATCCGGTTCGAAGCCAGGTTGACCAACGCGTGGTCGGGTGGAATCCAGTCCGAACCCGAAATGACCCTCCCGTTGTGCGCTATCAGGAAGCCGTCGTCGGCCAGCGCGAAGGCCGGCAGACGCACCCCCCCAGCGGTTGAGACCTTATAGGTCCAACGGGCGAGCAGACGATCAAGCTGGGAATGGATCCACGGATGCTTGAGCATGGTGCCCGAGGGATCGGCCTTGAGTACCGCTTCAACGATCGTGTGCTCAATGCCGGTATGCTCGGCATCGAGGCTCTGGTCGTCCTCTTCGCCGATGACGGCCTGGGTCTCCGAGGTCCCAAGCAGTTCGAACAGGGCCTCGAAGTTCCGCCCTTCGAATGCCGCGCGCACCTTTTCGATTTCGCCCAAAGCGCAGGGTTTGATCTCAAGTTCAATCGAATCGGCTGGAGCGTGCTCCACCAGGGTGTAGCTGGCCCGGAATTCCAGGTTCCGCGAGACTTCGCGGATGCCGAGAACGACCGGGCCGCGGAATATGCAAGCGGAACCCGTAAGCCATCGGGTTAACGCGGGCTTGCCCTTGTATTCTGGTTTGACCGACGACGCCGGCAGGATGATGTCGGCATCGAGGATTTGGGCTACCGCGTCCGGCATCACCTTGAACGAGCCCTTGGCCTGGGTTCGCTCAAAGGCAAGGCGGAACTGGTAGAAGGCCTGAGGCGGGATCATATGCCGGCGGGCGGTTCGCTCCGCCGACCGTGTGATCTCGATTTCGGGAAGGTTGGCGTGGATCCGGCGTAGGCGCTCGGTTTCCCGCTTAAGCAGACTTGCTTTGTGAGCAGCCTGCACTTCGCAGAAAAGCGATTCTGAGATCCAACCGCGGCAATCGTTCGTTCCAAGGTCGTGGTCTTCGACGACAAGGACGCGGCAGTCTGATTTCTCGATGCGCACGATGCAGTCTGAAACCAGGATGCCGAAATAGGTCATGGCTGCCTCGGGCCAGCTTCCAAAGCGCGCAGCGATCTCCCGCTCGTACCGGGATTCGACGGCGTAAAACTTTCCGTTCTTGGCCGATCCGCTGGCACCGATAAGTGCGAACTTCTGTTGTTCCCACTCAAGCCTCGCGAGCGCCTGTTCAACCGTGGCGCGCTCGAAAGACGAGAGTTCCTCCTGCGGCACATCCACCGTGGCGACTCGAATCCCAGGGTAGAGTCCTTGGAGCAGGGTATTGGTCAGTTCGTGTTCCCGATCGAGTGGACTCAATTTCTTTCTGACCTCTCCGTTGCGATTGATTTCGAGGGCGAGCGCGCAGGCTGCCCCGTTCTGTCCGATCGTCATAGCTCTCCTCCTGTTTTTTTGGGATATTCGGGCACGGGAGAGCTACGAGGCCGTAGGGTCTCAACGCTCGCCGGTGCCGAAAGGGGATGGGTCTCTCGGCCCTTCGAGCGAAGAGCCGTCTTCTTCCTTCTCTTCCGAAAAGGTTTTTGGGGACTGCGGTGAAGCTGCAGGGCCCAAACTCTGCCGCGATAGAGCTCGCGGTCAGCCTCTATTCCAATGAAGCCAGTATTATTTCTTGACGGCCTCCTTTTTGAACTGTGGCTGCTTGCCGGTGCAATCAACTGAAGCGCGATATTCCGTTACGGCGTAATAGCTCGTCCCGCCCTTGAAGGCCTCAGCCATCGCCTCGGCCTCGGTCGCGCATTCGCGGTCGAGTGCGGGTGTGCTGCCGCTCGCGCCGGGCTTCGCCAGGAAAAATCGTGCCCTGGGTGTGGCAGGGCTAGCTGAGCCGGCCTCCTTTGGCGGACGCGCGGGCCGCGTTGGCATTTGTGAACTTTTTGCTTCTGCGGTCTCTGTCATCGGAATCGGCATTTCTTCCTCCCACTCGCAAGAATTAACGGTTACTGTTGTTGATCGGCCGAAGGCATCTCCAGGTCGCTGTGTTGGAGAAGCCCTGTTTCGCGGTCGCCCACCATTTGCTGCTCTCTGTACTCGGCCACGAGCAAGCCGCTTGGGTTATCCAGCGTCCTCCGGTCTTCGACCAACCGCACCGTGTATCGCCCAACGATCCGATCGGTTGTTTCCGTACCTTTGTGGATTTCGTGGATTTCTTTCACCCCAAAGACGAGGTAAGTCCACGGAGTGCCTTTGACGTGGTCAATCGAGCGAATTGCGAAGTCCGAGATGATATGGTTGTCTTTAATTTTACCAACCGTATCCGCGTCTCGAAGCTGGCCGAGAGTGTAGGTCCGAAGATTCACGGTCATCATGTTGAGGGCGTCTGAAAGGTTGCGGTCAACCGAATCGGGCGTGTAGCTCAAGTATTGTTCGAGAAACTCCTTCACGCGCGCCCGACCTTCAAGGTCAGTGGGTGCCGCTTCGCTCGTAGCTTCTGCTGAAAACTCGAAGAGGCGGATAGGCCCGTGCTTCGCCGCTCCGACCACGGTCGCGTCGCCGTGTTTGTCAACCCGGATGACCGTGGGCGGCTGCAACCGCACGTAGATCGCAAACCCGAGCGAGGTCATGGCCATCATGCCGAAGATCATGGCAAGCAGCATGGCGCGGTTGGCGTAAGCGCGCAGCGTGCCGTCGTGCTCGTAATATTTCGCGTAAGAGGCAATTTCGGGGACTGCCATCGGCGACTTCGTCTGCTTCATATCTTTTGCCTTTCTACTCCGCCGCTTCCTACTTCTTTACTCCGGCCCATCCCCACATCGCCGAGCGGGCCACCACCAACACCGTGCTCCCCACGTCGCCCCGGACGATGCGGCTCGCAAGAAACGGAATCAAGGCAATGGAGATCGAAAACAGGATGCTCGCGAGCGCCAGCAACAGGTCCTGGCTTGAATTCTGAAAGAACCCAGCCACCCCGCCCGAACTCAACACGTTTGAGACGCTGTTGGTGTTAAGCACCACCATGAGCGCGCTGAAGATGGCATAGAGAATTCCCCAGGCCTGAAAGACCAGCATATTAACGAGATAGGTGCGGGCCAGTTGCCCAACGCCATTCGCCGGCAGCAAGGCCAGCACCAGCGGCCCTGTTACGTAAAGGACTGAGCCGTAAAGGGAATAGAACAGCGCAAAAAGCGCATAGGTGATGGGCAACAGAACTAAGGCCACGACGATCAGGAGGGCATCGAGCAGTCCCGACAAGCTCGCCCCCACGCCGCCAATGATCGACCACAAGGATTGGGTTCCGTTGTTCGTCCAATAGCTCTGAAGCTGCCCCATCCAGTTGCTGAACATGTCCGGGGCGCTCGTGAAGTTTGTGATGGAATGGGCGACGGAATTGAACATGGCGTTGATGTCGCGGAAGACGGTGGCGTAGCTTGTGAAGACCAGACCCAACAGCAGGTATTTAGTCCCTGAAATGCCGAGCGCCCGCACGTCTCCGCCGCTTGAAAACGACTGGTAGGCGCCGTAGAGAAAGCTGATGATCAGGATCGTTCCGGCTATGCCCACGACGCCGCTGGTGATACCGTGGCTGTCGATCCCGTCCAAAGCGTTCAGAAACATCTGCTCGAAATAGAACATGGGTTCACCGGGGATTGAGCATCTGCTGGATTTTCTGCTGCAGACCCACCGCATTGGCCGAGCCCATCTTGAGGTCGGCGGCAGTGTTCGCAAGGTCCACGGCACGAACTCGCATCAAATCGGCGAGCGCCGCTTGCGTGTAGGCATTTGCGCGCACCAGCCACGCGTCGGCCTGGGCCTCGATGATCGGGGCGCTGCCAGGGGCGGCGGTTTCAATGCTCTGGTTGATTTGACTGGCAGCCTGAATCTCGAGATTCGCCAAGTTGTCGATCTCGATCGCCCGCTTCATCGCGTCTTCCGCCACGGCGTCGCTCATGTCAATCTCATTGCGAACAACGGGCGGGGCGGAGGTCTGGTTGGGGACCTGGCCATAGACCGCCGTGTAGTCCTGGCTGGTGGTTGATACCTGATTGGCGTTTGCTGAAAGGAGATTACTTTCAAGTTGCTGTGTGGTCGGGAGCGTCGCGCTGGCGACCGGGATGTTTGTGACGCTCCGAATTTGAGTGAAGACCCCTTGAAGCTGCCCCACCAGCGTCTTAGCCTCGGCGATCAATTGCTGCGGCCACACGACCGTTTGCTCGAAATTCCGAATCGCCTGGTCCACCGACAAGATCGAATTCAAGCCTCCGCCGATGACGCTCGAAAGCGTGCTCGCAATGGTGGACAATCCCGCTTCCATAATTGCGCAGCAGGGATCCAGGAATTGACTCTTCACCGGCCGCGGCGCCGCCAGCATGAACACCAACGCAAGCGCCGCAACCCTGAATTTGTTTTTCCTGGCCCACCGGGCGCCACTTGATACGGATTGCCGCATGGATTTCGCAAGACTCTGAAGTTTTTCCTGCATTTGACGGTCCTCCCTAAAGTCACTTCCTTGGCTGAAGCATTTCTTCGATGGAGTTGCTGAACGCGCCTGCGTAGGCCGCGCCACGCTTGCGGAGGGCATTCGAGTGGGCAAGCCGCGCGGCTTCCTGGCGCAGTTCGGCAGCAATCATCTTCTGGGTTACGGCCTGGCATTCGATACTCGCAACAGCGGCGGTCGCAGTCAGAAAAGGCGCAGACCCGGGCGCAGCCTGGCTTGCTGCGTTTTCGATTCGGTTGGCAATCCCCAGCTCGGTCGCGCCGGCATCGTCGGTTTCTTTCAAGGTTTTCAGGTTGTCCTCGGCCAGGGCGTCGTCCATGTCCATCATCATTCTGTCTTGAGGGCTGGCCGCGGCTGTTGGCGGCAGAGGGCCGTACACGTTCCTGTAATCTCTTCCCACCGAGTTGATGTCATTAACCTGCGGATTGCGGATCACGTTTTCGAGGCTCTCGGTTGCCGGCAAAGTCGCGCTCGCGAGGTTGATGTTGAATATGCTCTCGATGAGGTTTCGGTATTGGGTGATCATTTGGGAGACAAGAGCCTTCGCCTGATTGATCAGCTGAACAGGCCAGGCGACGGTCTGGTAGAAGGCGCTCATGGAACCCGTCACGGTGTGGATCGCATTGAGCGCGGCTTGGATAAGGCCATTGATGACGTTCAGGACGGCTTGGATCTCACCAACCAGTGTCTGTCCGTCGGCGCGCTGCGGCCGGGTTACGAGCACTGCCGCCGTGCCCACAAGCGCTAATGCGAGCACCTGCTTTCGGGTCTTTGCCCGTACGACGCCCCACGAAAAGAGAAGCAAGAAAATCGGGGTCATAAACGTCCTCCACTATGCCTCGCGCGGCTCACGGTCCCTTTCGCCCACTCTGAATTCGCGCCCTGCCCATGTGTCGTCTCACCCTGCGGGCACCGTCTCCGCAGTCTTCGCAATAGACTCCTCGGGGAGCAGCGGCAGCTCAGCCAATCCCCTCGGAAACCGCTTGGCAAGCTCCTCGTAGCACGCAAGCAGCGGCCGGCCCTTATGCTCGTTCAGGAACCGCGTCCGGTATCGTCGCTCGCGCGGAAACGTCGTGCATATCCAGTAGTCGAGAGCCGTCGGCACAAGACAAATCGTCTGTGTAGTCTCCGCTTTTTCTCCGAGCACAAGCAGCGCCCGCGCGGACTGCCCCTTCTCCGGAGCGCTGAACTCCTTCACCTCTCGGACTGCCGCGGGGTTGAGCGAAAGATGCCTGACCAGGACACTGGTATCGCCGGGCTGCTGGCCGACGATCTTGGTTGTGGCATTCTTAAGAATTCCCGGCCCGTGCTCCCGCGGCCTGGTCTCCGTGCCCACAAAATCCTCGGGCGTCTGGCTGATGCCCCACACGCTCCCATGGCGCTTGCGAGCGGTGCGGAACAGCTGAACGACCTCGGGCGCAAGGCTGGGCGAATCGAGCAGCGCCCAGCACTCATCGAGGACGGTGATGGAGGGCTGGCCGGTTTTGCCCGAGGCACGTTCGGAGACCGCATGCGCAATGACCATGCTCATGGCCGTTTCAAGGAGCGGGTCCGCACTGAGCCCCTCCACATCGAAAAAGAGCCAACGGGTGTCAAGTCGCATCGTTGTCCGCCGGTCGAAGAGGTTCGCGTAAACGCCTTTGTCGCCTGTCCACGAACGCAGCTTGATCGAGGCCAGTTTCGCTTCGTCCATCGTTCGCTCAATCCGCTCTTCATCGCGCCAGTTGGCTAGCTCTTCCTTGAGGTCGTTAAAGGTTGGAATGGGATTGGAAAACCGGGAGGCGCATCGCTTGTACGTGCGCGCGATGGCGTCGCTCAAGAGATTGTCGAGCAAGGTGTCGTCCGACCGGCGATCCCGGCCGATCATGTGGAGCGTCAGGTTCTTGAGAAACGCGATTTTATCTTTGGTGGGCTGCGTTTCTCCAGGCGGCAGGTCCCAGGGGTTGAGCGTCTCGCGCCCTTCGAGGTCCACGGCAATCGTTCGCCCGCCCATCAGTTCGACCAGCGGCCGGTAGGAATCCCCGCGCTCAAGAATCGAGATAAGGGGATTTGTCCTCGCGAGCATCAACAGGAACATCTGGGCCATAAAGGTTTTCCCACCACCGCTTTTGGCCATCATCAGCAGGTTAGCGTCGCCAAGGGATGCATCGAACGGCGAGAAGGGAATCAACTGCCTTTCAGGAGTCTCAAAGAGCATCACTGGTGAATGCGGTGTGCCGCCCCAGGGAACTTCAACCGGCAGGAGGTCTGCGGTGTGGAGAGTGAGCTGAGTAATCTCGCGCTTGTTGTCGCTTGCCATCGCGGGCAGGCTTCCGAAATAGAGCCGCTTCTGCGCGAGCATCTCGGGGATGCCCCGCGCGCCGTTCATGCGGGCCAGGGCGTGGAGTACTCGCTGGCGGCGGTCGGCAAGCATTCGTTCTGCTTCCTCGCGGTCCGCCCGGCTGTGGACCGGCTTTGAGGTCCGGACTCCCACGATCAGGCTCGCCTCACACACCTTGAGTGAGCTTGAAATGACCTTTTTCAGGACTTCGATCAATTGTTCTTCGGCTACCTGGGCGTCCACATTCAACCGGAAGCCCCCGTGGATGTCACGCTGGGCGGCCATCATCTTCCGCAGGCGCGATTTGAACTGCTTCTGGACTTTGCTCTGGTCCGGAAGTGTCACTTCAACGTTGGCGACCAGGGGAAAGGGCATGGCGAGAAGTTCCCGCAACATGCCGGGGAAGGTAGCATCGGGCAGGTCTTTCAGGCTGATGAAGGAGTAAAGCAGGCCGCCGATTTTGAGGTAGTCGTCAGCTTCGTCCTCGATATTGACGTTGGCGGCCTGAGCGCGGGCGCTTGCGTAAACCAACTGATGTTCAAAGGGTCTGTACCGGAGTATGTCTTGAAGCAAAGGGTTGAGGGCACGCTTGATTTCGAGAAACAGCTCTTGGTGCGTCATCCGCCTGGCGCTCATGCCGGTTGCGTTGAGGGTCGCTTCAACCCCGGCCATGAGGCTGTTGAATTCGGCCAGCAAATCCTCATGTTCCCAGCGCGTGCGCTCGATGCATTTCGCGGCCGCAAGGCTCCAGGTGCCTTTCTGGTTGGATTTCATCCTTCGCTTCCACTCAAAGTCGGGCGATTGGTGGTGGACTCGTGGGTTCCAGATGAAATAGGCATGAAGCAGATGGCGGAGATATTGCCCTTTGCCATCCCTCTCGCGCCACGCGAGAACATGCTCTCGGTCAATGGCCTGCAGGACGGCACTGGGGTTGTGCTGCTCGCGGTTGTAACGTGCGAGAAGCTCCCCTGTCCCTTCAGCAATTTCAAAGCGCATCTGCATCCGCATGGAGCGCTCCGGCAGCGACCGCACCAGCGCTTCAAGGGCCTGCTTGTTGCGGTTGCGGTCCTCGTCGCGGGCGTAGAGCGATGTCAGGCCGCTGAGTTCGTAGCCCGCAACGAAGGAGCCGTCTATCTGAATCGCGACGTCATCGAGCAGGTCCCGGATGCGCAGTTGTTCGCACAGGGCCGGTGCTCTTAGCGAGCGTTCGTACTGATCCAAAGTGACCGGCATCATTCCTCTCCGTATTTGAGATAAGGCTTCGTGAGTTGGGTGTCCGGTTCGAGTGCCGAATAGACGTGGGGCTTCGAGTGAAACTCAACCCAATCGAGCAAGTAACCCCGCTGCTTGCCGTATTTGAAGAGCATCAGGGCGGGGACGCTGAGCAAGGGCACCAGATACTGGACCACCATATTCATGGGCAACCCGAACATCTCGCGATGAAGGAAGCGGCCCAGGATGTTTGAAATAATCGCAAGGGCCAGGATGGCGAAAAGATCTTCGGCTTCCAGACCCAGGAACGTCACGCGCGTCCGAAGGTTTCGTTGCACAGGCGTCAAATCGAGTGGCACCAGAGTTCCTCCAAGTTGTCGGCGATAGGCGATTTCATGGCTCCCGTCCCCTACCTCACCCCGCCCGTGCCTTGGCTCACGAAGAACTCAGCCAGGCGCAAAAGGCCGGAAATCATCAGGCACAAACCCGCCGTCAGGAAATGCCGCTGCCAACTTTGGCTGTAATGCACCCGAAGGTCGGTCGCGAGGGTCACTCCCCCAGCCGCGACTTCGAGGGCAGCAACGAGCGGCATGATGACGTTTGCCACCCAGTTGATAAGCGAAACGAGCGAAATCCAATAAACGTTGGGATCGTTCCAGGCTCGCTGCGAAGCAAATGTCTCAAGCGCCCGCACAAGCCCCGAACCCATCAGGCAAAAGAATCCTCCATACATCGCCTGGGAGTAGCCGAGACCGCGCGAGAACTGCAGGATGGCGGTCACAAAGAAGACCGCTGCAAGCGTCGGAAGGATGACGTTGCCCGTCCAGTTCGTCAGATTCAGAATGCCGTTATAAAAAGACACATTGTCCTCCCACTACATCGCCATCGCCCGGACCAGGTACCACAGGCCCGAAACGCACATGAAGGCGAGCCCCAGAGCCACCAGGCGCATGGCGGGTTTCCCGGTTGCGAAGTTGATGATGGCCCCGAACACGGCAAGGCCGGCCGCAATCGGCATAATGACGCTCGCAAGGTAGGTCCAAAGGCTTCCCAAGACGTCGGTCATGGAGTATTGGGTTCCGGTGTTGAATTGGGTCATCAGGGTGTAAGTGGTTTGAACGCCGAGCAGAAACAGTGCGCCCAGGATTGAGGGCAGGGGGTGGCCGCCTTCGGCCGTATCGAGTAGCGCACGCACGACCATGAAGGCGGCAAGCACCGGAACCATGCGCGCAATGACCAGGTTCTGAACAAAGCTCGAAATGTCGCTTTCAAAGCCTGCCAGCCACGGAGAGCTGATGCTGCCGCCGAGCGCCGGCTGATTGACGTCGAAGCTTGTGAGCCAGGTGAGCAGCCCCGGCAGCGTCAGGAAGACCACCGCCCAGAACATCCACTTCATAAACCCGCTGCCGATGACGAAGCTGATTCCACCTGTCTCACGCCGCAGGCTGATGCCGGCGAGGACGAGGCACAGCAAGGATGCTGAAGGGGTTAGCAGCAGCATCACGTTCGCGATGTCGGTCAACATTTGCGGTGTCGTCATTCGTTTTCTCAAAGCTTTTGCTTGGTTGTGGGCAGGCTGCCTGGGCTGTGCGTTGCTTCCCGTGCCGAGCGGCCTGCCCGGGGTGAGGCTGCCGGCCTCGCGTAGCGTGCCAACCTGGGCAGGCTTCACGAGGCCTGTGTTTTGGGTTAGGGAACACCTCCTGTGCCGTTGGTGATCCAGTACTCGATCAGCCGCGTGATGCCGGAGACGGCAAGCAAGGCCCCGGCCGCAAACAGCCACCTTCCGAAGCCTCGCCCGGTCAGCCAGGCGACAATGGCGCCGACCACCGCGCCTCCGGCCGCCACCGGAGCGATCACGTTGCCAATCCAGTTGATGAAGTTCAGAAACGCTCCCTCGGGCTGCGCTCCCGTCTGCCCCTGGACGGCCACGTTGAACTGGGGCGTGCTCCCCAGGTTCTGAGCTATGGCATATTCCCCCAGGAGAACGAACGCGATGCCCGCAAGGGCGAGAGGCTGCCTGGCCCGTCGGGCCCACTCAGCCTTGATGGTCACAAAATCCTCCTTTCCGGTTGGGCCGGAGCCGGGTCGAATCACTGGAATCCAGCCGGCGTTTCGGCCTAACCGCGAATGTTGTGCAATGAAGAATTTTTTCTGTCAAACAGCGGAGAAAACATCCCTGGACCGATCTCCGAAATACACCGAAGACCGCGTCGCTCGATTCGCTCCTTGACATAGGCAAGGTTCCAACCTGAACCTCAGCCTCGCGTCTCAATGGGTAGCCCAGGCCAGAGCAATTCGCGAACAATCTCTGTTCTTGCGCGTCGCAAAAGCACCTGAAGGCGGCGGCTCCCTCGAAGTGTTTTTGCAGCCGCATTCGAGGGAACCGGCTATTGGCGGGAACGAGTGAGGTGGGCTGGTTTGGCAAGAGGAACTCCTATTCGGGCCTATTGTTGGTTTTGACTTCCGCTCGGCTGTGAGAGCGCCTTTGCGCCTTGCGGATAAAGCTGGCTCATCTCTCGTTGCAACTCGAGGAGTTCGCGCAACTCCCCAAGATTTGGCACACTTTGAGCGTTGGGGACGGACGAAGCAGAATCACTTTTGCGGTGGGCGGTTGAAGCCCGGCCGGAAACATCCTCCGTCTTCTGAAGCACGATGTAGAAGCGCGTGTTCCCAGGGACGGTCACAACAATGTTCTGATTGAATGACAGTTGGTTCAGCTCGTTCTGGCCCGCGATGCCCACGTTATCTGCAAGCCGCTCCCTCAGCAAACCGCCTTCCGATAGTGGGCCCGAAAAGTTGCCCGCGCCCACCAGGTACGACGCCATCGTGCCAAGCCCGGTCAGCGTCTGGACGAGAAATCGCGCACCGCGCCTCCTTCCGTTCACAAGCCCTTTGACCGGCCCGTAATTCAAACCCATCGAGAGGCCGTCCATCTTCTCGCTCGTGCCGTTGGTAAAGTCCATTCGGGTGAAATGCAGTGAGACATCGCCGGAGGCATTCGCCTGCTCGAGTTTTCCGATGGCCTTTGATCCTGCGGGCACGACAATTTCGCCGTCCTGCTCGTAGTTGTACTCGATTGCGGCTACCACGGGGCCGGGAACTGCTGTGCTTGCCGGTGATTCGAGACGCGCAACGAGTCGCGTGCCAGGCGGGAGGATGGAATCGAGCGAAGGCTCAGAGGGTGTTATTGCGCCAGGTGCCGTCACTGGATGGCGTGTCGAATTGAGGCTTTGTCCCAGGCTCGCAACGGTGTTCTCGCTTTGCACGAAAACTAAGGAAGGCTTTTTGAGGTCGTCATCGGATTTCGAGGAGGCTCCCGCATTTTTCGGGGCCTCTGCCGTCGTGTAGTCCCGGCCATAGCCGGCTTTCCGATATTCTTCCTGCAAGGCTTTATCGGGGAAGTTGATCTTGCCGACTGCATACGGTCCGGCGCTGCCATATGTGTCTGCCGGTGCAATTTTCGGAGCCGCTCGACCTTGAGCGCTCGCCAGACCGCTTTGAGATGGCGGCAGGAGCGTGTTGGCTGTGGTATTGGGGGCGGCAGGCTGGCTCCCGAGAGTCGCCTGCGAGGTGCGTCTGATGTCTTCCGGCGTCACCTCGCCGTTAGTCAGAGCGGCTTTGTTTTGGGCCTGCGCATTGAGCAATGGCGTGACAGAGCCGGCTGGCTTCTGAGCTTGCCCCGGCGTGACCCGGCGGCCGAGGTCGGGCTGGTCGCGATGCCACCACACTGGTTGCTCCTTCGGTTTCTGCGGCGAAGAAAATATCGCAAGGAAGAACAGTAAGACGCCGATGGCTGCCACGACGAGTACGAAAAGGGTCTTCGACTTATCCTTTCCGAGTTCCTCCCGGGTAGCTGGAGATGACGGCCTCGAACCGTGGTCCGCTTTCCTGATCTTGTGAAGGAGCTGCTCCAGGGGCGTCAGCGGTTTTTCTGGCTCGGCCTCTTTGAGAAGATCCTCGACCTTTATTTCGCCGCTACCTTTCGCTACTTCGTCTGGCATGGTGGTCCTCCTGAGATGTGCTGACTCCAAAACCGATGGGCACAAGGGCCGGTTCGTCCACGGCCCCGGCTTCCGCCATTTGCAAAAAGAGCGTTTCGTTCGACTGCTTGTAAGGCGGGCGCTCGAAGACCACCACCCCGTCGGCCCGTTCACCTGGCCCCAGGCGGCGCCTGCTGAGCCGGTAGGCGATCACCGCAAGTTGCTCAGCGTTCGTCCATCGGGAATGTTTAATCAGCTTGCCGTGCCTCGTCTCGCCGCCCAACTGAACCTGCGGCGGCATGAGCAAGATCGTGTGGCGCTGCGGATTGACTACCGAAAACAACACGATCACGTCTTCGCCGCCGTCGATCACTTCGCTCACGCCGGCACGAATCCGCTCTCCGCTGCCGATCGCCGTCGTGGGATGCTCGCCGTAAAGTTTCGGTAAGGGCGCACGCTTTTGTTGCTGGAGAAGGCTGTCGAGAACACTCCATTGTCCGTCAGCCGAATTTGCGATTGTTCCTTGGGAAGATTGAATCGGGGCAGGGGTCGGCAGCGTTCCTGAATTCATTGGTGACACGGGGTCCGTTGCGCTTGTCTCGACAGCGGAAGTTTCGACGGGAACGGTTTCAGCAACGCTCTCCGACGCTGTCGATGGCTCGATGATGAAGCTCCTGTCGGGCCGGTAATTCACAAGAACATCCGTACTGGACTGGGGGGTATCGCCCTTGCTTTCAAGCAACAGACAGATTGCATGTCCCTTGGCCGTTGCGATCAGCAGGTTTGTCTCAGCGGGTCTCGTCGTGACCGCTTTGACGAACACCAGTTCGGGCTCGTGATCGGAGTGTTCGGCCTGAAAGCGCGCCGGGTCACCCACAGCCACCGACGTAACAGGTTCCGGAACTCGGATGGCTGTCACAAAATGTGGCGAAAGGTCCACAACGGTGACTTGGCGAGCAGACTCCGTGCGGTTGACGATTTGAGCTCGGATTCCCGTTGTTTGGCCTCGCGCCGCGGCTGTCCATATAAACAATGTGACAACGCAAATGATTTTCTTCATCGATTCCCTCCGGTCATCGCTTCGGACTGTCGTACTCGATAGCGCACCGCCACACGCGACACATAGCGAAAGACTTCACGGGATGAATAGGCCAGCCCCTGCGACAAAATCGGCTGGGGGCCGGTGAGATAGGCCGCGACCGCGAGACGCAGGTCTCCTCGGAACAATCGAATCAGCCACGCAAGATAAGCGACGCCACCTCGAATGTTGTCCTCGATCTGAAATCGGTTATGAACTCCAACATCGAAGGCGGTTTCGGGCATCAACTGCATTAACCCCACGGCGCCCTTTGGTGATACGGCGAGAGGGTTCCAGTTCGATTCGACATCAATCACCGCCTCGACCAAATTTGCCGGCACATGGTAGGCATGCGCGTAGTACTCGGCGCATCGGATCTCGACCTGCCGAAGCCCCGGAGGACCTTGGGCCAACGCCTTGGGACCGGTGGCAATCGCCAGCGCGAGAAGCAGCGTCAATTTCACGCTTGGACCTCCGCCATCAAATGCTCCGCCGCAGCAAGCTGGTCGCGGTACCGTAACGAATCGAATACCAGACCCTCAAAGCCCGCGTTCATCGAAAGCCTTCGCTGGTCGGCGTGCGTTTTTGCGAGGAGTGGTAGCAGCAAGTCTCGGTCTTCCGGGTTGATCTCGCTCACTCCGAGGATTTCGAGCGCCTTCGCCAGGTCGAGCATTTCGGCAATCGAGGGCGGTTTTTCCATGTTCCAGGTCCGCAGCGCGCAGGCGAGCCCGGCCACTTGCCCTCGTAGCCTCGGGTCCTGACTTGTGCCGCGCAACCTCAGGATCTGGACCTCGCGCTCAATGGCCGGATATTCGAACCGCAGGTAAAAGCATCGCCGGCGCAGAGGATCCCCGAGCCGCCGTTCTTCGTTGGAAGTGAGGACAACGAAGGGTACCGTCTCGGCCTTGATGGTTCCAAGCTTCGGCACCGTGATCTGCCAGGCGCTCAGCAACTCCAACAGCATCGCTTCGAAGGCCTGGTCCACCTTGTCGAGTTCGTCGATCAGCAAAACGCAGGGTTTGTCCCGATACCGCAGCGCGCGCAGAAGCGGCCCCGGCGAGAAGAAATCAAGCGAATGGAGACGGTTGCGAATCTCTTCCCACGCCACGTCCGGCCGGTCTCCGTGCAGGCGCAGGAACAGTCCCTGCAAAGCCTCATCAAACTTGCCGATGGCCTTGTCTTCCCCGATGCTTTCGTAGCATTGGAGGCGTTCGACCACGGTATCGGCAGCCGAGGCAATGGCGTACGCCAATTCGGTCTTGCCTGAGCCCGGTGGGCCTTCGACCAGCAGCGGCCTCTTCATCTCCGCCGCCAGATACACGGCTTGGAGAGTCACGGCATCAACGACATATCGCGCCTCGCGCAAGCGAACGCGCAGGCCCTCAAGCGATGCGAACACACCTGTACCTCCAGGGCGGTCACTCTAATCTGCCGGGATGGCCGGTGCATCCAGCTGCGCAATTCAAACAGCGATTAGAAGGCTGCAGAGGACTCAATCTTTGAATCCCCTTGCTGCTTGCGCGATCATTGGAGCCTGTTCCCCGCAAAGGACTTGCAGTCAGGGCGTGGAAAGGAAACTCCGGTCCGGAATTTGAGGGCACGGAATTTTCCGCTGGCCACTTTTTTTCTCCGCGCCTTCCCACGCGCCGGCAGCCCATCGGGCGGAAGCGTTCGAGGCAATCGTTCTGCCACTCCCAGGTCCACAAAATTCCGCTGCTCACTTCTTTTCTCCACCCCCTGGCCCACCGGTCTCAAGAGTGGCGTGCTGCGTGGCCCTCAGCAGATGTCATGCCACAAGCCTCATCGGAAAATTCCACGGGTCACTTCTTTCCTCCGGGTCCAGCCCCAATTTGCCGTCCCGCCCTCAAGCCACCGCCGGCTCGAGATCTTGCGGAATTGCACTCTTAAAATTCGAAAGCAATTTCTCATACCGGCGGGAAGGTCTATCGGAGGTCTACGCGCACGGCAATCCCGATGCCAAAATGCTGAAGGAAAATATCACTGGTCACTTCTTTTCTCCTCGCTCAGTGCCATTTCGGACAGGGCGCGAACATCGCCTGCTCGCCAGTTTGACGTGGCCTGAAAGGTCCGTAGGGTCATCCTTCTTCCTGCCCACGGCAGTTCCCATCCAGCGGAAACAGGGAAGGCATCCCGCCGGGTGTTTGACACATTGCGGGCTTATCTCTACAAATTCTGCCGTGGCTGCGAGCAACACTCTTCTGGATGAATTAACTCGTCGCCGGATGCCTGAGGGTTGGAGCTGCAATCCAACTGCTTCTCAGGCTGCCCTTAAACCAACATGTCTGGCTCTGCTTGCCCTCCGATCAGGGCGCAAGCCCGCGGTGGACTCAGCAATTCAAGCGCTTTTGCGATGGCAGAATCCAGACGGAAGCTGGCCGGTGCTTGCGGGTGATCGGGAGGGTTGCGGTCTGGGTGGGCTGGCTCTTCTGACGCTCAACCATCTCGGAGTGGAAAGCGGCGCGCGGCGCGCGATTGGTTGATTCGATGCCACGGTAAGGAGGGGCAGTGGCTATGGCAAACCGGCACATTGAGCTGGGTCGTGCCGACGGCCTTTGCCGTGACTGCCTTGAAGCGAGGTTTGACTGGCCATCAGCGCGATACCGGCCTCGTCATCCGTGAGAGCGGGCTTCTCGATCAGCTTTCGAGAGTTGAAGTCCCGTTCGTTGATCTGAATCGCGATGACGTCTCCAAGGTCAAGGTCCGTGCTGACTATTCCGGACTTCACGAAATCTGGCTGCCGCGAGCGGTTCTCGAAGCGGATTTCATTGTTTTGATGCCGAAAATCAAGACCCACCATTGGAGCGGTGTGACGCTCAGCATGAAGAACATGTTTGGAGTAATTCCGGGCGTGAAATACGGCTGGCCGAAGAACATTCTCCATTGGAAAGGCATTGGGCGTTGCATCGTGGACATCTGCGCCACGGTGCCGAGTGATTTCGTGATTGCCGAGGGTATCGTCGCCATGGAAGGGAACGGCCCCTTGGCAGGGTCACCCCGAAATCTCGGCAAGCTCGTGCTGGCGGATGATCCCGTTTCCGCCGACGCGACTTGCGCCAAGCTGATGGGCCTGGTACCGGAACGCATTCCGCACATAGCGGGGGCAGGGAAGTTTCTCGGCAACCTGTCACTTGACCGGATCGACCAAATGGCCGGACAAGTGGTGTCGCCCGGCGCCCCATTCGATACGGTCCTGGAATTTGATCATCTACATCCGAAACCCAGTTGCGTGACACTGGGGCGCCGGTAGAGTTTGTGCGTCGTCACAGCAGGCCGCGCAGCTTCCGAGTTGCCCGTCACCCGACCAGAACCGACATTGCTGAACCTGGACGAGTACCCTTTCCAGGTCCGGGTCCCTGGCTACAATTGGGCATGGCCAATCGTAAAAGGCGACTTCTTGCACGGAAGGCCATGCCCTCAGATGTTCTCTTTTAATCGTTCTAACCGTTATACGCTCGCGTGACGATTGACTTGAGGCTATAATTCACGCTGGCGATGAGCCTCGCGACGGGGACCAAACTCGGGCCTTTCGAAGTCGCTTCGCCGCTAGGCGCGGGCGGCATGGGGGAAGTGTATCGGGCGCGCGACACCCGCTTGAATCGAGACGTTGCGCTCAAGGTCTTGCCGGAAACCTTCGCAAACGATCCGCAGCGCATGGCGCGCTTCGAGCGCGAAGCGCAGGTGCTCGGCTCGCTGAATCATCCGAACATTGCGGCGATTTACGGCCTCGAAGAGTCAGGCTCGACGCGCGCCCTGGTGATGGAATTGATCGAGGGCCAGACCTTAGCGCAACGTATCGCGGCAGCGCGATCCGGGGTCGTAGGGGCACACCGTGCTGTGCCCTTGCAGGAAGATTTTCAAATCGCCAAGCAGGTTGCCGAGGCGCTGGAATACGCTCACGAGCGCGGCGTGATTCACCGTGACCTGAAACCGTCGAACATTAAAATCACGCCCGAAGGCACGGCGAAGGTTCTGGATTTCGGTTTAGCCAAGGCGATGGGTCCGGACGAAGCGTTGCGCGATATCTCCAATTCGCCCACGCTGAGCGCGGCGATGACGGAGGCGGGATTTATTATTGGCACGGCGGCCTACATGGCGCCCGAGCAGGCCAAGGCCAAGCCGCTTGACCGGCGCGCTGACATCTGGGCCTTCGGCTGCGTGTTTTACGAGATGCTGACGGGCGCATCGGCATTCAGCCGCACGACGCTGACCGAAACGATTGCCGCGGTGATGGGAGAGGAGCCGGACTGGGCGGCGATGCCGCGTGACACGCCCGCGAGCATCGAACGGTTGCTGCGCCGCTGCCTCACCAAGGATTTGAGGCATCGCCTACAGGCCATCGGTGAAGCCCGAATTGCCATTGAAGAAGTGTTGACGGGCGACGTAGGAGCAATTCATGAATTGCCCCTACCGGAGGCTGGCAATTATAGTTCGCCGTTCCAGCGTGCTCGGCCCTGGGCGACGGCTCTTGCCGTGGCGGTACTCGCTGCTTTGGGAGGGTGGCTGGTGGGCCACAAGGCTTCGCGGGCCGCACCGCCGACGTACCAGCAGATCACTTTCGATCGCGGGCTGATTTACTCTGCCCGCTTCGCTGCCGATGGACAGTCCGTCTACTACAGCGCAAGCTGGAACGGCCAGCCCATCCAGGTCTATTCGACAAATCCCAGCGGCCCCGAATCGCGGCCCCTGAATCTCACGAATTCCGCGCTCTTTGCGGTCTCTTCCTCGCAGATCGCCATTTCAATGGGCTGCAAGGACATGCTGGTCGGAGACTGTGAGGGCACACTGGCTGTCGCGCCGCTTTCCGGCGGCGCCCCTCGCGAAATTGTGGATCGAGTGCTGTCTGCCGACTGGACCCCCGATGGATCCTCGATGGCTGTGGTCCGCGAGGCCGGCGGAAAGTTTCGCGTCGAGTTTCCTCCTGGCAATGTCATTTACGAAAGTGAAACCTGGGTCGACTTCCTTCGCATTTCACCGCGCGGCACCGCCGTCGCTTTTGTGCAGTTTGGCGCAGGGGGAAGCGACACAGGTCGTGTCGTCATCCTGGACCGGAAGGGGAAACAGATTGCCCGGTCTGGGGAAGAATTCACCAGCGTGGAAGGACTCGCCTGGCCGCCCGCAGGAAACGAGGTCTGGTGCGCCGCGAGCATGGGCATGGGATATGCCAACGCGATTTACGCCCTCAGCTTCACCGGCAAAGACCGCATCGTTCTTCGGCTTCCCGGCATGCTCCGGCTATACGACATCTCTCGCGACGGCAGGATCCTTCTTTCCAAGGATGTTTGGAGGAGCGGGATGCAATGGCACGGGCCGAAAGACCCCGGAGAACATGACCTCTCCTGGCTCGATGCCCCGCTCCTGATGGATCTTTCAACCGACGGCCAGGACGTGGAGTTCAGTGAATTCGGAGGAACAGTGGGCGCCTCTGCCCTCACCTACCTTCGAACACCCGATGGCTCGCCACCGGTAAAGCTGGGCCATGGGTACGTTGCGGCGCTATCGCCGGACGGGAAGTGGGTGCTCGCCACGGATTTTCCGCCGCGCCTTGTCCTTTTGCCGACCGGCGTTGGTGAAGCTAAGAATCTGAAGGGGTATGGACTCGAGCAATTTACCTCGGTGGGCTGGATGCCAAGCGGGAAAGAGGTCTATTTTGCCGGCAACGGAGGCCATGGGTGGCGAATGTACGCGCAGCAGCTCGCGGGTGGCGCGCTGCGGGCCTTGACGCCTTCCATTTCGGTGAATCCAGACCTGATCGAATCTCACCTGCTTTCGCCGGATGGGAAATTTGTTTTTGCCCGAGATTTGAATGGAAGAGGGTGGCTCTATCCGCTGGCCGGTGGAAACCCGAAGGCCATTCAGGGGTTGGCTCCCGGCGACATTTGGATCAACTGGTCCAGCGATGGGTGCGGAGCCTATGTTTACCAGGATGATGAAACCCACGCTCAGGTGTTTCGCATCAATCTCGCGAAAGGTAAGCGGCAAACCATCGCGACATTGCGGCCTGCGGATCCCGCCGGCTTGAATAGCATCGGACCGGTGAGAATCACGCCCAACGGCAGATCGTACGCTTACTCCTACGATCGTTCGCTGTCGGACCTGTATCTGGTGGGGGGCGTGAAATGACGCTCGGAGCGGGAACTAAACTCGGGCCGTATGAGATCGTCCCTGGGCTCGGCACGGGTGGGATGGGCGAATTGTACCCCACGCATATTTATGATTCCAGTCGAATCACGGCAGGGCCAGTAGTCATGCACCTCACCTGTCTGCAGAACATTCCTCGCGAAAACAGATAGAACGACTGCCCGCTGAAAGCGTCCCCAAGTCCTCGCCGGCATTGGTGATGAGTCGCCAAGGGGGCTAGGAATCACCTTTTCGGCACATCTGCGGCCCGGTCGAGACATAACAGCCTGCTCGTAAGAGTCACCACTTAGCATCTCGATTTGAGTTGGCACGCGAGATAGCTCACGGATCGTTGGCCACCCGGAAGCTATTCGTGTTCTGGCCTTGAAGGATAGTAAGAAAGGTCATTTTTTGAAACGGCTGCTGACAGCGAAGAGGCAATAATAGCGGTAAGGACGATAATCCCAGGGTCCCACAAATCCCTCGAGTATCATCATGTTTTATCGCGCTTGAAGATGTAGCGGTCGGCAGCGTTGCTCCAGCCTTTGAATGCAGGATATTGTGGAGCGTGATGTTTTCCCCACTGTACTTCCCAATCGTGCCAGTAATTGGCCACTCGGGCGTGCCGAGCGTATAGACGCGCCTGGTAAAGAAGCACATCAAACCAGCTTTCCTTCCGAGCCTTAGTAAACTTGTGGTTCTTAATCCATTCCACGAATCGATTGAACCGGCAATGGGGTTTCTCTTTCGGATTCGCGCCACGGGTGACGCCTTTCGCAGGCAGCAAGCCAGGGCAGCTTCTAACAATCGCAGGAAAAAGGTCTTCCGCCGGGCCTTTCACATCGACCGCACTACCGCATTATCTCTTCCCGCAACTGAGGTTCAGGCCTTCCTGCCTGTGCCTGCTTCAGAACCCTCCTTTTTGCACGCTCGCATGTGAACGTGGATGGCGTTGCCTTTCACCTTTCTCCCGCAGCGGCCGCAAGTGTGCTCCTTCAGGCTTTGCAGGACCGTTTTCGGCAATCGGCGTGGGCAAGCTTCACTCTCCCGTAATCCGAGACTGCGCAGCCAGAGACGGAACTCTTTGTCAAGTCGGGCGACATCGATCTCATCACTGTGCCCTTCGAGAAACCGTACCAGTGCCCGGTCCTTGATGCGTCTTTCATATAGGGTGAGCCAGCCGAGGCGAATCCACCTCCGGAGCTTTCGCCGCGATATGTGAAGGGCTTGGACGAGTTCGCCCTGCGTGTACCCATCCTGAAACCTTGCGCTGATGTGGTTTTTCCACAGCTTCACGTATACCCCCTTGGGAGTTCGGCCAAGCTCCCGGGCAATGTCGGCCACCGCGAACTCTCTCGCCCGCTCGAGAACGAAATTGACCTCCTCCTGGGTCCAGGGCGCGCTGTATCGTGTCAGGTGCAATTCGGCCGTCCGCTTGCGAATCTGTTCTTCGCTCAATCGGGGATCGAGTTTTTTGATGCGCGCGATGGCTCTCTGAAGCTTCGATGGTCCAGCGGCCGCGCCGGCTTTGAGGATTTCATCAAACCTGGGATTCCACACCGGATCAGGCCTGTGACCGGGGAAGTTAAGGCGAGACGGCTTTGACCCCTGTAATGGTTCGGACATGTGCAACATCCGGCCCAAGGGAAGCCCTCCTTCGAGACACACGTTCGCGACTGCGTCGAGTGACACACTCAGCAGGAAATCTCCTGCACCAGATTTCGGACCGAGGCAGGGCAAAAGAGAACGGGAGGTCAGCGTAAAGTTATAAAACCAATGAATCCGTGCGCTCGTTGTGCGGCGCTGCCCTGAGTATCGGCTTGTTCGTTGAGCCCTTATTCGAGGCTCTACTGCATTAGTACCGTTGACCCCCTCAAACGTTAAATTGCCGCACAGGGATTTTTGTGTTGAAAGGTTGAGGCTGGGCCGAGTTTACTGTAACGTGATGATATTTAAGTGATAATCGGCGGGATGGCCGTTGGGACGGAGGATCTGGGGGCATGACGGACCCACGGGACAGGTGGGACGACGACGCGCTGCTCGACGCAATCCGCGCCGGGGAGGAGTCTGCCTTTTCAGAGTTGGTGGCTCGTTATGAACTCGGGATGCTCAAAATGGCGGAGGCATTTTTGGGCGACCGCATATCGGCCGAAGAAGTTGTCCAAGAAACCTGGCTGGCCTTCGTCAAAGCAATCAGGCGATTCAAACATCGCTCATCCGTGAAGACTTGGCTGTTCGGCATCTTGCTGAATCAGGCGAGGAAGCAGGCGGCGCGGCGGCCTAAAGAATGGACCCTTCGAGGCCAAGCACCGCGAGAAGACGCTACCGGGTCTTCGGATTGGTTTGACGAGGTAGGGGAGTGGCGGTCCCAACCCGTGGCTTGGGGTTCGAATCCAGAATTGGACCTCCTGTCTCAGGAGGCCATCGAATATATTTACGAAGCAATCGCTTCACTTCCAGAAAAACAGCGGGCCGTATTTATCCTCAGCGCCATTGAGGGCTGGACGCCGGAAGAAGTCTGTGAGCTAATGAAGATCAGCAGCACGAATCGGCGCGTGCTGCTGCACCTCGCGAAATCCAGATTGCAGCAAAGGCTCGACGAGTATTTCGGCAAACGTCGAAAGTCGCCGCCGGCTTCAGGAAGCGAGGACCCAAAGCCATGACGTGCAAAGAGGCTGTCGGACGAATCACGGATTACTACGAGGGTGTCCTCTCGCCGTCCGAAGCCCGGGAGATCCAGGTCCACCTCGCAACGTGTGACAACTGCCGCGCCTACTTTGAGAATTCGCGTCAACTGGCCGCCGCGTTGGGCAAACTGCCCGATCCGGCTCCCTTGTCCCTAAAAGCAAAACAAGAACTGCTGGCCCGCTTTCGGGAGCAGCATGCCCGGAAACCAGGGTTCGCGCTTCAGCGGCCGTGGGCGATTGTGACGGTTGCAATGCTGGTGGCGATAATCTGGATCCTATGGATTTATCCGAAGAGGACATATCCGCCCCAGGCTTATGAGCCTTACGCTGTCAACGTCAGCAACCAGCTTTTGCTTCGTGGGGAATCGAGCGCTCCGCCGGTTGCGCCGGCGGTCATCCCGCGCGGGCGGTGGGATCTCGCCATTCAGCTTGCATGGGGATATCAGCCCGGCCCGTATGATGTGTCGGTGCAGCGAGACGGGAAAGTGTTTGCCGCCGCTTCGGGGACCGTTCGAATTGAAAACCGCGAACCAATCCTTCATGTGAAGATGGACCTGAGCCACTTGCCAGCCGGGCAATATGAGTTTTACGTGCGGCGTGCTGGAGAGGAATGGAGGTATTACAGAGTCATATTGAAGTGATTCGATAGTGACCAGCATGAGTGAGCGGCATGGGGGCCACGTACTGAATTTGTCAATCCTTTCTCTTAGAGTGTTATCCGGCGCGCAAGCTCAAGCCACCAGGTAGTCGTGGAGACATAACTGCTCAGCAGACCGGAGGTAACGAACAAAGCGAGGGCAGTGGCAAAATGGTGATCCCGGCGGCGAGTCGTGTCGAGCTTGATTATCCACAGGAGAAGAACGAGCACGACCGTTGATCCTCATGGGGTGGGGAAAGTGGCGGCGTGACTCGCCTGGTAAAATGCGTTGCGGATAGTGCCGATGCGTCCTACACCCGCCTCGGCAACCGATTGCGTCCCCATCATCATCAAGGCGCGATGCTGCGCGGGGGTGCAGCGAAAAAGAAATCCGGCGCCCTCAAAGAACGTGAAGTTGGCGATTTCAGCCAGCGGAAGAGCGAGAAAGCGATGGGGGCCAAAGGGTGGAAACGAGCACGGATCAGCGTAAGGGATTTGCCGCAGAGCACTCACGACACCCATGGGAATGATGACGACGTAGAGGACGACCGCAGCCGCATATGCAGACGGCGATTGCCCTTCGACCACAGACTGCATTGCAGCAGAAAGAGAACCATCCAGCAGGTTATGAGTCCGCCGTGAACATAAACCAGGGGGCGATCTCCTACGTTACGGATTGTTCCGCGTCGCTCAAACCGTGAAGGTAGAACATGTGAAAGCCGACGGGCACTCCGACGATCATCAGCAGGCAGGCGATCAGATAGAAGAGGCGCTCTGTTCTCTCCGTCTGAAACGTCTCGGCGTGTGTGCTGGCTGCTACACCGGTGGAATTCGCAGGTTTCTTTCCGCGGAGGTCATTTTCATCCGTCAAAAGTGGTTGGGCTTACTATTTCAGAGCGACCGAGCGACTTCAATCGCCTTTTCCATTTGCTGGTCCAGCCCCGCTTTAAGGGACTCGTAAGCCTGTCTCACTTCCACATCGGGCTGGATTCCTTTGCCTTCAAGCAGTGTGCCTTGCCAGGTATAGAAGGCGCCGACGGGAAGGCCCAGGACGTATCCGTGGCCGACCTTGTAGGCGCTGCCGCTCATCAATCGCCCCGCCGTCTTCGTACCTACGATCGTTGCGAGTTTGTTCTCTGCCGCAAACCCTGCCACAATTTCCGCCGCACTCGCCGAGTGATGGTTCACCAGCATCACCACACGCCCGTGGAAGGGTTGAGCCCCGAGCCCTTCGGTGATCACTGCCACTGAACCTCCGACTCGCGCATAACGCAGAGCGAGCCAAATCAGGGCGAGTTTCGAGTGAGGTATTTTCCCAAACCGGGGCAGTGATTCCTTCTTGAATCCCTTTTCAGCCCGGGCGCGGGACAGGCTGTATCCGATGGGCTTTTTATCCGGGGTGAGGTAGCTCATCAGCCGCAGACCCCCAATGCCGCCGCCGGTGTTCCCGCGCATGTCCACGATCAGACGGTCGCATTGCAACGTGCGGATCGCGCGGTCAATGTCCCGGGCGAAGTCTATGCCCACGATTCCCGGAAACATCGTCACGCGCAGCAGGCCAATTCCATCATCAAGTTTTCGGAACACGACGGGTTGGGGAGTATTGACAGGATGCTTCTTCATTTTCGGCGAGGGCACATTCAAATCCAGCGACACTTCATTGCCGTCACGTTTGAGGACAGTTATCCACGTGGCCTGGCCCATCTTAAAGACCGGCTGTTTAGGCGGCAGTATTTCCTCTTCACCGACTCCGATCAGCACGTCGCCGGGCTCCAGGCCTGCCTTGTAAGCCGGCCCGCCTTCGTGGATGTCCAGGAACATCCATCGCTCAACACCGTTTACGTCGCATTTGTCGAAGGTCGCGTTGATGGAAAGCCGCGCCGGGATGGTCGGGGCACTCTGGTGGAAAAACCCTGTATGGCTGGTCTTCAACTGCGCGACCATCTCCTGCATTTCGCGCTCGAATTGCTCCGGCGTCTCACTGTCAAGGACGCGCGCGCGCCTCTCTTCAGCAACGGCGTGCCAATCCACCCCGTTCAGGTCCGGCCTGAAATGCTTCTTGTCCACCAGACTGACCACCCTCTGAAATATCTTCTCGCGTTCAGCCCGAGTGAGGTTCATGGGATGGATACCGGCGAGGAGCCTTCTCCTTCCAAGATGAATCCCGCCCAATAAAACGGCGGGGTGTCGCCGCCATACTCTCGAATCAGGTCGAGCTTGGCCTGCCGCAGGGCAACGTCCTTATCTTCGTGTTGCGCCAGGTGCCGATAAAATTGTCTCATTAAGGCTGCAGTGTATTCGTCATCGCTTTCCCAAAGGCTTGCCACGACGGATTTCGCTCCGGCGAATAAAAAGGCGTCGGCCAGATCGGTCACGCCTTCCTCTCCTTCGATTCTGCCTACCCCAGTATCGCACGCCGAAAGCGTTACAAGATCAGCATTCAGGGACAGATCGATGATCTGCCACTCCTGAAGGAGCCCGCCCTGATCCTGTCCTGCACTTCGGCCCAGCACCAGTGCGGCTCGGGTTGGAAATTCCGTGCTGGGGATCGAGTGAACTGCAAGATGCAAAACACTAAAATGTTCAAGAGGTTCCGACTCAAAGGCTGACAGAGTTGCCTGCGGGCCGAGCAGCATCACGCTGCCGCTCCCTCCCAACGCTCGATCAGCGTCCATCACCTCTTGCCTGCTGCCAGGCAGATTTCTGAGTTGCTTCACGCCAGCCAGATCGTATAGGCCTCGAACGAGCCGGCCGACGAGAGTATGGGAATTTATCGGCTCGTAGGCCACGTCGCCAACACCCAGAAACGCTCGCGTCGGTGGTCGCTTGCTCTTCCGGGTCAGAAGGATCTCGCGCACTGAGGCCGATGGAACGTATGTCACATCAACCGTCTTCACAAGGGGCTGCCCGGCTGAATTTTCCAGGGCATCGAACGGAAGAAGGTAGAGCTTGCCGTCGGGGACAATGATGAAATGCGTCTTGCCGGAGGCAGGGATTGGCGCGATGAGGACAGAATAAAGCTCCTTCGTGAGGCTGGACGCTGGCCTGAGCGCTCTGACACTCGCGAGATAACGTGCTGCGAGGTCCTCGATGCCGCCCCTGCCCGTGTTCAGCCGGGTGATTCCCTCCTTGTCGTGAGTGATCCATAAGCAGAATGAGCGCGGCTCATCCAGGACATATTCCAGGATCATTTCGTCAGGCGTTAGTGAAGACTGAACGACCCGTAGGGCAGGCGGCTGCCATAATCGCATTGGCGTCCGAGGCAGAGTCACATCGTTCAAATAGGCGAGGCGCTGTTCCTGTTCCTCCAAATCCACCAGCAGTCGCTGGCGTTCCTCGGGACTTTCGGAGCGCATCAATTTCAACTGAACGGTTGATATGGCGCTTTCGGCTTGCCGGTAAGCGGGCGTGGGCGGTTGCTTGGACGATGCTCTACTTTCCAGAGCATCCTCAATCGTCCTGCCGCGAGCGCGCTCCAAAGCGCGGAAGGCGCGATGGAGATTATTGGTCTGCATGGCAAGCTCAAAATCCCCCAAGTAGGTGGCGCTGGCTTCACCAACAAACGAGCCGCCTGAATACGGACCCGGGGCGTTCATCACAATGGCATCCACAACATCCTCGGCCTGATCGTAAAGACGTTCTGCCTCTTGGACCTTTCCCAATCGCATTTCGAGATGTGCCAGGCCGTCAGGTTGCGCGGCAGGCTGGTGCGGTCGCCTAGCTTCATGCTCAAGTCACAGGCGGCCCTGAGCCTGCGCGCGGCCCTGGTAAGTTCGCCTTGCTGTTTGTAAATGCCGGCTAATTCGAAGAGGTCATCTTCTTCCAGTTGGTAATAGTTGAATTTCCCTGCAATCCCGGCCGCTTCTTCCAATTCGTCGATCCCTCCTGCCGTCTGACCGGTTTTGAGCGAGAGCTTTCCCAGCAGGATCAGCGTCTGCGCGGCATGCCCCGAGCGCTGCTCATGCCGGGCCCTGTTCAAACATTCGGTGAGCGCCGCTCGGGCATCGTCAAACTTTCCCAGCGCCGCCAAGGCTTCTCCCTTTCCTTCATAGGCCATATAGGGGAACCCGCAGTCTTGGCAGGATTTCACCATGCGGATCGCACGATTAAAGAAATACTCCGCCTCCTCTGACCGCCCCTGAACTTCCAGTCCATTCCCAATCAACTCAAGATATCGAACCTCGGCGCCGCGATCGCCGCTGCTCATGGCTGACAACAGTGCAGCACCGACCAATTGGCCGGCCTTGAGACTGTTGCCTTGAAGGAAAGCAATCAGCCCCAGTTCACCCTTGGCACGAGCTTCCCATTGGCTTTCCTTCAGCCTTCGGGCGAGCGCTTCGGCTTCCTGCCAATCCGCTTTGGCTGCCGGAACATTGACTTCGATGTCCGTCATGCCCTTTGCCGTCAGGCACCAGAGTTTCAGTTCGGGATCATGCTGGACTAAGGGCCTTGCCAGTTGAGACCCGATAAAGGCGGAGAGCTTCGCGAACGACATGGTTTCAGCTTCTGCTCGAAGCCGGCCGATTTTGGCGTAAAGCTCGTCCCTCCGGTCGCCGCGCTCGCTGAACATCTGTTCGGCCTTGGCGTACAGAGGCTCAGCCCGATAGGAGTTGGAAAGGAAAGCGAAGTGATTTGCTTCGGCAAGAATGGCTTTGGGGCCGTTAGCGGTCGCATTCTCGGCTGGACTTGGCTCTTCACGCCATTTCACGATCACGCAAGCTCCGACGGCCCCAGCAGCGACAAGAACCACCGGCAGCAGATACGTATAGGCCCGAATACGCCGTTTTCCGGGCATGGCGTCAACCCCTGGATCGCCCGATTATACTCGAGGCCACGTACCGATTGTTATACGGATTCCGACACCCAACTCGTCAGAGGCGGATCCTGGCGCGAGGCCTCAAAAGCAACACCGTTACCTGACTTTTCCTGCTGGTCAGATTCTTTCTCCTGCTTTCGTCATCAGTCCAATCCGCCTGGCCATAAGGCTGAACAAGGGATTTATTCGCAGCACGTTTGCTATCTACGATGCCACCCGCGCCAGTTCGTTATGGGTTCTGTCAGCCATTCCGTCTGGAATTCCATAACGGGCGAGTTTGTCTTCGTGTGGACCTTGCCCAAGCGGCTGAATTTGGGAGGGTTGTTACGACCATTGAACTGCCCCCGGTTACCCATGCCATCGCATCCCGATGCTATCGTGCGGGCATATAGGCAGCTGTTTGACAGAAAAAATCGTTTGGCTTACTAAGCATTCTAGGTGAAGAGTTACGTAATTTGCGACCCAGCGGCTGCTATCACGTAGAAATAACCGGTCCCGAGGGATTGCAGAGGCAACACCCTCAGACGGTTGCTTCCAGACGGATATTGGGGGAACAGGAAATGGCAACGCCTTCTCAATTAGAAGCTTCGTCAGTTGGAAGGCCTCGAACGCCTGACATGGTGTCTAAGCCTGAACTACTTCTAACGGTCACCGAGGTCGCAAGGCTTCTGCGAGTGCCGCCTTCCTGGGTCTACGGGCGGACGCGTCGGCGCGGAAGCGAGCGGCTACCTCATATCAAGATGGGGAAATATCTGCGGTTCAGGGCAGCCGAAATTCAACAGTATCTGGGAAACTTGCGTCGTGACTGAGGGAGGGAGCACACTTGCAGCGGCCGAAGATCAGGCGAGCGAGTCAACAGGAGAAAGGAGATTCCTCGTATGGCTCGACGCCGATATCAGACTGGTTGTCTGTATTCCCATGGTAAGCGATGCAAGAGTGGGTCGCACGTTGGAGGGAAGACGTGATCCTGCCCGACAACACTGTCCGCAGGGTCCATTGTTCCGAAGTGTTGGGCTTCGTAAGCGATATTCCCACGAAGCGTGAGACCCAGAAGTTACTTCAGACTCGACTTAGGAATATCAATGACGGGCGGCAACGTCCAAAAGCAATAGTGACTTTCCAGCAATTCGTCGAACAGCAGTGGAAGCCCTCGGTACTGCCTACAATCAAAGTAAACAGTGCCAGGCACTACGAGTTCGATTTGCACCGTTACGTCTTACCCGCGCTCGGCTCAACGCCTCTTTGCAGCCTCACGCGGGAAAAGGTACAGATGTTCCTTGCAGGCAAGCGGCGAGAGGGCTACGCCGGCGCGACTGCGCATAGTATGCGGACAACACTCAGTAAGGTGCTTCAGTCAGCCGTCGATTGGAATTACCTCGAAGAGAACCCCGCCCACGGAATCCGCATTGGGGACCGTGCTCCTGTCCACGAGCGGAAATTCCTCGGGCCTAACCAAATTCGTCAACTCGTGGATGCTCTTGCTGAACTCTGCCGCACCCTCGTTCTCCTCGCTGTGGCCAGCGGGATGCGCATCGGGGAACTACTCGCCCTTCGATGGGGGAACATTGACTTCCTTCGAAGGGTGATAAGTATTCGCGAGTCCTTCTACAGTGGGAAGTTCGGTAATCCCAAAACGCGATGCAGCCGTAGAGACATCCCGATGAGTGAAGCTATCGAACGGGCTCTGGTTGATCATCGCGCTCGTTTGCGGAACGCCGGTCCGGAGACCCTGGTCTTTGTAAGCCGCACGCAAACTCCCGTGAACGCGAAAGACATGCTGCGGCGCATACTTCAGCCCACTTGCAAGAAACTCGGCCTTCCGCTTGTAAGCTGGCACAGCTTTCGGCATTCACACGCTACCTTGCTGAGCGAGGCGGTGGAATCGATCAAGACTGCTCAGGCGCTCCTCGGACATTCTGACCTCAAGACCACGCTCAATATTTACACGCATGCAGTTCCCGAATTCGAACGGAGAGCTGCTGAACGAGTGGCCGAGATTTTGTTACCAAATGTTCCCAAGTTTACTGGTTCTACAGAAAATGGAAAAGCTAACGAATTGGAATTTCGAGGGTTGGGAATTGGATGGTGAGCCGTGAGGGAATCGAACCCCCAACCTACTGATTAAGAGTCAGTTGCTCTGCCAATTGAGCTAACGGCCCGTCATGATTGAGTGGAAACTTCGACATCTCCACTTTGAGAAGTTTAACACAAGCTCGCCCGATATTTTAAGCACCTTTCAACGTTAAGCGAGGTCTGGCGGGTTCGGTGTAAGATCGAGATTTGACCTTTCCCGAGCAGCGTGTAGAGGGCGAAGGCGGAGCCGCGGGGCGCTCTCGTGAAGGCGACAGCGCGCCAAGGTGAGATCCCTTTTGCGCATGGATTGTTTCCAACCAAAGGAGCAGTTGGGAAATGACGTTTGTGCATCTTGATGAAGTTGCGGTGGTTATTAATCCCGCGAAAGACAACGTGGCCGTTGTGAAGGTAGACGTGCTTGATAAAGGAGCGCGGCTTCTGCTTGACGGCAGGGCGATAACCCTGTCAGGCCGCGTCTTGCGCGGGCAGAGCTTCGCGACAAGAGACGTCGCACAGGGCAAGCCGTTTGTTTCTTTGGGTGACCCGATCGGGATTGCCTCGCGGTCGGTGCGCGCGGGCGATCCGATTGATGAAACAAACATCGATCACTGCTTGCCGCGACTGCGGGTGAAGTATCAAGACAATCCTGCGCCGACGCCGATTGATCCTGAACTTGCCGCGAAGACTTTCGACGGTTTCGTCCGGCCGGACGGCGCCGTGGGGGTCCGCAATTACGTTGGCATCGTGACTTCCGGAATGTGCTCGTCTTCAGAGGCCCGCGAGATTGCCGCGCGTGCCATGCGCGAGATCTACAGCCGCGAGAAATTTCCAAATGTCGATGGGGTTGTTCCTATCGTCCATGAATCGGGCTGCGGAATGCCGGAGGGCAAAGCCCTCGCTATTCTGAACCGACTTCTCACCAACACCCTGCGGCACCCAAACCTCGGCGCAGCGATTTACATCGACCTCGGTTGCGGGAAGACCTGCGTGGAGTGCTCCGTGCCGCTGTTCGAAAAGCAAATACAGAATTACAACCAGCGAGTTGTGAACCTCACCATCCAGCAGGCAGGCGGCAGTCGCAAGACCGTTGAGAAAGGCCTGGCCATTGTCGAGAAGATGCTGCAAATCGCAAATGAGAATCAAAGGCAGCCTGTTCCGATTTCAAAATTGATTGTCGGAACCAAATGCGGGGGGTCGGACCGCTGGTCGGGCGTGACCGCGAATCCGGCGGTTGGGGTGGCGGCAGACATGTTTGTCAAAGCGGGCGCCGCCGTTTTTCTGCCGGAAATCCCTGAACTCCAGGGGAGCGCTATGGTGGACCTCGTGCGGCGCGCGCGCACTCGGGAAGTGGGACACAAGCTGATGCGCGCGCTGAAGCGCTATCAGAAATATGTTGAGATGTTTGGCGACGATTTCAGGGACAATCCATCACCCGGGAACAAGAAGGGCGGGCTTTACAACATCTATCTGAAGTCGAGCGGTGTGAAGGCCAAGGGCGGTACGTCTATCGTTGAAGACCTGGTGGAATACGGCGAGTGGTTGGGCGACCGGAAGGGACTTTATGTGCTATACACGCCAGGCTATGACCAGATTTCGACTCCTGCGCTGTTTTTGAGCGGCGCGCAGGTTGCACTGTTCACAACAGGGCGGGGAACCGGCATCGGCTGTGCGCTTGGCCCTGTCACAAAGATCGGGTCGAATACTCAGCTTTCAAACCACAACGGCGATATCGACATCAATGCAGGGACCATTCTTGACGGAGGCGAATCAGTCGAGGCCGTGGGTAAAAGAATTTTCGAGCACACGATGGACGTCGCTTCAGGCCGCAGAATGGTGCGGGCGGAAGAGTCAGGCTTCCATACCGAGTTCAAGATCTGGGAATCGCTCTGGCCGTCGCTGTAGTGGAATTTGTCCGTGCGCCCTCGCCTGACGTTTGCCAGGTTGCTCAACAACCCTCCGTCATCGTCGTTCCGAGGACCGAATGCCTTTATTCGGACAGAGGAAGCTCACTTTCCTTCAGTAGCCATTCCAAAATCAGCCCTCCCGCTTCGCAGGAAATGACGACGTTTGAACCCTTTTTCGCAACCTCTTGGGGGATTGGACCACCTCAACCGGAATGAAGGCGGCTATCCGCTATAATCCGTTTGTGCAATAGTTTCATCAGCCGCCCGCGAGCGGAAATACGATGGATATGTGCGAGGAAAAGGCTTCTTTGTCCGGTAGAAGTGGACGAGTTCAAGATAGACGCCCAGGTCTCGGTCGAGGTCCGACCGCGTTCCGTCGAAATAGAAGCTGCGGACGGGAATGCCGCCGTAATCCCGGCTGACTTTGGGATAAATCGCCTCACTGACAATTCCGTTCATGCATGAGAATGGGCTGATGTCGATCACGCCGTCCGCGCCATGTTTGGCGTGATAAGCGACCAGCCCCACGCTCAGAACCATTTCACCCACAACTCCGGTGGCCGGCAGATAAGGCCAGGCAAGTTTGATGATCTCTTCCACATCGGGCTCGTCATAGCCTTCAAGATCTTCTCGCAGCGGCTCGAGCAGCGCCTGTTCGTCGGCGCGGCGAATGTGATCGCGCACCTTGGCGCCCAGCATGTCGAGTGAGAACCTTTGGCCGCAAATGCGAAGCTGGCGTTCCTGCTCAAGGCTGGTATAACTGACCCACTCGGCAATGTGACTGAGCGAAACCTCTGCGCCGAAAGATTCGATGCGGCGGATGATATCGTCATTTGAGAATGTGTTCATGCGGCAGAAAATCTCTCCGACGACGCCAATCAATGGCAGGTTGCGATCGTAGTCCGCAGGCACCGCTCGAAAACGGTCGCGAGATCTCCTGAGCGACGCCACAATGCTCTGGAGTTGGCATGCAGAGTTGTCGCATGTTGATTCAATAGTTTCGCAGAGGTCCTTCAGGCTTACTTCATATGCGCGGTCTGCCGCGCCCGGTTCCGTCTCGTACGGGCGCGTCTTAAGCAATAGGCGGTGAATCGAATCTGAGGCTACAATCCCCCTCCAGCCCATGCGAGTAAAGGTGTTGACGATGTTGCCAAGTCCTGCATAGCTGTTTTTGTCAGTGGGGGACATGATTTCAATCTGCCCATAGCCGGCATCACGCAGCACCTTTCTGAGATAGGGAACATACTGGCCAAACCGACACGGGCCATCGGACGTGGGCAGGAAGAAAACGGCGCGCCGTGCGTCGAATCCCGGCCGCTCGATCACCTGAAAGAGATCGCCGAGCACAATTTTACTTGGGTAGCATTCATCGCCCTGCGTCAGCTTACCGCCAAGTTCGGCGGTGCGCCGGCTGGAAGGCGGCGTCACTTGCGCATCAATGCCCAGCCGGCGGAATGCTGCGGCAAACACTTCGGAGGCGCCTTCCGCCATGACCGGCAAATACACGACCTTTCCATGCAGCGGATGGCCGGCGTCGATCGCCGAAGTCACGCGACAGCGGTGAGGGATGAGCATCTCAGAATCCCTTTACTTTCAAGATAGGCTTCACACCGGGTGATGAAGCCCGCGTCATTCGAGTGGCCGTCGAACTGCAGCACCAGCGATGGCTTGCCGGCGGCCTCGTTCAGGAATGATTTGATAAAAGAGTCGGGCCCGCATTTGAAATTGGAGATGTAAACGAGATGAAGATTTGGAAAACGGCGGGCAATCTGCGCGGCGGCAAGTATTCGCCGGCCTGAATTCCAGAACATGTTGTCATTAACCTCGGCAATGTCTTCCCGGTCGAGCGGCAGGAAGTCCATGGGAACCACATTGACTCCGTATATCTTCCTCAGCTTGCGCGGAATGTCGCAGTTGACGCTGCTGTCGTAGATGTTGTAAGGACGTCCCACAAGGATGACACCCGGCTCGCCCGTCTGCTTCAGCGTGTCGAGAGCACGTTGGCCGGCGCTCAGCAATGCCGATGCAAATTCGCGCTGGGCCATGAAAGCTGCACGCGCCGCAAGTCTGGCGCTTCGCGACGGAATGCCAAGTTCGCGTGCGAATTGAACAAGTTCCTTCCGCACAAAATTCCGGCCATTTCGGAAATGGACCGTAGGCGCGAGCACTTTGCCGTGAAATCCATCCAACTGCGGCGCGACACGCACGACAAATGGCAGAGTCTGGTTCCAAGGACAGAGATGAGATGGGACGCTTGACTTCGGCGCTTCGGCGTTGACGATGTTGGGCAACAGGATGTATTCCAATTGTTTGGAAATCAACTCATGTACATGCCCGTGAGCAACCTGGACGGGAAAACATGGCTGGGCAATGGCCATCTCCGCTCCCGCGGCCGCGGTCTTGCGGTCTGTCGGAGACGAAACTACGACGTTAAAACCCAGCGCGCGGAGCCACGCATTCCAGAAAGGAAACGTGTCATAGAAATACATCGCCCGCGGAACGCCGACGCAACGACGACCTTCGATCGGCGGGGCCACCGCAGAACCCAGCAAATGCTCCCTGTACGCGAGCAAATCATCGATCACGGGCTTGCGGTCTGACTGCGCGGGCTTGCGAAATTTGTCAGAGCACTGGTCGCCCCAGTAAGTCCTTTGCCCTTCTATCGTGAATTCTTTGATGCTGCAGTAATTGGAACAGGCTCGGCAGACGAAATCGCGTGACGTGAATTCCACCCGCCCGAGATCGTAACCGCGAAAACGGCTTGGCCGCCCGATACTCTGCATGCGGTCGCGGGCGATCAGAGCGGCTCCGATGGCGCCGATGACCCCGTTGTACGGCGGCACGATGATTTTTCTGTTGAGGACCTGTGAAAAAGCAGCCGCTACAGCATCGTTGTAAGCGGTGCCGCCCTGGAAATAGATCACTTTGCCAATCCTGCGCCCACGCACCACGCGGTTGAGATAATTAAGGACAACGGAATAGGCAAGGCCAGCCGCCAGATCACCGACTTTTGCTCCCTTGAAAAGAAGCGCCATCACGTCCCGCTCCATGAAGACCGTACAGCGTTCACCCAAATTCGCTGGACTTGATGAAGCGAGCGCCAGCCGCGCGAACTCGCCTTTGATCGAGATGCCCATCCTGGCCGCCTGCTCTTCAAGGAAAGAACCGGTGCCGGCGGCACAGGCCTCATTCATGGTGAAATCGACCACGACCCCGTTTTCAATTCGAATGAACTTGGAATCCTGTCCGCCGATTTCGAAGATCGTATCAACCGGCCCGGTGCCTAGCTGCTCCGAGACGAACATGGCGCCTGTCTTGTGCGCGGTAATCTCGTCATTGACCGCGTCAGCGCCAATCAGTTCGCCGATTAATTCCCGTCCGGAGCCGGTTGTGCCCACTCCGCAGACCTCGATGGATGGTCCGAGTTCAGCCTCGATTTCTTTAAGTCCGCGAGTCACGACTTCAATCGGTCGGCCTTCCGTGTAAAGATAGATTTCCTTCAGAACGTTTCCCGCTGAATCGATTACAACAAGGTTGGTGCTTACCGACCCAATGTCAACGCCAAGATAGGCCCTGACAACTTCTCCATTCCGGGGCACCCCAATCGGTCCTGAGTTGTCGCGCAGGATCAGGACATTCGCCAGCGAGAGAGGTTTATTGTGTACGGAGGCTTCTTCGGGGTCCGGCCGCGCTCGAATTTGCGCACGCCTGGGAAGCGGCCTGACCATATCACCCGCTTCCAGCAGGGCTGCTCCTATCGCTCCCATCCAGGAATGAAATTCAGGGACAATAAAGTCCTGCTCCGCCAGCTTAAAGATGTCGCGCATCGCATTGCGCACGCCGTCATTCAGGGCCACGCCCCCGATAAACGCCACAGGCGGCACAACAGGCCGGCCTTTCACGATGCTCGATTTGAAATTACGGGCCACAGCTTCACACAGCCCGCGAAGGACCTGCTCGGATGAGTAACCCCTCTGCTGTGCATGGATCATGTCCGTCTTGGCAAACACAGAGCAGCGCCCCGCGATTCTCGCTGCGCAGGCTGCACGGCACGCCGCATGGCCGACGTCCTCAATGGAATATCGAAGGCGCGCCGCCTGCTGATCGATGAACGAACCTGTACCGGCCGCGCACTCTCCGCTTGCCTGGTAATCGACAATCCCCACATGATCGGAGCCGGCCATTTCTCCGAGACGGAAATACTTTGAAGTCTGCCCGCCCAATTCAAAGACCGTGCGGACTTCCGGATGAAACATGTGTATGCCGCGGGCGACCGCGCGAAATTCGTTTTCCTGCCGGCATCCAAGCAGACTTGCGGTCAGTTGGCTACCGCTGCCGGTCACCCGCACGCCGGCCAGGTGCTGTTTCGGAATCGAGGCATGAAATTCATTAAGGAGGTCCATTGCCGCCTGTGAAGCATTTCCCTCCGTACGGCGGTAACGCGAGAGCAGAAGGGGGCGTCGGCGCATGGAAGAGTTTTCTGGAAACATTCGGCTGAAAAACCGGTCAGACTCTTCAGCAAGAGAGGAAAATTCAGGGCCATCGGTGGTGTCACCGATTGCAGCAAGCTTCACACTGACGCCGCCGATATCGAGGCCAATTATGATACTCAAGCTGCGCCTCCTGCAGCCGGACCATTCAAAGGCTCTCCAACCAACCTCGTTATTTTCTATATTGCAGGCCTCTGCATTACTGTGATGATCGTCACGTCCCGCTGTGAACGGCTATCGAGCCTGATTGGAGGACGCTTGCAGGGGCAGTCCCGATGATGAATGCACAAGGGTGGTCAGGGGCCGTCGGGTGCAAATGCCCGGAGGAGATCCCAACCGGGCAATTTTAAGCAGGGCTGGCGAAGAAAGCTATTCCTCACCAACAAGGTGATGATTGACGGCAAACAACGCCAATTCCAGGCGGTTGGAGACGCCGAGCTTGTCGAAAATGTTTCCGAGGTGATGTTTGACGGTCTGCTCTGCAATCTGAAACTTCTCGGCGATGTCCTTGTTGGTGTAGCCGTCAACGATGGCTGCGATGATATCAAGTTCCCGCGGCGTGAGGTTATAGGCGCGTTTCCGCGTTCCTTGCTCCGGGATCGCCGAGAGGTCGCGAATGATCCTCACCAGATCGGAAACGCTCTCCCGGCCCACCCAGTATTGACCCGCCATCACGCACCGGATGCTCTTCAGGAGCAATTGCGTAGCGGATTCCTTAAGGACCACGCCGCGCACGCCATGATGCAGCGCATCCACGATCTGTTCACGGTCAATGGCGGCGGTGAGAAGGATCACCTTGATGGCTTCGACGGAATTGCCGAGTTGGCGGACTGCTTCAAGGCCCGGAACGCGCGGCATCGCCAGATCAAGCAGGAGCACGTCCGGCTTGAGCCGTTGCGCCATCTCGATGGCTTCTCCGCCGTCCGAGGCTTCGCCGACGACCTTGAAGTCTTTTTCCGCTTCGAGCAGTTTGCGCAAGCCGTCGCGGAAGATGGGATGGTCGTCGGCAACCAGAATACGTACGGGTTGTGAAGTTTCACTCATAGGTGTTCTTGGGCACGCTGACTTCGAGTCGCGACCCCTTGCCGGGTACTGATTCTACGACAAGTTCGCCCCCAATGGTGCGGACTCTCTCCTTAATTACGAGCGGCCCTTTGCGGATGGCGTCAAGTTCGGCCAACGTAAGGCGGCCTGTAAAATCAAAACCTCGTCCATCGTCGTCAATGGCCAGCTTCAATTTGCCGTCCTGCTGCCCCAGTTGCACCAGCACTCTTTGGGCGCCGCTATGCTTCCTCGCATTCACAAGCCCCTCCTGGACAATTCGTGCCAACTGGTTGCAGACGCGAGGCGGAAGGGAAATGTCCTGTAAAGTGGAAACCAGCCGGGCTGAGATCCCTGTATCGCGCTGAAACCTGTCCACCATCGTCACCAGATAGTCCAGCAATTGCGTGGGTCGGATGTCAACAGGTTTCATTTGCTGCATCAACTCGCGCAGGTTGAGAACTTCCTGCCGGAGAATCTGCTGGATATGGCCGAGACGCTCCACAATCGTCGCGGCAGCGGCGTTCTCCTGGCGGCGGAGAACGTCCACCTCCATTTCCAGGCCAATCAGCGACTGAATTACACCGTCATGCAGTTCCCGCGCCACACGGGCGCGTTCAAGCTCACCCGCTCTCGAGCGCAGGCGGGACGTGAGAAATGCAGTATAAATCGCGGGGCTGACCTGCAAGGCCAGTGACCGCAAGAAGCGCACGGAAGCTTCGGGACTCGAAGCGAGCTTCGGCTCAAACAGGAGCATCACGCTGGACCACTCGTCTGCGTACACGGCCCGGACGCCGAGGCATGAACGGAGGACCTTGTCGCCGACCAGTTCGACCGGTGGAGACCATTCCTCCTCGAAGAGCCTTCTGCCATCCTCATCCAATGCATAGATGTTGTACTTCCCTTTGTTCTGACCTTTTTCGCTGCATTTTGCATACCACACGTGCCCCGGAGTATCGAACAAACTGGTTCCACCCTGCTGCCCGCGAATCTCTCTGGTTGATAAAGTCACCTTCCGCAGGGGATCGCCGCGAAGGGCATTCCATACAAACGCACGCCCCGAATTGTGGTCAAGCACAGCCAGCGCCGCCTGGCGGCTGCGAAAGAGACTGAGGACCTCCCCAAATACTGCCTCCAGCGTGCCTCGGACACCCGCTTCGGCGCGTGCTTTTGTCATGACTTTTGCAATGGAGTTCGTCTCTTCGCGGAGCTGCTTTTCTTCCTCGCCCAGATAACCCAGAAGGTAACCCATGATCAGCAGATAGACCCCGCGCATTACGAAGGAGTTCAAATCATAGGCGCCGTTGAAGAGCGAAGGAGAGGTATCGCCCATGGCAAGCGTGATAAAGGCCTGAACGATAAAGAGTGCCGTCGAGGCGAGCGCCGTCAACAACGTTGCCTGCAATCCCCACCGGTATGCAGCTTCCAGCAGGACGAATGTGTAGAAAAGATAGAACGGACTGTTTGGGCCGGCGGTAAACACAGCAATAAGAGCCGGCCACAGAACGTCAATCGAATGTACCGCCAGGCGGAACCGCGGAGAAGAATCTCTCTGTGTACGAACCAGAGCCAGAACGCCGACAGCCTCAAACACAAAGGCGGCAAGAAGTCCGTAAACAGCCGTGGCATGATAGCGGGGTTCCGTGGGATCAAGCCAGACGACAAACAGCGAAGCAAGGGCCAGCAGGGCACGGGTTGCCGCAAGGATCCTTTCAATCCGTTGCGATTCGCTGGCTGCAATCCATCGGCTTCTGAGCGACGGAAAAGATCCCATTCGACCTCACGGGTAAGAAAAACTTTGCATATTATGTCAATTCATTACAATTGAAACAAGAGGTTTCAGCCTTCAAAATGTGGAAACAGGCCTTTCTCTGGCGTGAGGGGATCTTTGCGGCTTTTTCTCTTGGTTCATCTTCTTTGCTTTCCATGATATGCAGCTATCGAAGCCGGCGGGAGTGTGTAACGGCGCCACATATCTGCAGGCGGTTGCGAGAAGGGGTTCAGATCCTTTCCTTTCGAGAATTCATGTGAAGCCCTGTCCTGGGTGGGACGGGGAGAAGCGATCCATCAATGTTCGCCTAAGCAATTGAAAATGCAGGCGGATTCCTCAATTCAATAAAAGCATCGGGCTCCGGAATGATACTGGCAGAGGGTTCTTCGGCATCCAGTTACGTTCGGAGACGCATCCTTTTGACCCTGCGGCGGGGTCTTTCACAAGCGGGCTTCATGCGGGCTGGAATGAATGTATTGCCTTGCGGCCAAAAAGCTCTGCCTCTGAACCTCCGTTTGGTCCAGAGACGTTTTTGCGCCTAGTTCGCCATGCGGGAGGCTGTGATGGGACGACCATTACCCGAAGAATTTGGCGCCAAGCGGTTCATGAAACACGGGTTGTGGCCCTTCCTCCGCCCACTTTGCGACCACGATTTGGTCTCCAGATGTTTGTCCAGAGGCACGATGTCAGTAAATGGCGACTGGTTCATTTTCCTCCAAAGGCTTCGGTTCGCTCGCTTTGGTTGGATTGCGGGTCTGCGCAGCAGCCTTGGGCAACCCCCTAAATTCGGCCGCGAGTAAGCCATTGAGGGCCAAAATTATGAGGCATCTCTAATGTTTGCCCGGCTTTTAAGGCTTGGAACCGGCTGCTTTTACAACTAAAGTCCTATTCATTCTTCCGGTGATAGTACTATCGTAACATTGTCTGCCGTCACGGAACGGAATACCATGTCCCTTGGTAAGCAATGAAGCGAATTTGCTAGACAGGGGAGGGAATGATCACTTCGATTGCAATTCTGGCCTTTTCGACGGCGCTGTTCATTTTCTACATTCAGACTCTATGCCAGCAGGTACTGAGGCGCGAGTTCAGCCGCACGTATTTTCAGGACGTCCTTAATGCGATCGATCTCGAATTTCCGCGGCTGCGCCAGGCAATGGAAGCCAATGCATCCGTGACCTACGCTCAGATCCGGCTTGCCTTGAAGATGGACTATTTCACGCTTAGCTACCTTCTGAAAAAGGCAAACCCGTCCGAGCGGCGACTTACGTGGCAGGAAAGGTTGATCATCAGTTATTTCCGGCTGCAGTTTCTTCTGCTTCCTGTCCGTTACGCGTTTCATTTTCGCGAAAAGCAGTCCGTGATCAGGCTCGCGGCAATTCTGAATTACTTTGCAAACCTGGTCGGCGAAAAAGTCAGCATGATGAATGCCGCCGGCGTGACAGTAAACCACACGGCATAAATGAAGATGAGTTACAAACGGGTCCAATAATGCCATTGCCAGCTCAACATCGCAAAGTACTCCTGATCGAGAGCGATCCCGATTCCCGCAAGGCGCTGCGCGTTCTTCTGAACAAGCTGGGCTGCGAGGGTGAAGTGGCAGCCGACGGAAGGCAAGCGCTCGCGATGGTCAGTCGCAATGATTTCGACGCAGTACTGCTCGACCTGCGAAGTTCCGCGCTGCCGCCTGATGAAGTGGTTGCCGGAATCCATGACATCCGGCCAAGTCTGATGGGGCGCGTCCTGGTGATCACCGGAGAAGTGGATGATCCCGAAACTCTTGACCTCATCGAGCGGCATTTTCTCCTTCAAGTGCGCCCCAGCAGCCTGACCAACGATCTTGCCGGCCGTTTGCGCGCGCTTTTGCGCATTGCCCCAACGCCTAGTGAAGTCTTATATTGACCAGCCCTGCATGCGAGGACGTCCCAGCCCGCGCGAGCCCAACACGCTTTCAGGTTGACACCCCTTTACCGACCCCGTATCGTTCCGCATTAGAGAGAATTCGATCGCCGTATGGAGACCATCACGTGTATCAGCTTTTGTCCGTGCTGGCCATCGTTTTCGCAGCCACAGCGGCGAGCTGTGCGTGGTTTTGCAGCAGCAGGGGAATTTGCAGGGAGCGCTGACAGCCCTGCGGCACGCTGCAGAGTTGCTTCCCGAAGACAGTCAACCGCATTTTATGCTCGCTCGAACTTTGCAGCGGCTTGGGAGGCCGGAAGAGGCCGCAAAAGAAATGCAATTGGCCCGGCAACTGACGGCGCAGGCGAAAAATACTCCGCTTGAAAAAGCCTACAATAATGAAGCAACCCGCCTGCTGAGCGAAGGCAAGACCGCAGAAGCAGAAGAAAAGCTGCGGCAGGCCCTGCAGTTAAATCCCGAGGATAGCTTTGCCCGGTATAATCTTGGCGTGGCGCTGCTCCTTGGGGGAAAATATCCCGACGCGATCGCGGAACTGCGGACATATCTGGCAACATCACCCGACGACCCTGACGCTCTTTATTACCTCGGGCTGGCGTTGATGCCTGAGGGGCTGAACAATGAAGCCATCGCCGGCCTGGAGAAAGTTGTGGGCCAGAGGTTGAACGACGCACGCGCACACAACGCGCTGGGCGTGGCATTGGCACGAGCCGGCCGGTTCAGCCAGGCCGCTGCGGAAATAAGCACTGCGCGGCGCCTCGAACCGGACACCACCATGTACCAGACGAACCTGGCCTGCATCGAAAAACACTTGCAAAACTGCACGCCATCGCTGTAAACGATGGGATTCACCCTCGCCGGAGGCCGTTGTGACGGTCGAGTTTGGAGAGCTGAATACAAATCATCAACTATGGAGAAGTCATGAAATCCAGGTTGCTGTTGACCGCCTTTATCCTGCTGACAAGCACCATGGCCAGAGCGCAAAGCGCGCAGGAATTGCTTGACGAATTCCTGCCGAACGCCCTGCAATCGCCTGACGTGGTGACTTATCAGATGCAGCAGTTCCTGATGGCCCACGCGTCCGCGCTTCCGCACCCCGAAAGCGCCGCGCAATGGACTGCGGAAGCCAACCGCATCCGGCAGCACGTTTTGAACGACGTGATTTACCACGGCTGGCCAAAGGAATGGGTCGATTCTCCGCCAAAGTTTAACGACATGGGCGAAGTACCGGTTCCCGCGGGCGCCGGATATCGCCTGCACAAATTTCGCTATGAAGTCGTGCCGGGTTTTTATTCCACGGCGGTCCTGTACGAACCGGAACACATCGAAGGAAAAGTGCCGGCTGTGCTCGACGTGCTGGGCCACTTTCCGGAAGGCCTGTCGTCGCCCTTCGAGCAGAAACTGTGCATCAATCAGGCGCTGCGGGGCATGCTCGCGCTGAGCATCGATTTTATCGATATGGGGGAACTCCGGCTGAAAGGGAACGAGCATTACTTCGGATCGAGCCTTGATCTTGTGGGCGTGAACGGCGTGGGCCTGTTTTATCTCGCCATGCGCCGCGGGCTTGATTATCTCTACAACAATCCGCACGTGGACCAGAACCGCATCGCCGTGACGGGCCTCTCGGGCGGTGGATGGCAGACCATCATGCTCAGCGCGCTCGATCCGCGCGTCCTGGTGTCGATTCCCGTGGCGGGATTCACCTCACTTCAGGGCAGATTCGAACGCTTGCCCGGAGAGCCGGGAGATTACGAGCAGCTTGCGCCGGGTCTTCTCGATGGACAGGGCTATAAGACTTTCGTTGCCTTGCGCGCGCCGCGGCCGACGCTTGAAATCAACAACGCGGAGGACTCCTGCTGCTTCCGCGCGCCGCTCGTGAAGCCCGACATTTACGACCCGATTAAACCATTCTTCGCCCTCTTTGGCAAAGAGGACGCTCTCCAGTTCTATACCAACACGACGGTCTCGGCGCACAATTACCAGCGCGACAACCGGCAGCAGGCTTACCGGTTCCTTTCGAAATGGTTCCACCTGCCGGACAGGCCCGACGAAATTCCAGTCGAGAAATACGTCAAGAGCTACAGCGAACTCGCCGCCGGCCTGCCGCCGGACAACCTTACAATCCTGGACCTGGCGAAGCGCTTTGCGTCGCAGATTCATCATCCGCCTACTCCTTCTGCGCCTGCCGCCCGCTCCGAATGGGCAAAATCCGAACGCGCCAAACTGAGCAGGGTAGTGCACTATAAGCCCGCTTCTGTCGAGCATCCGTGGTACGTAGCCGACACCAACCACAGCACCGTCGAATCGATTTCGTTCCGCTTTGGCATGAGCAACGGCCTGAGTGCCACGGGCGTCTGGACCAAATCCACCTGGACGCCTGACAACGCACCGATGGTCGTCATGCTCAACGACGACGGCAGGGCCGGAGTGAACAAGGAAGTTTGGGACCATTCTCCCCGGGCCGCCCGTCTGGTCGAAACCGGCCGGCAGGTGCTGGCGCTTTCGGTCCTCTTCACGGGCGACGACAACCCGCCCAAACGTGACCTTGCAAGCATGGGCTACATGATGACCGCCGTGGGCGCTCCACCGCTGGGACTTGAAGCGGCTCAGTTGATCGGAATCACGCATTGGGCGGTAGATCGCTGGCACCCTTCTGCGGTAACGCTTGAAAGCGAGGGCCCGCGCATGCAGGTGGTTTCACTGGTGGCGGCGGCGCTCGAACCGCGGCTGTTTAAGAGCATCGCCATCAACAAGGGAATGCGCAGCCTGAGCTATCTGCTCGAAAAGCCCGTGCGCTCATCGGACACGCCGGACGTGCTCTGCCTGGACCTCTACAAGGACTTCGATCTCGATATGCTCAAGGCCATGGCCGAGCCGGCAACTGTGACCGAATCGGACTACCTGGAACTGACGCCCGAAAAGCCCTAAAGCGCGCGCAAGGGAGAGGCTGCCGCTTGGCAGTGAAGGTGAGTAGCCAATGACGCAGTGCGCCTGGCAAAACACACAAGAAAGGGGATGGCAAACATTGTTCAGCCTGCATGAGTCACTCTGGCCCGGTAATTGCGAGGCCGGCGTCTGGGCAGCTACAAAGCCAGTGCAGGTTGTCCATCAAGCCCAGCACCGTCCACGCAGTTTGCAGCAAGTGCGCAGCGCCTTTCCTACTTCAGTTCGATGAGCACAAGTTCAATGGGTTTTCCCGAAATATTCTCAGGCAGATGCTGTTCCGCTGGCATGAAGAAGGCCTGGCCGGCCGTCCAGACTCTTTCTTCAGATTTTCCATCCGGCATGGTGAATTTTGCGCGGCCTTCCTTCAGGAAGACGGCAATGCTTTGGGGGTGAGAGCGCATCACGGATTTTTCTGCAGCGCCGTATTTGACGCGAAGCACGCGGACCGAACGCATGTCACGCCATGTTGGAGAATGAGGCCGTGGTATGATCAGCGTGCTTGTATAAAGGGCATGAATTTCGTTGGGTTTCACAGCCTGAGGAGAAAAAGGAGGGCGCGATGCATAGTTCGAACCGGAGGGAATTCCTGCAGGCGGCCGTGATTGCAGCCGGCGCTGCGCTGGCGAAGCGGGCGACCGCGCAGCCAAAGCCCGTGCGCATGGGGCTGCTGGTCAGTGCCACGAGCGAACCGGAAAAGGTGATGGCACACGTGCGCGAGCTTGGAATTCCCACGGTGCATGTGATTACTTCGGATTTCTCACCCGCTGCGGCGGCGCGGCTCCGTTCAGCGCTTGACGGCAACGGCATCGAGGCGACGGCGCTGGTTTCCTCGGGGCCCGGCGAGGAGAAATACGATCTGTACGAAGGCCCGCTGACTTTTGGACTCGTGCCTTCACGCTACCGGCGGAAACGCGTGGACCATCTGAAGCGCGCGTCGGACTTTGCAAGGCAACTGGGCATTCCGGTGACGTTCAATCAGTGGGGATTCGTTCCCGAGGTCCCGAGCGATCCGTTCTACGAACCGACCGTGAACGCGGTGCGGGAAATCGCCCAGCATTGCAAAGCCAACGGGCAGATTTTTGTGAACGAGACGGGGCAGGAAACGCCGGTGACCCTCCTGCGAACCATCGAGGGCACCGGCATGGACAACGTCAAGGTCGTGCTTGACGCCGCCAATCTGATTCTTTATGGCAAGGGCAACCCTGTGGACGCGCTTGACGTAATCGGGAAGTACGTCATCGGAGTGCATGCCAAGGATGGCTTCTATCCCACTAACCCACGCTATATCGGACGGCAGGTGGCGTGCGGGCAGGGCAAGGTTGGATGGCCGCGGCTGATTGCCGGCCTGAAGAAGCTCGGATATACCGGACCGATTACGATTGAGCCCGTGCTCGGAGAGAGCCAACGTGACCAGGAAATTCGCGCCGACATGGCGTACCTTGAAAAGTTGATTGCTCAAAGTTGAGTCTGCAGTGGCCGACCATCCCCTGACAGAACTTCCATCGCCCGAGACCGTACAGCCACGCGCAAGTCTGGTATATGATCGTCCTCTTTGGCTGTTGCGGCACGCATAAATCCGTCCCTTTTCGCAATGGCAGTGTAAAGTCGCGGGTGCAGCGAAAAATCAGGCAGGGCAAAAGGAGCGTAGGGTCAATGTCTAATTCCAGAGGACAGTACGAACCCGGTTCTTCCACGCGAAGAGAATTTTTGAAGCGCTCAGCGGTGGCGATGGCGGCGCCGGGATTGGCTGCAAGTAATGTGGCGGCAACTCAGGACGAGACCGGCAAGAGTTCGCCGCGGAAGAAGCCGAACCTGATTCTCTACATCGCCGATCAGTTTCGCTGGGACTTTGTGGGCGCAAACGGATTGAACCCAATGGGCGTGACGCCGAACCTCGACGCGATGGCCGAGCGCGGCATCTGCATGCAGAACGCCGTAACCAACCAGCCGTTGTGCTCGCCGTCCCGTGCGTGCCTTTTCACCGGCCGGTATGCAACGCAGACGGGGGTGTGGAAGCTCGGGCCGGGACTGCAGCCTGATGCTGTGACGCTTGCGACCATCCTTCGCAGCGAAGGTTACACTGCGAACTACATCGGCAAGTGGCACCTGGCACCGAATTCTCACTCAGAGCCTGCGAGCCACGGCTATGTTCCGCCCGAATATCGCGGCGGTTTTCGGGACCTGTGGCAGGCGTCGAATGAGTTGGAATTGACCTCCCACCCTTACGAGGGAACCATCTGGGATGGCGACGGCAAGCCGATGCACTTCAAGGGTGTTTATCGCGTCGATTATCTTACCGGCTTGGCAGTGGATTTCCTGAAGCAGCGGCACACCAGGCCGTTTTTCCTCGTAATCTCGCAGCTTGAGCCGCACTTCCAGAACGATGCCAACGCCTTTATCCCGCCCAAGGGTTACATCGAGCGCTATCAGAATCCTTTTGCTCCGCGCGATCTGCGCTTTTTTCCGGGCGACTGGCAGAAGCAGCTCCCGGGCTATTACGGCGACGTGAAAAGCATCGACGAATCGGTGGGAACCATTCTGAGGACGCTTGCCGAAGAAAGTCTCGAGAACGACACCATCGTAGTATTTATCAGCGATCACGGCTGCCATTTCCGCACGCGCAACAACGAATACAAGCGCAGCCCGCACGAAAGCTCAATTCACATTCCGCTGATTATGCAGGGGCCGGGGCTTAATCAGGCGCGCAAGGTGCAGGAACTGGTGAGCATGGTGGATGTCGCGCCGACGCTGCTTGACGCGCTGGGCATCGCAGCGCCGCGCTCGATGAGCGGACGCAGCTTTCTGACGCTGATTCGCCAGTCCGAGGCGCGCGCAGCCTGGCGGCAGGAGGCTTTTATCCAGATCAGCGAATCCATGGTGGCGCGGGCGTTGCGCACCGATCAGTGGACCTATTGCGTGGTTGCGCCCGAGGGTGACGGCGGACGCGATCCCGGCAGCGCACGCTATCAGGAGTATCAGATGTACAATCTCGCCGCCGATCCTCACCAGTTGCTGAACCTTGCGGGCCGTAAGGACCGCGTCGATCTTGTCCATTATGCCGGCAGCCAGTCGTTGCCGCAAGTCGCCGCACACCTTCGCGAACGTCTGATCGCGCGCATGGTCGAAGCCGGAGAAGCCGCCCCGCAGATCGAACCCGCGCGATTCTATCCGTAGGCTGTGCGGGCTTGCAGCAAGGTCAATCCCGCGCGCAACGAAACTTTAGAATGCAAAGTGTGCGGCGCAATTTTCTGTGAATTCACTTCACGTTATAGAGCCGCACGCGCAGGATGCCGGGCCGGCGCAGCAGGTTGACGTGCAGCTCGTCGCCGTTCAGGCGCTGCTCAGCTTGCCATTCCGTCCCGTTGAAAGTCCCGCGATCAATCGACAGGAATTCCGGGCTTCGCGCCGGGCCTTTGAGATTGCGGAAGTCAACGCGGAATCCGGAGCCTGCCACGATATAATCATCCGGCGCGAGTTCGATGATAATGCCGCCTGCTCTTGGTTCGCGATAAGTGTCTGGAACGGCGGGCGGAAAGCCAGGCCCCTGGGTGTAGGACACGACGGCGGCAAGCTCGTGGCCCAGATTTATGACGTTGGCATTATCAACGCCCTGCACGATGGAAAACAGCTTACTGGTGTATTGATACTTTTCGATCAAGGGCAGGAGCGGCTGAAGCAGCGCGTAATTTTCAGCAAGGGCCTGACCCTGAGCATTAAGTTTTCCATCTGCGCCCACCGCGAAATCGATGCCAAAGGGTGAGAACCCGATTCCGTTGAACTCAGCCAGCGTCGGGAAAACGTAGGAAGCGAAACCTGGAACAAAGGCGGTCTCCGGCACAAAGAGCGGGTTGTCCGGCCGGCGGAATTCCGCCGAGGTCTCGATGAATTCCGGGATGTAAATATCAGGCGCGAGGATGTCAATTGAAGGCGCGGCAGCTTTCCAGATGTCCAGCACATGGATCGTTGGGCCGCCGCTGGGCCAGTCGCCTGCGCGCGCCGCTCCGGGGCCGGCCAGCCAGTTATTGCAGTACATTGGCAGGGGGTACTGAGCCTTTCCAGCCGCGGCGACAGAGTTGACGTAGCGGGCCACGTACCAGGCGCTGAAGGCTTCAGGTGCAAGATCGCCAAAAACTGTGTCCCAGGTGCCTGATGTCGCGTAATGGCTTGCCGCCCAGGCTTTCTCCAAAGCGGGCATCAGGCGCCCGCGATGCTCCTGGAGATATGTCATGAGTTCCTGAGGGACTTGCGACTGGTATTGTTGCGTGGCCTGGGGAGAATAGTCGCGGTCCGTACCCAGAAGCCCTGTCTCATTTTCCACCTGCATCATGATCACGGTGCGCGCGGATTCATCCACGCTCTTGATGTGCTGCATGACAGCGGCAAAAGCCTTTGCATCCGCTTCGCGCGCCGCGTTGCAGAAAGGCGAAATGATCTGCATGGGCTGGCCGAGTTCATTCCGCACACGGAAATACTCTGCGGGGTTCTCTTTGACCCACGATGGCGTGTAAGTCATCTCGCCGTTTTTCCAGGTTCCGAACCAAAGCAGCACCAGCCGCAACCCGTGGCTGCGCGCGCCCTGGATGATGCTGTCGATGAGGTGAAAATCGAAATGGCCGGGCTCAGGTTCAATCAGTTCCCAGTAGATGGGTACTTCCGCCGTATTGGCGTGCATAGCCGTGAGCGAGCGCCAGACCGGCTCAAGGTCTTTGGGATTTGACGCGCTGGAATTGTGCGCCTGACCGCCGAGCATCAAAAACGGTTTCCCGTCCACGAGCAACTGGTAGTGCGTGCCAGCGTGGACAAGCCGCGGAATGGGAGGGCTGCTCTGTGCCCCGAGCGGGCCTGACAAAAGCGCATAAGCCAGAATGGCTGGTAATGGGAGTAAGTTGCGGATTCTTGAACAATGCACATGTGCCTCCAAACGAGAAGGATCAATCTTGCTGGGACCGTCCTGCTGCTCTAAACGGCAAGGCGGTTGGAAGTCCACTTGCACTGGTACAGGCTACCCAGTGTTCTGGGACTACGCCTGCGCCCCGGAATTGAGGAAAACAGGGATGGATTCTACCACTCATGGGATAACATGGAAGCCGGTTTTTACGGTGCCTCGGGGTTCCGGGCCGCCGGGGAAGGGCAGGCCAGCCCTGGAAAGACCATGTTCTACCTGGTGACAAGCGAGGCAATGCACTGGGTTATAATTACATAGAGGAGCAGGACGAATATTGAGTGATGATGGCCCAGCCAGGAAGAGGGAACCTGTCGGCGAGCTCCCACGGAAACGAGGGTCGCACCGAGGCCAGCAGGCTAGCCTCCTTTGCTTTTCTTTGGTACTGTTTGCCGCTACAGCATGGTGCGCGCCTTCGAAGACCTCTACAGGGCCGGTGAAGCTCGAGCCCGCCCAGACTCTCAGCAAAATTGACATCGATCTTCTTGATGATATTTCGCGCCGGTCGTTCCGTTATTTCTGGCAGAACAGTGATCCACACACCGGCCTTGTACTCGATCGTGCAAGATTTGACGGACGGCCTGGAGACACCTCCGAGCATAAGGACGTGTCGAGCATTGCAGCCACAGGCTTCGGCTTGACTGCTTATTGCATCGCCGCCGGGCACCGTTGGATCAGTCCCGCGGTCGCGCGGCAGCGAATTCGCACAACACTCAATTTCTTTGCCTATCACGCGCAGCAGAAACACGGCTGGTTCTATCATTTCCTTGACGCAAGAACAGGCAAGCGCGTGTGGAAGAGTGAAATATCGTCGATTGACACGGCGCTTCTGCTTGCCGGAGTCCTGACCGCCAGACAGGCTTTCCCAGACGATCCTGAAATCGTCAGGCTGGCGAACCTTATTTACGATCGCGTCGATTTCAAGTGGATGCTGAACGGCGACCCGCTGTTCCTCTCTCATGGCTGGAAGCCTGAAACAGGTTTTCTGCCGTACCGCTGGGACACATACAGCGAGGCCGCGATCCTTTATATACTGGCCATCGGATCACCCACCCACCCAATCTCTCCGGATTCTTGGTTTGGGTGGAAACTGCCGGTTGTGCACTCAGCGGGATACACCTACATTGGTGGAGGGCCGATCTTTATTCAGCAGTATTCCCAGGCGTGGCTCGACCTGAGAAACCGCACTTATACTCAGGTCCCTGGCGAAGACCGGATCGTTCCGCGCGTGAATGTGTTTCAAAATGCGATCGTAGCGACCCGCGCACAGCAGGCGCTCGGGATAGATCTTTCGCAAAGATACCGTGGTTATTCCGAGAAAATTTGGGGGATTACGGCTTCTGACAGCGCCAGGGGTTATGTGGCCTGGGGAGGCTCGCCCGACGATTCGCGGATTGATGGCACGGTGGTCCCCAGCGCGGCGGCAGGTTCAGTGATGTTTGCTCCGAACATCTGCATCCCGGCACTGCGTGCCATGCTGCTGAAATATGGCAGAAAGATTTACGGACGCTACGGGTTCGCTGACGCCTTCAACCCTACGACGGGATGGGTGAGCCAGTACGTCATCGGCATTGACGTCGGCATCACGCTGCTCAGCGCGGAGGACCTGCGCACGGGAAACGTCTGGCGATGGTTCATGGGAAATACCGACGTCGAGCGGGCGCTTGACATGATCGGGCTTGTACCGACCCCGCGGTCCACACAGCAGGAACAGATCAGCGGTCCGGCGCCGCCACCGAAGGAGAATTCCGACGCAAAGGCCGAGAGAATTTCCTCAAATGAACAAACGCCGCAGGAGATCCGCATCGGCGGCAATCATCGCATTCCGGCTTCGGCGTTTAAATACAAAATCCCAATTCCCACAGATCAGGCTGATTGAAACAGGTATTCGAAAGCGGGGAGACAACGATTCAGACCTGTGGCGGCGGAGCTTCGTCACCGGTAGCGGACAAACCAGGGAACGGATCCAAAGGCAGCTTGCCGTCTCCCCGTGTGGGTTGCTTGCCGGCTGTCGGCTGCTCGACTAAAGCGTTTAATGATGCGGAGTCCTTCTTTCGTGCACGCGGCGGAAGCTGTGGCGCACTTGCTGAAGCGGCCTCTTCGGGCGCGGCCCTTGAAATCTTTTCATGTAGAAGCAGCTCCGCAGCCTTAACGCGGGGTTCCTGGTGAAACCAACGTTGCAGTGGATAATCGGCAAGCACATTGCATGCAGCCAGCAGGCTCATGCCCTGATGATGTGCCATCCAGCATCGGACGAGTGCATGGTCCGCGCCCTCAGGCATTGGCGGGTTGGTGTAGTCGGCTGACTCGTAAAAACCGTAGCGGCCGAACCACCCCTTTTCACTCATTGCTCTGAGATTACGGGCTGCCGCGGGGGCATTCACCAGCAGCCCCAGAAAAGCCGCGTAGGGCGCAACGACGACATCCGTCGCAACGTTGGGATCCATCGCGAGCCCAGGCAGCCCGAAAGCGCGGTACTGGTAAATGCCGTCGGCATCCTTCGTGTTGTAGGCCGCTTCCGAAATACCCCACGGGATGCCGTGTTTCTTGGCGAATTTCTGTTGGCAGAGTACCGCCGAGTAGATGTTCTGGTCGAGCATCGTGCCGTCGTAGGAGCGCATCCAGAGCAGTGGCATGAGGTACTCAAACAGCGTCCCGCTCCAGGAAACAATCGTAATTTCACCCTGCTCAATCGCCCGCGCCCTGCCCAGATGGAACCACGCTTCCTGCCGGATATCGCCTTTAGCAATGGCGATAAAGACGGCGGTGCGCGCTTCGGTGCCAAGCAGGTCATAGTAAGATTTTGCCGGCTTGCGGTTATCGACGTCATAGCCGATCCAGAGCAGTTTTCTCTTGGGGTTATAAAGAAATCTGAAGTCCATGGCCTGCAAGAGCGCCTCGGCCTCATCGGCAATGCGGCCCAGCCTGCCGGCCATTTCCATCGCCTTTTGTGCGCAAATCTCAAGACGCGCGCGCAAAGAGCCAATGGCTTCTGCTGCGCCCTCCTTGCCTTCAGAAGTTGCTTCCTGGAGCTTTGCCCTGAGGACGGCGGACTGGGATGGAAGCGATGCTATCGTAACCTGGGCCTGCGGAGCTGACAGTTGCAAGTCGGCATATTCTGGCAGCAACCACGGCATCAACGTTCTGATTGTTCTTTGCAAGGCCTCAATGCGATCCAGTGTTTCCGAAAGCCACCACGCCAGTTCGTCCGTTGCAGCAAAATTCCAGGCATCGGCGCGGCCGTCGGTCCCGCGCAGTGCGGACAGTGTTTCGTGAATTTCATTGCGCAGCCGCGGAAGCAAGGGGACCCAGTCCGTTGGGGCGTTGCCAGCGCCCTCAACGGCGCGGCCAAGTTCCTGGATGCGTTGAACGACATCCGCCGGAGGAGCTTTCAAATTCAAGACATGCAACACAAGCCCGAAATGGTCGCGGACGCCCTGCCACGATTGTTGGGCAACGATCGGCTCGTTCGTGATGCCAAGGCACGCCTGTTTCAGGGTCCACAGGCACGCAGCAAGGTTCCCGCTGTCAACTGTGGAGACGAATTGCGGCGCAATGGGCTGGAGCGTCTTGGCATCGTACCAATTGAGGAAATGCCCCCTGTAGCGCGCAAGTTTCCTCACGGACTGCAGTGTGGCTTCGGTCTGGTCGATGAACTCCGCGAGCGTGAGATAACCAAGATGATAAGCTGCAAGCCGGGCGTTCAGAAGAATCCCAAGGTTGGTGGGTGAAATCGTGTTGACGACCGCGGGCGGCGTCTCTTGAACGCGGTCGGGCACGAGCCAGTTGACCCCGGCGTTGCTGAATTCGCGAAAATAACGCCACGTGACGAGCGCCGCGTGGCGCAAAAAAGTTTTGTCCCGGACATCCAGATGGTTCTTGCGCCGGTGCGGCGGCTGGTTAACCCATCGCGTAAACTTGCCGGCAAAAAGCCAGAGCGCCAGGACCGGGCCGGCGGCGTACAATGCCGACGGGCGCAGGAACGCCAGCGAGGCCGCCGCAACGGCGGCGAAGAGCGGCGTTAAGTCGAGATACCTTTCTACCGCAGTCCTTTTTCCTGTGCCCATCTCGGCTTCAGCGGCGGTTTCCCATTCGAGCAGGTTCCGGTGAGTAATCGTAAGCCGCGTAATCGTCCGGATGATGGCGTCCAGCATCACGAACGCCATGTGCGGCAGAAACACCAGCATGACGAACACCTGCAGGTGGCCGGTGGCAAAGTCATTCGCGCGCTCTTTCAGAAAGCCCTTCAGGTTGTCCGCTCCTTTCATGCGCATTAAGGCGAAGAACAACTGAACGTATGTCGGCATCAGCAGGAGCGCCAGAGTAACAAGCGTCCAATAGAGCGGCCCTCCGGGGAAGAAGAACCAGCCGGCGAGCAGGAGCAGGAAAAGATTCAACTCGATCAGGCTGCGGCGAAGGTTGTCAAAGATTTTCCAGCGAGACAGCAGGGTAATGGGATTTGCGACCAGCCTGCCGGAAAAGTCGGGTACGCGTGGGAAAATCCAGCGCAGGATTTGCCAGTCGCCGCGCGTCCAGCGGTGCAGCCGGCGGCAATAGGCGCTGAAGTGTGAGGGATAATCATCAATCACCTCAATGTCGGAGACGAGGCCCGCGCGAGCATATACCCCTTCAATCAGGTCGTGGCTGAGCAGAGCATTCTGCGGGAAGCGATTGCCGAGCACGCGCTGGAAAGTTTCGACTTCGTAGATGCCCTTGCCGGTAAAGCTGCCTTCGCCAAAAAGGTCCTGATAGACGTCGGAGACAGCCCGCGTGTAGATGTCAATCCCCGTCTCACCTGAATAGATGCGCGCCAGGCGCGATTTGCGCGCGGACTCTATGCTGATTCCTACGCGCGGCTGGAGTATGCCGTAGCCCTCCACGACGATATTGGTCCTGCGATCGATCACGGCGCGGTTCAGCGGATGGGCAATCGTGCCGACCAGCTTATGCGCGGTGTCGCGCGGAAGCCGCGTATCAGAATCAAGCGTAATGACGTAGCGGGTCCGGCGGAGCAGAGAGAGGTCGCCGACCTTGATGGGGAAATTGTCAACGCCGTTCAGCAGCAGCCAGTTCAGGTCCAGGAGCTTGCCGCGCTTTCTTTCCCACCCCATCCAGGCGTTTTCCTGCGGATTGAAAACATGACGGCGGTAGAGATGAAAGAATGTGCCCTGATGCTCCGCCCCGTATTTCCGGTTAAGCTGCTCGATCAGTGAACTGCACAGGCCGGCCAGTTCTTCCTGCTGGGCGGAAGGCGAGCGAGCATCAGGGGAATCGGTCAGGAGCGCGAAGTGCAGGTTGGGATCGCGGTTGGCGAGGTAACGAACTTCAAGCAACTCCACCATGTGTCTGACTTCTTTTTCATTAAGCAGGAGCGTCGGGACCACGACCAGGGTCTGGAATTCCGCTGGAATGCCATCAGAAAAATCGAGCCGGGGAAGCCGTCGAGGAGGCAGAAGCCAGGCGGTGAGATGATTCATCAATCCGACCGCAGCCTGGCTCGCCGGTATCAGCAGAAGCAAGCCGGGAAGGAACGGAATCAGTGTGCCCAGGTGCCGAAGAAGAAGGTAAATCATCACCAGCGTCGTGAGTTCAACGCCTGCGACGTAATAGACCTCAGGCCACTCGAGAACGGCGTCTTTGATTTTCTTTTTGAGCGACGGCTGGTAGCCCATGCTTCTCTTCAGCCTTTGGGCGCCCGCGTCGAGGAGATAATATCCGGCGTTGCTTCGCCGCTCGGTAGCCCGCTGGTTCGTTCCCCATTTTCGTTCCTTGGCACGGCGGGCGAAGATGACGGCGCGCCGGGCGATTTCGATTTCGCTGAGCCGCGAGTATTGGGCAAGTTCGGACACGGCATCGCGGTAAAGCTGCCGGCTTTCAAAATCCATTCCCGGATAAGCCCCCGAGGGGTCCCGACGCAATATGTGGTCCACGACGCAGTGCGCTTCGAAGAACTCTTTCCACTCCATCTGCGAGATTTCGTGTAGGCTTGCGATCACCCTGGATGGAGGGGGTGAGGATAATTCGCCGTGGCCATTGCGGTTTCCCGAGCCGTCTGCGGTGGTTTCGCAGGCATGTCCCAGTTGCTCCAGCAGCACCAGCTGAAGGAGCGGCTTCAGGGCCCAGAGTTCCTTCATCTCAAGCGGGGATACCTGCTGGATTCCGGCCAGATATTCCCCAAAGCTTTCTTCGTCGAATGCGAAATTCACTGCTTCAAGATAGCTGGTTGCGATCAGGTGCGCGCGCGCAAGCACTTCAGGCAGGTCGTTCGCTCGACGTACGCAAGGGAGCTTTTGGATGGATTTCAACGCCTGTTGGACTTCTTTGAAGGCGCCGCGGAGAAAGCGGGCATTGTCCAGTATCCATCGTTGCTCGGAAGTGACCGTCCTTCCTGCCGGGGAGGCGCTGCGGATAATTCGGACTGCACAAGAAACGGACGTGTTGGCTTTCTTCCAGGAGGTTTTCGGACCCTTCGGCCTTTTGCCGGATGCGACGGCAGACCATCGACGCGCCTGGCGGATGCCAAGCGCCCGCAGCCATTCGTTCTGAAGGTTGTCTGAAGCCTGGCGAGTTGTTCCGTGGTTGTCTGTGTTGTTAAGCTCAAGTGCATCGCCGCCTGAGGGGAGGCGGTCCACTTCGTCAGGCGGCCGGCCATCGTAAGAGGTGCTCATTCGAAAATCGTCTGCCCTTTCTTATCGATAATTCGAAGCCTGCAACTCGAACATCTTGGAATAACGCTCGCCGCGCGCCATCAATTCGCTGTGGCAGCCATCTTCAACAATCCGTCCGCCTTCCAGCACGAGAATACGGTCCGCCATGCGGACGGTGGAAAAACGGTGTGAAATCAGCAGGGCCGTCTTGCCCGTGGTCAGCTCAGAGAAGCGTTCGAATACTTCTCGCTCCGATCTTGCGTCGAGCGAGGCAGTCGGCTCATCGAGAACCAGCAACTGCGCATCGCGCAGGTAAGCGCGCGCCAGAGCGAGCTTCTGCCATTCGCCGCCGGACAGGTCCACGCCGCCTTCAAAGCGCCTGCCCAGCATCTGCTCATAGCGGTGCGGCAGGCGGAGCAGGACGGCGTCTGCAAGGCTCTTGCGTGCGGCTGCGGCGATGCGGCTGAAGTTGTTGAGCTCTTCGATCTTCCCCATGGCGATGTTTTCCCGCCCCGTCATTTCATAGCGCATGAAATCCTGAAAGATGACGGCGATTTCGCGATGCAGGTCTTCGAGATCGTAATCGCGCAGGTCAACGCCATCCAGGAGAATTCGCCCGGAAGTCGGATCGTAGAGCCGCGTGATCAGCTTCACGATCGTCGTTTTGCCCTGGCCGTTTTCTCCGACAAGGGCAATGCGCTGGCCCGGTTCGATGCGGAGGTTCAGGTCTTCCAGGACGGCGCGTGATGTTCCCGGGTAGGTAAAGGTAACGCGGTCGAACTCAAACCCCTGGCGGATCGGTCTCGGAGCAGGTATGGCGTTCGGCTTTGTCTTGACTTTCGGCTCGACGGCAAACAGGTTCAGGAAATCGGTAAGGAACAGCGATTGATCGGCGATGCCGGTGAAGCTTGAGAAAAGCTGCTGGATGTTGCTGCTGGCTCCCGCGATGGCAGCGGCCAGATAAACGAGGTCCTTTATGGTCAGCGCGCCGTGGATTGTACGATAGATCACAAACGCATATGCGCCGTAGTAAGCGGTCGCGCTCAGCAGTGAGAAAAGACCGGTGGCAAACAGCTTGCGCCTCAGGAGGGAAACATCCTGCTCATAGATTTCGTCGGAGAGTTGCGCGTATCTATGAGTCAGATGACTGCTGAGCCCGAAAAGTTTAAGTTCTTTGGCGCTTTCTTTGCTCGCACCCAATACGCGCAGATAATCAAGCTGGCGGCGGACAGGCGTCTGCCGGAACCTTAAAGCATAGCCGAGAAAAGCAAAGTGGCTTTCTCCAAGAAACGCCGGAAGGACGCCGGCGATCAGCAGCAGCAGGATCCAGGGCGAAAAAAGACAAATACTGACGGAAAAGGTGAGGGCCGTGACAAATTGCTGCAGAGTTCGGCCTACGGCCTGAATCATGCTGACGCGGTCTGTGGCCTGCACACGCGCGCGCTCCAGCTTGTCGTAGAATTCCGGGTCTTCGTAGCATTCCAGGTCCAACCGCGAGGCATGCGCCATCACCTTGATGCTTACATGGCGAATAAACCTGTCCGCAAGAATGTTGTCGCAATAATCAATCGTACGTGACAGGATGGCTCCGCTCAGCGCCAGGCCGAATTCTGCCGCGACCAGCCACCAAAAATGCGGAGACAACGGCTCCTTGCCTTTCACCACCGCTGCTACTTCGCCGATGATTGCAGCGGAGACCGCCGCAATGCCGATCGGAACCAGCGCCGACAGCACTTGCAAGACCAGACCCGCGGCTGCAACTCCCGGGCCGGATTCCCACACAATCCGCAATCCGGGCGGAACATTGCGCAGCGCACGGAGGCGGTCGCGCCAGGAATTCTCAAAGGGCTGGTTAGAACGGTTCTCCGCCATCAATGATTTCTCGCGGGCCCGTAGCGTCTGAACGTCTGCCAAGTTGAATTCGGAATGGACCCTGTCGTGGTCTGCAACACATATTATAGAGGCAATCTCACTGCCGAATTCAGACAATTCAAGAGTGGCGCAACCCTCTAATATTTCAATGCGTTATGCAGGAGCAAAAGTCCAGCGTCATCCCCAAGGGAGCGCGGACAGTAAAAACTACAGCCAGTGTGCAATAACGAACATTTCAGCAAACTGGAAACTCCAACCGAAATCGCGTTACAGCGGCAGCAAATCCTGTTTCGAATGCACACGCCAGCGAACTCAATTCGGATAACACGTTGAAAATACAGAATGTGGTTTTATTTGGAGGAGTCGGAATCCAGGAGGTAAGTCGGTTTTACCTCCCGGACTCCGAATCTGGAGGAGTTGAAGCGTGTCTGACCTGCCATGGGGTTAAGCACTTGGCATGCCAAAGGCCGGCTGGATTGTGGACACAAATTCGCCCGCCCTTATTTCACTCAGGCGGATGTTTAATTAGGCATTGCCCGAACTTTGCACGAGCTTGCTGGAGCCTTACCCGCCAACAGCTCTCAATCGAAAACGCCGCGACGTAGCGCATTCTCCCCAGGCAGAATCCGACCTCACAAGCTTGATTAACGCTTGTGCGATGCTATCCTCGGGAGCAGTACACCAATTCAGCCCTGTTAATTCCAGTGATCAGTGTACGCCAGATGAAAGATGCTGTAAGCAGTGTCGCGGCACTGATCCTGCAACTGCTTTAAATGGAATTCAACGTCCTTCGGCGACATAGAGGGAAACGCTTCACGCAGCGAACTGCGAATGCCGGCGACAACTGGGATCAGCGCTTCCTCCGACATGAGTCCAAGGTCTAATATACCTTCAAATTCACGCACCAGGATCGTTTTCACTTCGCGGTCAAAGTCCGACAACGACATAGCCGGAAACATAAGCCCCCTCCCCAACCCTATGTTTGGCCTTGCTCCTTCAGCCGTCTTCCGCGACCCTGATTACACTATGGAATATCATTATCTTAAGTCCGCTGGCAATGGTACTTTGGTCCTGTTAAAAGGTTTGCTAATGCGAACCGAAGTAAGCCTGAAGGACAGGAAAGTGAAAGCGCAAAAGTCCTGTCCTTCTCAATGTTTTGAAAGGCATCAGCGGCCCGCCGCCGCTTTGCCCTGGATGGCAATTTCCCCTGAGCCAACGTGTCGAATGCGCACTACGTAGCCACCCCCGCGCAGTGCTTCCAGGGAGTATCCTTGTTCTTTCAAATCCCTTCGCTCGGCAAGTTCCGAGCCTCCCGCCATGACAATTTGCGGTTTGAAATTGAGGCGCAGGACCTCGGTAGCGCCCGCGTCAAAGGTTTTGTATTCTATTCTGTCAGTGCCATAGGTTACTTTCTGGACCACGGAACTTGAATGGAGCAGGTGGTTCTGGTGCAAGGGCGCCCACTCCGGGACGGCACCCATCACCCAGTTAAAGTGCCTCAGGTAGTCGGCATAGCCGTCGCTCCACCAATATCCCTCGTCTCCGTAGTCTGTGCCGCAACAGGAAATCCTGCCGTCGGAGTCGGCATAATACGTCGCGTAATTCAGCGACCTGAAAGCATCATGCCGGGCCTGAAGGTCGCCCGTCTTTGCATAATAAAGAGCATTGATCGCCGCCCAGCGTCCTGTAGCGCTTCCATCCCCCGCACGAGAACAGCAGCCACTCTCATTTCCATGAATGAGGTCGGGACGATGCTGCTCGTTGATGGCCCAGGCACCAAAGAAAGGCCCCAGCCCTTCGTAGTGCCGCACCCAGTCGATCAGATGCCCCACATGGGCGACCCAATGGGGGTCAATGGCTGCCGGATCCGGGCGGGTTAGAATGTAATACGCAGTATAATCAGGAATCTGCTGGTTGAGGTTCTCTGTGTCCTTCGGCACATCTTCAAAGTAGCCGCTCCATTTGTCCCACGCTTTGCCGCCCGGGTTCAGCGGGTAATCAAGCAGCCACTTCCGCGCCATGTCACGTGCCTTCCGGTAACTGGCAACATCGCCCTGCCTGATCCGAATCAGTTCATCGAAAAGGCGCAACGGAGAGACGACCGCTCCACCGTACTCTTCGCCGTCCAAGACCGCTCCCGTGCGGGCGTCCACGCGGAACGGCCAGGGCGTGTGGTCAGCGTCCCCCGGGCGCACATGAGAGGCCAGCGCATCAGCGCAGTGAATCGCCGCCTCCAGATATTTCTGTTCGCCGGTCATTTCGTAGAACAGCGCATAACCGATTCCCAGTTCTCCAACCTTGTCTGTTTCTATTCCGCCGTAAAATTCGCGCGGCATATCCTGAATGCAGCGGCCGTAATCGGCGTCGTTGCCGCAGGACGTGGCAAAAGGCACACCGGGCCAGTTCCAGTCGGAGGGTGTTGTGCCGTGTGCAAGCTGATAATCCAGCATGCGCTGAACAACCGACTTGGCCCGCTCGTCGCCCGAATAGGGGTACCACGCGACCAGCGAATCCACCATGGAGCCGTAAACCATAGCTGGATTGTGCTGCCAGTAGATGCCCTGGAGTGTCTTGGGGCTGAAGACGGAATTGATCAGATAGATTTTGAGCCCGGTTTTGGGATCGTCCGGGACCCTGTTCTCCAGGAAGTCCCAGCCGAGGCGCAGGACCTTATCGTATCCAAGGTTTTCTTCAGGGTGATACCATGCCAGCAGCCTGCCCCTGGAATCTAACACGGCCTGATGCCACGGCAACTGCGCGTTGACGAACCCTTGTCCGTGTGAGGCAGAGGTTGCGAAAAGCACTAAAGCAGACGCGATTACGAACTTAATAAACCGCTTTTGGCAGATCCTTCCGTCCATTTCATTCTCCCTGTTCCTGATGCAAGTTGAAAAACCGGCAGTCCATTCAGCCTGTCCTTATCGCTCGCCCTCCTCTCAATCGCTGTGGATCCGCCGAGCTATCCGCATACTATATGCCAGCGAAGAACCCGGAACCAGCCCTGGCAGCCTAATATGGGCCTCGAAAGCTCGCGATTTCAAAAGGTCCCGAAACGCCAACAACAATTTCCCAGATTGCGAATTCATCCGCGCTCGCGTAATAATGAGTACCATGACATCGACAACTGCTTTTGCCGAAGGGCAATACGCCCATACACCTGATTTCGAACAAAAACTCGACCGCCTGGCGGAGGTCGCAGTGCGCGTCGGATTGGGGCTCGGACCAGGCCAGCAACTTGTTATGACCGCCCTGCTGGACGCCGTCCCGCTGGCCCGCCGCATCACGGAACACGCTTACAAGGCCGGCGCGACGCTGGTAACCACATTGTTTGGCGACGAAGACTCCACTTTGCTGCGCTACCGTTATGCTCCAGACGCCAGCTTCGATGCCGCACCTTCGTGGCTTTATGAAGGCATGGCCCAGGCTTTTCGCAGCGGCGCCGCGCGCCTGGCGATTGCCGGCGGCAACCCTGCACTGCTTTCGGGCGAGGATCCGGAAAAGGTCAGTCGGGCGAACCGCGCTACCTCGAAAGCCTATCGGCCGGCGATGGAACTTATCACCCGGCATGATATCAATTGGACGATCGTCGCCTGTGCGACACCGGCGTGGGCCAAAGCGGTGTTCCCCGACCTGCCGGCTGACCAGGCCCTGGCGAAGTTGTGGAATGCCATCTTTGCGGCCTCACGCGTTGATCAGGCGGACCCCATAGCCGCTTGGAAGGCGCATGATGTGAAACTGCACGCTTGGGCCGAGCGCATGAACGAAAAGCGCTATTCTGCGCTTCATTTCAAGGGCCCTGGTACGGATTTAAAAGTCGGACTGGCCGACGATCATCTCTGGCTTGGCGGCGGCACGACGGCAGGAAACGGCCGGTACTGCATTCCCAATATGCCAACCGAAGAAGTCTTCACCACCCCGCACAAAGACCGCGTGGAGGGCCATGTGACCAGCACCAAGCCATTGTCACACCAGGGAACGATGATCGAGGGCATTTCCGTGCGCTTCGAAGCCGGGCGCATTGTCGAAGCGCATGCCGCACGAGGCGAGCAGGTATTGCAACGACTGATCGAGGCGGATGAAGGCGCACGGCGGCTGGGCGAAGTTTCGCTGGTGCCGCAATCTTCGCCGATCGCATCGAGCGGACTACTCTTTAACAATACGCTCTTCGATGAGAATGCCGCCTGCCACATTGCGCTGGGGCAGGCTTACAGCAACTGCATCAAAGGCGGCGAGAAGCTCACGCCTGAAGAACTTGCCGCGCGCGGGGCGAACGAGAGCATCATTCACGTCGATTGGATGATTGGGTCGGAGAAGATTGACGTGGATGGTCTCACATCCGACGGCAGGGCAGAGCCTGTAATGCGCGCGGGCGAATGGGTGTAGAGTTCGGCACGCTGCATGTGCGATCGTTTTTGAAAGCAGGAAAATCCGCCCTTCCAATGCGCACATCTGCAGCCCCCTGACTCTTGCCCGGACGTGCGCTGTGCGCCATCTTTTCTTATTTTTCGATCTCGACCAATGAAAGCGCGTGCGGCGCAAGCGTGAGTGAGAGCGCCGGGCTGTCTGCAGGGATTGTTTTAATCGCAGGCGGTGGCAGTTGGCCCGACTGGCGCAGGATCTGCTGTTGCGCGCGGCTGGGGAAGTCCGGTTTTCCCAGGGCTTCCCAGGCGGCAAGCGCCGAACCGTGATGCTCATCCACCGTCCAGATGATCGCCTGATGCGTGCCGCTGAGACCCTTAAACGAGAGGGTGTAGGTACGGATGCTTCCCCCGTTGCCAGGCGGCGCGTAATTCCAGAGGGCGATGGCCAGCTTCCCATCGGCGTGCCGGGTAACGATCACCTGGTCGGACTTCTCTGGAAGCCGCTCAGAGCCGAGGCGGTGCAGAAGAGCAAAAGCGTTGTATGAAGCCTTGGGGACATGTCCTGTCGCCATCAGTCCAAACCCGCCATAGAAGGGCCGCTTGACCACGCCCTGCTCCTCGAACACATCCGAAAAGGTCCAGTACGAAAGCAGATGAACAAGCCCGTCGCAACGGCTGATAGTTTCCGCCAGCCAGGGACCCATGAAAGCGGAATCCGTGACCGGAGTTTCGTTTGAGTAACTGGCATTGTATTCACTGAAGATGATGGGAAGGTTGGGCAGCGGAGAAGATTTCACTTCATCGTGAACCTTTTTGACGGCCAGTGCCACCATGTCGCGGCGGGAGATCTGCTGGTGCGTCCCGAAGACGTTTTCTGCGCTGTCATTGCCGTAAACGTGAGTTGAGACGAAATCAACAGGGATATTCCCGTCGGCGCAATGCTTGATAAACGCGCTGACCCATGCTGCCTGCGCCGTGGCAGGTCCGCCGACGCGAAGCCGCGGGCTCACGCTTTTCAGCGCGCGCGCCGTCACATCATAGAGATGAAAATAAGTCTCCTGCTTAGGCTTTCCCGCCCAGAAATCGATGTTCGGCTCGTTCCACACTTCGAAATACCATTGCGAAACTTCATCAATGCCGTACCGTGCGACCAGGTGCCGTGCGAAGGCACGAATCATATCACTCCAGCGCCCCCAGTCCCTGGGCGGCGAAACATAAGGGTGATACCAGAACGCCTGCTGCTCGGGAGTTGAAGCAAGGGCCTTCGGCATGAAGCTGAGCTCGACAAACGGGCGAATGCCGTTGGCCAGAAGACCGTCGTAAATCTGATCGATATAGGAGAAATTGTATTCAGGCCGACCCTGCGCGTCTTCCTGGTAGAAACCCACGTCGTCGTCAAAGATGCCGTGGAAGCGCACGTATTGAAATTCGGTCACGCGCTTCACGGCTTTGAGATCCCGGCGATAGCTCTGGCGCAGTGAAAGAATGGCACGGCCCGAACCGAACATCTTTTCCCAGTAATGGGGAAACGGATGGGCAGGCGCCTGCGTATCGATGACAATTGTTTCAGCTCCAGAGGCTGGCCCGGCCTGGCCCAGGACTTCCGGCTGACAGGCGCAGATGAGTGCAATCAGAACGATGCATCGAACAACTGACTTTCGAAGGCAGGAATGTTCCATAAGAAGCGCGACTCCTGAAACAAGCCAAACGGCTTTTTACTGAGCATACGCGCATTCAGGAGCGATGTCACCCCGTGCACAACGGGAAGCCGTGCTTTCGAAGGAAGGCCGATTCGAAGCCCCCCGTTTCTTATACGCCGGATTCGCGGTTTTTTTTGAGAGGTCCGTTGTTCTTGGCGTTGCGGCCGCCGGTAATCAAGCATGGGACCTCAAGCCTGATGCCGGGGCCCGTTTGTCTTCGGAACCAGTTTTCCCGCCCGGAATCATATGCTGCAAGTCTGGGCTTTAGAAAACTGTATAATCGGTAGCACTGCGCTGGATGGTTTTACCGTGAGGTTTTCAATGGCGAACGGAGCGGCCTTGCAGTCGGGGAAGCGAGCGTACGCGCTGGTGATTGCCGTGGCAGCGGCGCTGGGAGGATTGCTGTTTGGTTATGACACGAGCGTCATTTCCGGCGCCATTCTCTTTGTGCGGCAGCAATTTCATTTGACTCCGGTGCAGACGGAAGTGGCAGTGAGCATCGTCCTAGCGGGGGCGGCGCTGGGCGCGGGTTCGGCGGGCTCGTTCGGCGACCGCTACGGCCGGCGGCCGGTACTGATCGTGAACGCGGTCTTCTTCGGTCTTTTTGCAGTGCTGACGGGGTTCGCGAACGGCCTCGGGACCTTTCTTGTGGCTCGATTTATGATTGGGATGGCAGTCGGTGTGGCCTCGATGCTCACGCCTCTCTACATTGCGGAACTTGCCCCGCCGAAAGTGCGCGGCGCCCTGGTCACGCTGAACCAACTGGCCATTGTTACGGGAATCGTAGTTGCGTATTACGTGGACTACCTTTTTGCCAACTCCGGCAATTGGCGGATTATGTTTATCAGCGCGGTTGCGCCATCAGTTATCCTGCTGGTTGCCTTGCTCTTCCTTCCTGAAAGTCCACGCTGGCTTGTGATCCGGGAACGGGAAGACGAAGCCTTCCGCATACTCGAGCGCGTTGAAAGCACCGAAGACGCTCGTCGGCATCTCGAAGAATTGCAGGACATCACCGCAACCGACAGACTGAGATTTCGCGACCTCTTCGGCGGGAGATTTAAACGTCCGCTGATGATCGGCGTCGGGCTGGCGGTTTTCCAACAGATCACCGGGATCAATGCGATCCTCTATTACACTCCCACGATTCTACAGATGGCCGGTTTCAAGAGCGCCTCGAGCGCTATCCTGGCAACCGTTCTCGTGGGCGGCGTGAACTTTGTGGTGACAATTATCGCGCTCCTGCTGCTTGATCGTGTCGGCCGCAGGCCATTGCTGCTTTTCGGCATCGCCGGGATGATCGTCACGCTGACGTGCCTCGGATACTTATTTGGGGCCGAACACGTTTCCCGTGCGGCGATCCTTATGGACGTGCTGGTTTATCTTGCCTGTTTTGCCATCGGTCTGGGGCCTGTTTTCTGGCTGCTGATTTCGGAAATTTATCCCACTACGATTCGCGGGCAGGCCATGTCCGTCGCTTCGGTGACCATCTGGCTCAGCGATCTGCTTGTGAGTGTGACGTTTCTAAGTCTGATGAATGCTGTAGGCGCCAAGTATTCTTTCTTGATTTACGCCGCAGCGTGTGTCGCTGCGTTCATCTTCTCTTTCCGGCTGATTCCGGAAACCAAGGGCAAGACGCTTGAAGAAATTGAGGGATCGTGGGCCCGGAAATATGCGATCACTGCAAAATAAATACGTCGGCGCCAGGCGCGACCTTATAACGGAGTGCCAGACCCCTGGCGCAGCGTGACAATCCGGTCTGCGCGGATGTTCTGCCATTTCTCCTTTTTGCCATCCAGCCAATGGACTACGACGGCGTCGATTTTGGGATTATCGCCCAGACCGAAATGGACTCGAATGTCACAGGCGCTCAGCATGCTGCCGTCAGTATGGGCGTGCCGCCAGAGCGTGGGCATGCCGCTGCGGAAAACACCAACCCTCGCGCCCATGCCAAAGCGGTTAACCTTCGGAGCTTCCAGCCGCACCAGCAGCCAGTGATGCCTGCCGGCGGCTTCGTTGTGGAGCAGGCGTGCGGGGCCGTCTTCATTGGTTATGACAATGTCCACGGCGCCGTCATTATCGATGTCGCCAAAGGCGGCGCCGCGGCTCACTTCAATTAGTTGCAGCGCGGGGCCGGCCGTGGCCGTGACTTCGCGGAAACCCTTGCCCGGCCCTTCATTGTGGAACAACTGGTTCTTCTGCGCATAAGGGTTCGGGCTGTTCTGCACGGCATCGATGATCGTCATCGCCCCGTTGGCGATAAAGAGATCCATCAGGCCGTCGTTGTCATAGTCGAAAAATCCCACGCCATAACCCGTATAGCCAAAAGTCGGCTGCGCCAGGCGAAATTGTGCAGTCACATCGTCATACATGCCGCTCCGGTCGCTGCGGAAGAGCGTGACGCCCTCGCGGTTCAGGTTCGTTACCAGAACTTCAAGGTGGCCGTCGTTATCGATGTCGTCCGCAGTGATCCCCATGCCGGCTTTCGGCGCTCCGTCGGCGCTGTATGCAAGGCCCATATCAAGCCCGGCTTCCTTGAAAGTCCCGTTGCCTTGGTTGATCCACAGGCGGTTTGCGTCAGCGTCGTTGGCGACGTAGATGTCAATCAGTCCGTCGCCGTTGAAGTCCATGCAGATGACGCCCAGCGCGGGCCCGTACGATGAGCCGACTCCCGAAGACTCCGTCACGTCCACGAACTTGCCGTTGCCGAGGTTGCGGTAAAGGCGCGACGGAATTGCGTGATAAGCGAGGGGAGAGCAGTAATCCGGCTGGCCCGTGGGGGCGTAGCAGCGCTTATTGCCACGCACGGTGAAATCCACGTAATCACAGACGAAAAGATCAAGCAGTCCGTCGCCGTTGTAGTCCACCCACGCGGCGCTGGTGCTCCAGCGAGGGTCGCCGACGCCTGCTTCCTCCGTGACGTCGGTAAACGTCCCATCACCATTATTGTGATAGAGAACGTTGCGTCCGAAGTTAGTGACGTAGATGTCCTGAAACCCGTCGTTATCGTAGTCACCGATAGCCACACCCATGGCATAGCCAACATGTCCCACGCCGGCCCTTTCGGTCACGTCAACAAAATGAAGCCTGCCGGTTTCCGAAAGCATGTTTTTGAAGAGCCGGTTGCCGGGCTTCCAGCCGGGCGGAGGAGGTATCAGGGGCTTTTTCCCGGGCTCGAGCATTGTCCCCTGGAGTAGATATATATCCAGGTCGCCGTCATTATCGTAGTCGAACACGGCAAGGCCTGCACCGAGGATCTCGGGCATCAGCAGATCGCCTGCTGATCCGCTGAAGAGATGAAAATTCAGTCCAACTTCCGCCGCGATGTCTCGGAAAAGCGGTTGTGGGACCGACGGAACCGGCAAGGCCGCCCGCGTCCTTCGCGGCCATGCGCACACGGCGAGTCCGGAGAGCAGCAGGTCGCGCCGGGTCAAGAAACCCTCTCTGGCAGCCGGCGGCTTGGCGCTGCGCGGCGGGCAAGCAATTTGTTGTTCATTGAGTCAGTCACTGTTCCAGGTTTGCGAGGTCTTGTTTGATGCTGGCAAGCAGTTGTGCTTGATTGCGTGCTTCCGCTTCGTCGCGCGCCTTGCGCATATAGAGCAGCGCGTTCTGTCGATCGCCCGCCCGCGCATAGGTGGCGCCAAGCGCGTAGAGATACGTTGGAGTGCTTGCGTCATCCGGCGTGAGGATTTTCCGAAATTCCTGGATGGCCTCCGCGTACTTCCCCTGGTTTGCATAAATCTGCCCGATATGGAAGTGCGCAAGGCGGAAGTCGGGCCGGTTTTCAATCGCTTTCCTGTAATCTGCAAGCGCCTCATCAAAATGGCCCTGAATAGCAAGTAAATATCCGAGATTGTCGTACGCTTCCGCATAGTAAGGATTAATCTGGATCGCCTTCCTCATCGCCTGCTCGGCTTCCGGATATTTCCTCAGTTGAAACATCAACACGCCGTAATTGTAGTAGCAGTCGGCGCGGTTTGGGTCCAGCTTGACAGCCTCGCGGTATGCCTCTTCCGCCTTATCGTCCTGCCCGGTGCGGGCGTAAAGCTGGATCAGGTTGATATATGCTTGAACGTCGGTGTGGTCGGCCTGAATGGCCTCCAGATGCTCGCGGATTGCCCCTTGCAGATCGCCGGCCTCGGCAAGCACCAATCCCTTGCGGATATGCTCCAGGGCGCTTTGATTGAGTTGCTGGACGGCCGCCCGTACAGGATCATCAGCCGGCGGTATGGTGGCCATATTGGCTTGATAGAGCTTGAAGTGCTCCGCTGCTTTTTCCGTCTGGCCGAGTTTGCGATAAGCGGTGGCAAGAGCAAATTGTGCCGCTCCGTACTGGGGCACCAGCTTACAGGCTTTCTCAAGCGATGCCGCGGCCGCTTCGGTGTCATTTTGTGCCGCCTGCACCCTCCCAAGTCCGTAATAAGCCTCCGCACTGTTGGGGGCTTGCTGGATGATTGTCTGGTAGAGTTTTCCAGCGGCCTCAACCTGTCCGGCCAGAAACATGCTTTCGGCCAGCTTCAATTGTGCCGGGAGATACCCCGGTCTCAGCCGGAGCGCGTCCTGCAGGGTGTTCACGGCCTCGGCATATTGCCCCTGCTTGAAAAGGACATAGCCCAGATCATAGGCCCAGTCAAACGACTTGGGGTCGAGCCGGTGCGCACGCAGATAGCAGATCTGTGCCGGCGCGTATTGTTCGTACGCGTCGAGCACCATGCCCAGCTTTCCATTGACCGCGGCGTCCATCGGATGGGCGCGCGCCGCCTGGTAGGCATCTTCGATCTGGTGGAGCACCGAAGGGAAGAGATTGATGGTCCTCAGTTCAGGGAGTGGGGGAAGCGACGTTGATGCAAACAGCGAAGGAACAACTGCAAAGACAAGAATGCTGATTGCGCTTCGAACGCTTCCGGCCCGCATAATGCTATTGTACGGGCGGAAAAGGAGCATGAGTCAAGTATCAGCGCGCGAATCCAAAGCGCTGTAGTCCTGCTCATTGCTGCGCGATGGAATGATCCAACCCGGAAAGCTCCCTTGAAGTGGGCGATGGTCCCTTTACCAGCGTGGTTCGCGAGACCGCGGTCCCCGATGGCCGCCGTGACCGCCACCTCGCTGTTTGCCGCCGAACCCGCCTCCGCCGGAACCGAAGCCACCCCTGCGCTCCGGCTTCGGACGCGCTTCATTGATGGTGAGGGCGCGTCCACCGAGCTCCTTCCCATTAAGCTGAGTAATGGCCTTGGCGGCCGCGTCATCGTCCGTCATTTCGACGAATCCGAATCCGCGGGACTTGCCCGTGTCGCGGTCTGTCATAATCCGCACTTGCTGCACTTCGCCGAAAGCACCGAACAGATCCCGGAGTTCGTCTTCAGTGGCGGCAAACGGAAGGTTGCCTACAAAAAGGTTCTTCATCTGTTTCCTCACAGAGTTGAGATAACATGCTTCGCTTAGGGTTGAGTTGCCGAGATCTGGGGAGGTCTTGCACCCCACAATTCAGTGCCTCAATGCCGGCGCAACCGGCCTGAACAAGCGGACGAAAAGACCACACGTCCAGACGCAGCCTGCGCTTCGGTTACTTCCTAAACTCGCCCTGCTGTTATTCTCTCATATGTCGCTTCGGAGTTTCATAAATTTAATCATGGAGTTGCGCCGAAGGGAACGGGTCGCCTGGGGTATTCTTTCCGCCCCGTCACTCCCCTTACGGGAAATTTCGGCAAATCAGTTTACGAAGAATCCACCAGAGGTGATATAATCTTTCGTTCCGTTTACATACGGGTGGATCAGGAAACGGCCCATCCGTCCGGTTCGTAACGAAAGCATCCTGAATATAAACGAAAACGGTCCAAGGGAGGTTTATTGTGTCAACGTTTCGAGTTGATTTTTACGGCCACGTCCGCCAGTACCACAACCTGAAGAATGAAATTGACGCGGCCATTCACGAAGTTCTGGAGAGCGGGAGCTACGTGCTCGGCCCCAAACTGACGCAGTTTGAACAAGAACTCGCCCAATATTGCAAGATGAAGGAAGCCGTCGGGCTGAATTCCGGCACGGACGCTCTGGTGCTGGTCTTAAAGGCGCTTGGCATCGGTCCCGGCGATGAGGTTATCACCACCTCCAACACGTTCTTTGCCACGGCGGAAGCCGTATGGCTTGTAGGTGCGACGCCGGTGTTTGTGGATATTGAGCCCAAGACTTGCAATATCGATCCCAACCTGATCGAAGCGGCCATCTCTCCAAAAACCAAAGCAATCATTCCGGTCCACCTCTACGGCCAACCGGCCGAGATGCGGCCCATCTCGAAGATTGCGAAGGCACACAATCTGTTTGTCATTGAAGACTGCGCGCAGGCGCTGGGTGCGCGCGGCGATGATTTCGCCATTGGCGAACTCAGTGACGCCGTTTGCACGAGCTTCATTATTCAGAAGAACCTTGGCTGCTTCGGCGATGGCGGCGCAGTGATCACCAACAATTCCAGCCTTGCCACCGAAATCCGCAAACTGAGGAACCACGGGTCGCTGAAGCGCTCGCACCACAGCCTGGGTTACAACAGCCGGCTGGATGACATTCATGCTGCCGTCCTCAGCGTCAAGTTGAAGCAACTCGACAAATGGAATGATCTGCGCCGCGAGCGCGCAAAGGAATATGACGCAGGGCTGGCGGGCACTTCGCTGAAGCTTCCCACCGTGCGGCCCGGCTTCCGGCACATCTTCCATCTTTACGTCGTGGAAACTGAACACCGCGATGAATTGCAGTCGTATCTGCAATCGAAGGGTATCCGGGCGCTGACCCATTACCCCATCGCAATCCACCAGCAGGAAGGCTACCCGTGGGGCCAGAATGCGCGGATCTCCGGTTCACTCAAGCATACCGAACGTTCCGCTGCACAAGTGCTCTCACTCCCCATGTTCCCTGAACTGACTTCGGAAGAAGTCAAGATCGTGGTGGACGAAATCAAGGAATGGGAGAAGTCCCATAAGGCCGCGAAGGGTTCCGCAAAAGCGTAACCTGCGGGCCGGCGGAGACCCCTGAACGATCAGGACCAGCACCGGGGTGGAAAGGGCAGGGAAATGCTGCCCTTTCAGGCTGACGGGGGTCTTCTGCGTCCATATTCTTTGACGGAGGCTTTCAATACGAGATGAGCGGAGTAAAGAAATACAGCGTTGTGGTTGTTGGGCTGGGGAAGCGGGGCATGCACCACGCCGAGGCGTTCGCAACCAACGGCCGGTTTGAGATTATCGGCCTCTGCGATGTTGACAAAGCGCGGCTGGAGGCCGCGTCTGAAAAATTCGGCCGACCCAAAGCAGCTACGGATGCGAAAAGCCTGTTGCAGGGCCTTAAGCCAGACGTTTTCTGTTTCTGCACTTTGCCGCAGTTGCGCCTTGAGATGGTCCGGCTGGGAGTCGAATCCGGAGCCCGCCTGATCGCTTTTGAAAAGCCGATTGCTTTAAGCACCAACGAGGCCCTGGAAGTGATGAAGCTGGTTCGTGATGCCGGCGTCAAAACAGTGGTCAGCCACCAGCATCGCTACGGCGAGCACTACAGGAAGGTGAAGGAAATCATCGCCAGCGGCGCCATCGGCAGGGTCCACACGGTCTATGGCACAGCTACCGGCTGGATGATGCATATGCTTACCCACCTGATCGACTACACGCGTTGGTTTAATGACAACGCCGAGGCTGAATGGGTGGTCGGCCAAGCCTCAGGCAAGGAAAAGTTTTCGGACAATCATCCTTCACCGGATTATGTGGCGGGGCTGATCCAGTTCGCGAACGGTGTTCGCGGCATTGTCGAAAGCGGCGACGGCGCTCCAGACGTTCCGGAAGTTGATTACTGGTGGCGTAAGTGCCGCATTGGCGCGCAGGGCACCGAAGGATTTGCAGAAGTCCTGACCGGCGGCGGCTGGCGTGCCATTACGAGGGATTCCGGCGGCGTCATCTCGGGACCAGGATGCATGGATTACGCGCACGACATGCCTCCTTACATCCAGGACATCGCCAATTGGCTCGACGATCCAAACAGGGTCCATCCCTGCAACGGTGAGAGCGCCTACAAGGGATTCGAAATCATGATGGCCATCTGTCGCTCCGCCGTGCAGCGCGGCAAGGTCAAATTGCCGCTCGGCCCCGGTGAGCCGGAACTGGAAGCTCTGGCGAAGGCTCTTCCCTAGCCGGCTGGCGGAAAACGTGCAGGGGCGGCTATAAGCCGCCCGTTGTGCTGTGATCGTGCAGGCGATTCATGTCATTCATGATGAAAGAAATCCTGGACCAGCCGCGCGCCCTGCTGCGCTGCTACCAGGCTGAGCGCACTCACGCGCTGAGGTTCAAAAAGTTTGCGGAAGGCAAGGACTTCCGCCTGATTGTTCTGGTCGCCAGGGGGACATCCGATAACGCCGCGCTTTTCGGCCGCTACCTGCTGGAGCTGACCACAGGCATTCCGGTCTCTCTCTGCGCTCCTTCAGTTCACACGCTCTATCATGCCAAACTCAACTTCCGCAACACCCTGGTGATCGGCATATCGCAGTCCGGAGAAGGGACTGACATCAATTCAGTGCTCAAGGCTGCACGCCGCCAGGGAGCGTACACCGTGGGCATCACCAACGAAGCGGAATCAACGATGGCCGGTCTGGTGGATGACGCATTCTTCGTGCGGGCAGGCACGCAGCGTTCCGTGGCAGCCACCAAGACTTATACGGGCCAACTCCTCATGCTTTACATGCTGGCTGCCGCGCTTGGCTCGCATATTACTCTGGAGCGCGTGGAGGAGATTCCGATCTGGGTGGCGAGTTCGCTTGAGCTTATCCCGGTCATTCGTCAGATTGTGGAGCGCTACCGCTTCATGCGTCAGTGCATTGTGGTTGCGCGCGGGCTTAACTACGCCAACGCCTTCGAGCTCTCACTGAAGCTGATGGAGACGTGCTATGTGGTGGCGGAGAGATTTTCAGCCGCTGACTTCTTGCACGGCCCAATCGCTATGGTTGAAAGCGATTTTCCCATGATTCTTTTTATGCCTCCGGGAAAGACCTACAGTGACATGAAGCGCCTGGCCGTGCGAGTGCGGAAGCTTGGGGCCGAAACGCTGATCATTTCATCAGAAGGCGTGCGCCTGCCCGGGCATACCAACGCCATCCGGGTTCCCGCCGCGATTCCGGAAGTTTATACACCCATCCCATACATCGTACCGGGGCAACTCTTTGCCTGCCTGCTGGCCGAACTGAAGGGAATTGATCCGGACAAGCCGCGCTCTCTGAAGATTGTTACCAGGACCTTGTGATCCCCCGGGCAATTCATGATTCGTCCCTACAATTGCGGGACTTCTACCTCCGCTCCGCGGCGCTCGGCCGAAAGATATGCACTGTAAAGCACGGCGATGCTGTCGGCGGCGAGCGTGGCGTCTGCCAGTGGCTGGCGATTGTCCCGGAAGGCCTCCATGAAATCCTGAAACTCCTGGGGGTATCCATGCTGCCAGTCTTCGTCCGGTGCTGGATGGCTCCAACCCTGCTTGGTTGAGATTTTTTCTACGACGTAAATGTCCTTGAAAAATTCCTCTTTGGGGTTGAACGTCGCGAGCGCGTCAATCGGGTTCAGATTGCAGCGCGTGCGATGGTTGTTAGCGAAAACTTCCAGCCAGTTGTGCACGCCGCCCAGGACGAGTTCCGATGCGAAGATATCGGCCACTGTCCCGTCTTCGAACGTAATGTGCATCTGCCCGTAATCTTCAATGTCGTCATAATTGCGGCGGAGGAAGCCGGCGTCCTGAAAAGTCTTCAGGCGTGTAATTTCATGGGTGCGGGCAGAGACGGTCGCCGGGCGGATCGGCCTGCCATTCCGGGCTTTCCCCTCGCTGCCCTTTAGATAGAGCGCTGCTGAAAGTGGATGGCAAGCCTTGCCGACGATCGATCCGCCGCCCGAAAACTTCCAGATGCCGTAGTATGGCGAATGCGACCCGCTGTGCGATTCATCGCCCATCATCCAGAGTACCTGCGCGCCGCTCTTTTCAATAATCTCGCGTTCCTTCTGAATAGTCGGCGCATAAACCCAATCTTCGGCGTATCCAATGATCTTGCCGCTTTTGCTGGCAGCCTCGAGAATTCGCCGGCAGCTTGCCATCGCCTCGTGGAGCATGATCTCCTTGGGAAAAGTGTTGCCGCGGAATTTACCCCCGTCTTCGTCGGATGGGCCGTAATAACCTGTGAAGGGCTTTTCAACGATGACATGCTTTCCACGCCTGAGGGATTCGACCGCGATGGTTTCGTGGCTCGAGCCGGGAGTACAGACGTCAATCACGTCTGAGGCGTCACAAAGCTCTTCGAGCGAGTCAAATGCCTTCACTCCAAATTCGCGCGCAAATTTCTCGCGCGACTCGCGCGTATTTGAAATCACGCCTGTCACGGTCAGCGGCACGCCGTAAACTCTCCGAAGCCCCTTCATATGGAACCGAGCGGCAAACCCCGCTCCGGCAATACCGACTCGAATAGCATCTGCCATGGTCTGCTCCGCTAAAATTTAAATGTTGATGCCTGCCAACCACGGGACGGTTTGTTGCAGACAAATAGAGAGAAGCATTCTACCATCTGCGCAACAGTTGCGAGGCCAATTTCGGCTGCCGGGGCGATCCACCATCCCCCGGTGGTAACTTTTCGTTTCTGTGGCGAGCTTGCCGCAAATCGCAATATAATTGCAGAAAGCCGGGCCAACCTGGCAATCTTGCCCCCGGCTGAAGCGATCGCGCCGACAACTCTTTTTAAGGGATTTACGGTATATGCGTGCCGGTGGTGCGGTCTGGGTCGAAACGGGGAGGATATGCCAGGGGATTTCCTTGGGCGTGGCAGTGTTTCGTGCGGTCTTGCGTATTCATGCCGAGAGTTTATTGCTTACGAAAGTGAAGTATCCTGAAGGATCGAAAGGGGATTGCAATGAGCATCCTGAATTTCTTTAAGAAGATCGACAGAACCCGTTGGTTTATCTGTCATAATTGCCTGATGCACAATAACCATGACACGCTCAATTCGATCTTTTATTCCGAAAGCCCGATGGTCAATGTCCTTGGGCGGCCAACCATGATCTGTCCGCGCTGCAACGACGGCAACACACGCTCATTCCAGGAAATCAAGGACGAAGGATCGGAATCAACTCTCTGGGGGCTTGAGCGAATTGTCAAGAAGCACCCGCGAAGCCGGTTCATTGTGAAGCCAACCAACCAGACAACCGCCGTGGGTCAGAACCGACCTGTTGTCCAATAACAGGGCCGGGCGAGGCCAAGGACCGTCGTCTGGCGGACTTTAAACTTGCTGCGATGCTGTCGCCCGCTCCGTGATGCGGCGCTTCAAGTCGAGGAAGATCATGTGGGCAATGATGACGTGCGCGTCCTCAACCTGCTGCATGTTGTAGGACGGTACGATGATCGGGCAATCGAGAAGGGCTTTCATCTTCCCGCCGCCAAACCCTCCCAACCCGATTGTAGTGGCGCCGGCGCTGCGGGCGAATTCCAGGGCTTTCAGCACATTGGGAGAATTTCCGCTTCCGCTGATGGCCAGGGCCACGTCGCCGGGCTGGAGGAAATTCTCAATCTGCCGCATGAAAATGTCTTCATAGCGGGTATCATTGGCCCAGGCGGTGATCATCGGCATGTTGTCTGTTACGGCCAGTGCTTTCATTCGCCGCACGGACGCCATCTCCTTTGGGCCGGGGAAGTGGGTTCCTTTGCCGAGGTCGGCCACCAGATGGGAAGCCAGTGCGCCGCTTCCACCGTTGCCGAATGTGAACACCGTATGGTCCGCCTGATAGCAGGCGAAGATGATATCCGCCGCCCTCGCGATCTGGTCCATGGGAAGGTTGTCCAGGACCGATTTGAGTTCTGCCACGTACCTTGACAGGCTATCACCTGAGCTTTCCAACGTCCGTCACCCCTTTCCAGCCACATCGGCGGGAGAAGTTCGCCGCGAATTTGTATCCAAAACGCCCGGCGATATTCCGAGCCGCCCCCGCGCGCCCACGGCAGGTTCTGTTGAATATTCTAATACATCGAAACACTCTTGCGCCGATGCAGTTTCCTTCAGGCAAACTGATTCAGGTCGATATCATCTTCCCAGTGTTCGCCTGAGGTGGCGATGGCCTCGTAGGTGACTTCTTCGCCTCTGTAAGCCGCCTCTCGTGCCATCATGCAACTTAAGGCCGACTCAACTCCCTGGGCTGCCTGATTGTGGTACTGATTGTTCAGGATACTGTTGACAAAGGACATCTTCTTTTCCGGGTCGGCCTGCGCCAGATTGTCGTGGAAAATCCCGGCGGTGGAGAACTGTTCCTGACCTTGCTGCTCAGAGGGTTTGCCGCCGCCCCACGTCCAGGCATTCTCGCCGTAAATCGCCACGGGTCCCGAGTAGTGCGCTTCTGACACGCCCTTGGTCCCGAAGAATTGCCATCCCACTTCCCATTTGTTATTGCCGATTTGCGTCGAACCGAATGTAATGCTGACGCCGTTCGGATATTCAAAAACCACACTGTAATGGCCGTAAACGTCGCCGTTGTCCGGCCGCCCTTTATGCGAGCCGGATGCAGATGCCTTGATGGGGTGCGCATTCAATGTCCAGTTGCAGACGTCAATAATGTGGATGTTCTGTTCCACAATGATGTCGCCGGAAAGGATGCGCGAGTAGTACCAGTTGCGGATGGTCCGTTCATCAGGCGATGCGTTGGGCCAGTCGGGCAGTTTGGGCCAGGTTGCGTAATAGTGGCCTTCGCCGGAAACAATTTCACCCAGAGCGCCTTCGTGGATGCGCTTCACCTGCTCGACGTAAGGCGGCGCGTTGCGAAGCTGGAACCCGACTTCAAGGCTCAGACGGCCCTGCGCGCGGCGGCCTGAATCGAGTACTGAAACGCACCCCTGCGGATCAACGGCCACCGGCTTCTCGCAATAAACGTGCTTGCCCGCTGTCACTACCTCAGCAAGGTGCTGCGGGTGGAAGTACGGTGGTGTCGTGATAATTACAACATCGACTTCCTTCGAATGTGCAATCTCCTGATAGGCCTTGGGTCCTCGGAACATCAGTGATCGTTCGATCGCCGGAATGCCCTTCGCCTGCTGGAACTTGTCAAAATGCGCCTTCGCCGCATCGAGCTTGTCCTGGAAAAGGTCCGCCAGGGCCACCAGACGCGCTTTGCCCGTCTCGATCATATAGGTTGCGTCCGCTCCTCCGCGCCCGCCGCAGCCGAGCAGTCCAACACGCAACGCCGAATTGGCCGCCGTCCCGCGCACCAGTTGCGGTGCCATGATCATGAATGATGCCGCGGCCGCCGCCGTGCCCATAAATTCTCTTCGTCCCATCTTTTTCCCGGAATCCTCGCTCACAATCTCCTCCTATGGCCGTTAAATTTCGAGCCCGCATTTTCTGCGATGTCATCACCTGACTCATCGTCGCACTAAGCATGTCCGGGCGTCGAACCAGTCACGCTATCATACCTTTCGGTTGTTTTGGAAGTGTTTCAGGACTCCCGGCACGCAGGCTTGCGCTTTCTTGCGCCGAGTTCTATTCCGCTCGAGCCTTTGCCAGGCCGTCTGTAAAGCGCATTTACAAGACTATTGACTGGAGATAAGTCCGGGATATAATTGCCACTCATCTTGAAGCTTGGGCTGACCTGTTTTTCGGCGTCCGAATCAAAGGGCGGGCCACTTTGCATGCGGGCTCCATAAAACCGCCTTCCGATGGGGCATGCCGCTGAAGAGTGCGGCAGAAATGGTTAATTAGGAATGAAACAGTACGTATTTGTGCTTATACTTGGCTTGGCCTTTGGTCTTTCTGCGGGGAAGGGTGTCGCCCAGACAGCGTCGCAGCCTGTGTCAATGGCGCAGGCTGCGGCCCCTTCGCAGGTGTCCGCCGCACAGGTGCAGAAGCTTGAGGGAGAGATCGCCAGCGCCCAGGAAGCGGGAGACAACGCCTGGATGCTGGTGTGTTCCGCTCTGGTGCTGATGATGACCGGCCCGGGTCTTGCGCTCTTCTACGGCGGACTGGTTCGCAAGAAGAACGTACTTGCAACCATGATGCAGAGTTTCTCGCTGATGGCCTTGGTTACGGTAATCTGGGCCATCATCGGGTTCAGCCTTTGTTTCGCTCCCGGGAATTCTTTCATCGGCGGCCTCCAGCACATTTTTCTTCACGCCGTGGGCAGGGCGCCCGATCCGACGTACGCAGCCACGATCCCGCTTGAAACCTATATGGTGTTCCAGTTGATGTTTGCCATCATCACGCCGGCGCTGATTTGCGGGGCCTTCGCGGAGCGCATGAAGTTCAGCGCCATGGTCCTTTTTATGGTGCTGTGGTCACTGATCATCTATGACCCGATGGCGCACATGGTGTGGGGCAAGGGTGGGTTTCTCAACGCGTCGCTGGGCGGGGCTTTCCCCACGCTCGATTTTGCAGGCGGAACGGTCGTGCACATCACGTCCGGAGTGTCGGCGCTGGTATGCGCGCTCTACCTCGGGAAGCGCGTGGGTTATCCGCATGAACCGATGCCGCCGCACAGCGTGGTCCTCAGCTTCATCGGCGCGTGCCTGTTGTGGGTGGGATGGTTTGGATTCAATGCGGGCAGTGCGCTGGCCGCAAACGGCCTGGCCACAAGCGCCTTCGTCGCCACCCATTTCGGCGCGGCGGCCGCCGCCATCGGATGGGCCATCGCCGAATGGATCAGGAATGGCAAACCCAGCGTCCTGGGGGCAATCTCCGGAGCTGTTGCTGGCCTTGTGGCCATCACGCCTGCCTCAGGGTTTGTCAGCCCGATGTCCGCGCTGGTGATTGGGTTTGTCGCCGGAGTGTTCTGCTATCTGATGGTTTCGAAAGTCAAAAGCCGCTTCGGCTATGATGATTCACTTGACGCTTTTGGGGTCCACGGGGCCGGGGGCACGATAGGAGCGCTGCTGACCGGCGTGTTCGCAACTGCTGCCATCAATCCCATTTTCAAGGACGGCCAGGGCAATCCGCTGCCCGTGGGATGGGTGGATGGGCACGCCGGTCAGGTCCTGAATCAACTGGTGGGCGTTCTGATCGCCTGGGGCATGGCCATTGTCGGCACCCTCATTATTCTGAAAATCGTTGATTCGTTGATCGGACTGCGCGTGCCTGAAGAGCATGAAATTCAGGGTCTCGATCTCGCTCTGCACGGCGAGGAAGGCTATACATTCGAGGCATAGAAACGGGCCGCGGGTTTTCCAGGTTTGTCTTTCTGAAAGAAGCGGTATCCCCGGTGCTTTGCCCGAAACAGTTGCGGCAGGAATCACAGCGTATGAAAAAAGTCGAAGCAATTATTCAGCCGTCACGGCTCGACCACGTTAAAAACGCGCTGCACGAAATCGGCGTGGAGGGGATGACGGTCAGCGACGTCCGCGGCCACGGCCGTCAGAAGGGGCACACCGAAGTTTACCGGGGCAGGGAATACAACGTTGACCTCCTGCCGAAAGTTAAGATCGAGATGGTCCTGCCAGACCGTCTGGTCGATCATGTCGTGGGAGCTATCCTCAGCGCAGCCAAGACCGGCAAGATCGGCGATGGGAAAATCTTTATCTATCCTGTCGAGGAATCCATCCGCATCCGCAATGAAGAGCGCGGCGAGTCAGCACTCTAGCCTCGTTCAGTCAGCCACCATCCGCCGGCATTTTCGCCATGTGACCGCGCTAATGAATTCTATGTCGTCTTTGGCTGCGGCGGGCTCTTCTCAAAGTCTGCGCGGTGCTCACGGCACCATTCTTGAAAAGTCCGCGGCGGATGACCCGTCACTTTTTTCACTGCGTCCGTGACATACGCGAATTCGTTGCGCTCCCAGGCTTCGAGTGTCTCCAGGAGTCCATCCACCACACGTGGCGGGATGCCGGCCCGCCGCATCGCATCTGAAGTTGCTGACATCGGCACGGATACAAACCGGATAGGACGCTGCAGAACGTCCGAGAGGATTCGAACCATTTCGGGAACATTGAGCGACTGCGGGCCTGTCAATTCGTAAATCCGGCCTCGATGCGTTTCCGGATCGCTGAGCGCTGCGCAGGCGACGGCGGCAACGTCGCGCGGATCGACAGGCGCAATCCGACCCGCCGGGACCGGAAAATAAACCCGGTCCTCCGTTCGGACCGTCGCGCCCCACCAGAGGATAGTGTTCACCATCATCATCGTGGGGCGGAGGAAAGTCCACTCGATGCCCGATTCCTCGATCATGCGCTCCGCCTCGCGATGCCACTTTCCCGGCCCGAGCGAACGCCCGGCTTCAATCGTGGAAATTCTTACAATGTGACCGACGTTCGCAGCCCGTGCGGCTCCGAGCAGATTGGCGAACTGGTTTTTCGCGTTGCTAAGGAAGAAAATCCTGTCAACACCACGCACAGCGGGAGCCAGTGTTTCAGGATGATCAAGGTCAGCCATGGTGATTTCAACACGGCCTTCGAGGTGCGCAATCTTATTCCGATTCCGGACAAGCACACGAACTGGCTGTCCCGCATCGAGAAGCTGCGGCACAAGCTTGCTCCCAATATTTCCTGTCGCTCCCGTGACCAGAATCACGATGCCCTCCGCTCTTCAAGCCTCGCGCAGTTGGTGATAATCCGTGCGAGTGCCCGGTCGAGATCTCGCCGTTGCTTCGACGTCAACCCGGCAAAGATGTCGCGTCCAAGCCGCGCAGCGGTTCGCTTCGCGGCGGTCAGGCGGGCCCGTCCCCTCGCAGTGATCTGCAGAGTGTGCGCGCGCCGGTCGCGCGGATCGGGAAGCCGCTTCGCCAGCCCGAGCCTTTCCAGGTCGTCGAGAATGAGGACGACAGAGGATTTATCAAGCTCCAGTTGCTCAACAACTTCCTTCTGGTTGAGACCCGGGGAAGCGGCCAGCAGCATCAAGACACCAAGATGGCGCGTCTCGATCCGCAAGGGACCCAGCTTCGCATTGAAGATGTTCTTCGCACGCTGGTGCGCCCATTGGAGAAGAAAACCGGTTTGCTGGTTGGGCGCCATATCCAAGGTTGCCGGCAATGCCAGTCGGGTGCGTTTCATAAGGAGTAGTCTATATGGCGATAAGATACTCTGTCAACAGATAATCGTTAGCACGAGTATCTCCGATAAGTGATCACGTGTCTAATATGCGCAGAGGTGAAGGGTCATGCAGGGTGACCCACGTGTTATGAAGTTGCTTCCTGCTGGTCAGCCCGGTGGACGCCATCATTGCAGGACAGGGCCAGCCAAGCACCTCGACCGAGGCAACCATGTCTATTTGTCACCTGCTGGACCCGTCTTTCCCGTTTACATAATTCGACGGTTGTATTGCGTAAACTGGTCTGCTAAATAGTTTTTGCTCCGAATGGAGTGAGAGGCTTATGCAAAGTTGTTCGCAAAGACGGGATGAGCCAGCCCAGGCGAATACGGTTTGCTATACTCAGTTTCGGGAAGCAGGCGGCACGGGTGCGCGCAAGCGACCACGCGAGGTCGGGTCCTTCGCGAGCGGAACCCTCCGCAGGACTGATGTCAAAGAAAACGGGAGTCTATATCGCGGGTGGAGTTACGGCCATCGTACTGTGTTCGTTTGCGGCATATCGCCTGGGCGTGCGCCGCGCGGCAGCGGATGCCCATCAACGAGGGGCCATTAGCGCACGGCAGGCCGGATGCATCGCGATCAGCGAAGCCGGCCTGCACACGGGCGAGAACACGTGCGTTGAAGGCCGCGTTCTGCGCGTCTTTACGTCGCGTTCCGGCAGTACGTTCTTTGATTTTTGCGCCGATTATCACAATTGTTCATTTTCGAGCGTCATTTTCGCTTCAGACCGCTCGCGGTTTGGAAACCTTGCAACACTTGAGGGCAGAAAGGTTGAAATTACAGGGGAGATCACAACTTACAACGGCCGCGCTGAAATCGTTATTCGTGACCCGAAGCAGATCCGCGTGCCGGAGTAGCGTCGTATTTCGGCGGGTCCGGTTTCTGTGGCATTTCCACTGGCGCATGTTGGGGGCATTGCTGGGGCTTCTTCTGGCGTGGGTCCCGATCTGTGTTGCAGCGGGTCAGCAACCGGCGCCGATCGCCACTCCGAAGGCAGCAGGAACGCCTGCGCCTTCAGCAGAGGCCATAGAGCTTGTCAATGAAGGCAGCAGCCTGCTCAGCCGTAATGACTTCCTTGGCGCCGCGGCGGCTTATCAGAAAGCCGTGCAGGATGATCCTGCATTCGCGGAGGCCCACCGCGGGCTCGGCATAGCCTTATGGCGGCAGGGCAGGCTGGCGCAGGCCTGGCAGGAACTCAGCACCGTAGCGAGGCTTGAACCAGACAGCGCGCAGGCGCATTACGAACTTGGGCAGCTTGCCTGGCGCATTTCAGGCGTTCCTTCCGGGAGCTCGTCTGCCCCAGCGGGCCTTTCGCAGGGCGACCTTCGTGCGCTCGCGCTCAGCGAAGCGGCTAAAGCAGTCTCGCTCGATCCACACAATTTCGAAATGCGGATCACTCTTGCGGGGATCGAACTTGCTGCCGGCAGGAAAACCGAAGCTCAAGCGGATGCGCTGGGAGCATCATCGTTAGCGGCTTCCGCAACGGATCGTGCGCGCGCCCTTGTGCTCCTTGCCCGTGCATATTTCGCCACGGGCGACGAAGTGCGGGCGGAAGCGGAGTACAACAAAGCGATCAAGGAAGATCCTTCGAACGGCCAGGCGTACTTTGGTCTGGGGCAATTGGCGCTGTTCCAGCGGGACGCAGCGCGCGCGCAGAAGTATTTCAATCGGGCCATTCAAGCCTCGCCTGATCTTGCGCCCGCATACGCAGCTCTCGGGAAACTTATGCTCCAGCAGCAACAACGCGGGGAGGCGGTTGCCATGCTTCAGAAGGCGGTGGCGCTTGATCCCGGCGATTTCGAGAGCCAGTACGAACTCGGCAGGCTTCTTTTGGAATCCGGCGATGCGACGCGTGCGAAGGAAATGTTTGCGAAGATCGCCGCGGCACGGCCTGATTATCTGCCCGCCGGGGAGCAACTGGCGCTGATCGATCTTCGGGAGGGAGATGTGCAATCTGCAATTGCGCGGGCGCAGGCACTGGTGTCTCGCCATCCGCGCGCGGCGGAAGGCCACCGCGTACTGGCGCTGGCGTACTGGCGCGAACGCCAAATGGACATGTCGCTGGCGGAATGCGCCCAGGCGCTTGTTGCCGATCCGGGTTCAACTTCCATGTTGGCGCTCCAGGCGCTCGAACTCTGGCAGACGAAGGCGCGAAAAGAAGCGCAGCAGGTGCTGCGCGAAGCGGCGCACAGCGATCCGACAATCCTTTCCCCTGTCGCCTTCTGCAGGCAGATTGTATGCTCGGCGGGCGACATTCCAATGGTTGACAACTTCCTGCGCCAGAATCGGTGGATCCTTGAGCCACCTGACAGCCGGTGATCGCACGCGGCAAATAACATGGATCGTTGCCGCACTGAACCTGTTTGACAAACGTTCGGGCCGCTGCTACATTCAAGCCAATGCGACGAAGGGTATCACTTTCCGACCGGCAAGCCCTGCCAAAAACTCCAGGTCCAGCCTGCGACGAACATGGATATCCTTTTGTCGGCGTGCGAGGTGTTTATGCAAGGGACAGTCAAGCGCATCATTCGCGACCGGGGGTTTGGGTTTATTCGTTCGGCGGAAGGTCGCGAAATCTTTTTTCACCGCAGCAGCCTGAAGGGCCTGAACTTTGACACGGTGAAAGAGGGCGATGTTGTGGAGTTCGAAGTAGAAGACGGTCCGAAAGGCCCCAGGGCTGTCTCAGTCCGCGCGGCCGCAGGATAGGCGGCATCCTCCCTGGCCTGAGATCTCCAGGACATTCAATCGTTGGAACCTGCGGACGGGTGTATGAATGGCTGCTCGAGACAAACCGGCGTCGGTTGCGGCGGAGCCCGGTCTTTTTCAGCCTTCTGCCATCCGGACCCGTTACGGGATTTGCAATTCCTGACGCCCCCCATGGAGCGCGAGCTTCCGTCCATGGAAAACAAATTCACCGGAAACGCTGCTGGGCAGGGAAACCTCTGCCGTCAGGCGCCCATTTCCTACCTGGTACTTCACAGCGACTTCGCCCTGCGGAACCGGCACGGCTGCGGCGAGTGATTTCAATGCACCAAGATGCGGCTCGATCAACACGCGGCTGAATCCCGGTGCGGCGGGTTCAATGCCTGCCACCGTGTTGAGGAAATCAAAGTTCGGATGGGCGCTCCACGCGTGGCAATCGGAGCGCGCAGGCTCGGGCTTTTCCGCCCACGTCGTGAGGCCGAGATTGAGCATCTGCTTCCAGGGGCCAAGCTGGCTGAGGTAATCATCGCCCAAGCCTGCCTTTTTCATCGCGCGGAAAAGGTAGAAGCGGAAATAATACGAACACTGCGTCAGCGTCGTGTCTGACAGGACCTTTTGCATTACGCGCTTCTGATCGGCTGCAGGAATGGCATTGGTCAGTACGCCGAGAATGTTCGCATGCTGGCTGAAGTCCTTGTGCGCCGGGGTGTCGGCGAGAAGCTCGCGCGACGCGTCCCAGCACCTTTCATAGACAGCGTGTGCGATCCTTGCCGCCAATTCACGGTCTCTTTCGGCAAATGATTGGTCCCCGAGAGCCGATTCGAGATCGGCGGCGTCCTGAAGAGCGGCAACAAACTGGAGCGTGAGAATTGAAGACTGACCGTTCCCTTCTTCAGGCGGCACGCCGTCGCGGAATTGCGGTGTCCAATCGACAAAGTTCCACCAGTCCAGCCGGCCCAGCAGACCGGAAGGGGTCATGCGTCGTTCGAACCAGCCCAGCACGTCCCGCATGCCGGGCAGGAAACGGCGGACAAACGCTGCATCGCCGCGATACCACCACAGGTCATGCAGCATGCCGATCCAGAAAAGCGAAAAGGGAGGAATCATCTGCGGCAGGTGCGAGGGGTAGCGACTCTGTGTGATGCCTTCGGGTACGCGCGAATCGTCCAGCAGTTCGACGGCGTTTTTGGCCAGGCGGTCGTCGCCCGTCATGTAGAGCGAGATCAGGATTTGAATTCGCGTGTCGCCCGCGTATTGAAGCCGCTCGTAATACGGACAATCCATGTATGTGGAATGCGCGCAGAGCCGCGCCGTGCGCCAGCCGACTTCCCACATCTTCTGCAAAGTTGCGTCCCCGCTTTCAAATCTGGCCTGGACCTTGAAGGGATATGCCGTGAAAACCCCGCGAAGATCATCAATCGTCAGGGGCGAGTCTCCGGTCCGGACCGACATCTGCAAGTAACGGTAAGTGCGCCACCAGAGCGGACGGAACAGCCTTCGCCTGCCGCCGTCGGGCAGGAACTGGTCTTCCATGCCGAGCATCTTTTTCCCTTCGATGTTGTTGCGGTTGCCTTTCTCGCGGCCTTTCCATAGCGCCTCGGCGTATGTGAGCGTGATAACCGAGCCTTTCCCGCCACTGACCACAAGCTCTGGATAAGCAGTGGTTTCGAAAGTCTGATCGAAAAGGACCGTTGCATCAGTGTTCGCCGGAATGACGAGAGGCGAGCGCCCTTGCAGAAAACTTTGCGGCACTTCGACGCCCTCTGATTTCCTTACACTCATCAGGCGCTGGGGCGTTTCTTCCATCAGAGGAATGTTGCGCGGCACAAGCATCCAGCGCGAAGGACTGTCCTGGATGCCGCGGGGTCCGCCGCTGACAAGAACCTCCGCAGGCTGCCATGCGGAATCATCAAAGTTTGTTTCCTGCCAACCCCAGGGGACCTCCGCGCCATTCCAGCGCTCACCCGGGCCGACGACCATATAAAAGGGTATTGTTTTGCGGTTGATCGGTATCATCTGCACGGCCTTGCTTGCGAGCACTTTCCAGCTTCCGTTGGTGTTGACCACGGATTCCTGTTCCGTATCACCTTGAACAATCAAGCCCGTTTCATTGCTCATCTGGGCCATCGGTGCAAGTTCTGCAAAGTTCCAGACGATGGCTGCCAGCGCGTTTCTGCCGGCGTGCAGATACGGAGCGATATCGATCGTTTCGTAACGCCAGTGGAATAAGTCGCCGCGCGCAGGGCCTTCAAGCACTCGCGTGCCATTAACATAAAGTTGATAACGGTTATCGCCGCTCGCGTGGATCACGAAGTGATCGGGCTTCGAGGAGAGCGAGAAGTCCTTGCGGAAATAGTAAACCCCGAATTCACGGTGCGGGCTTCCGGGGCACGCAATCCAGTCCGCCGGCCAGCGGTGATGAAGGATTGCAGGATTTAACTCAGCCGTCGTGGAACTCGTCGACGGGGAAGCGACCAGCATGAGGAAAAGAAAAGCACATGAATAAATCCGGCGCACACACATGGAATGGTTCTCCTGGTTCGTTGCTTTTGATGCCACGCGCCGTACTTCAAGGGCACTGCACGGGCCAAGGCCGCGATTATGGCCGGTTCCAGCCCGGAAGTCAAAGCGCAAAATTGGACCTGATCATCTGACGGGGTGGGGAAATTCGGTTCGCCTCGCGCCGCTGAATGTGCAGTGACAAAAGAGAACAGACAGCAGCGGGATTGCATAACATGCCGCTCGCCATCTGGTAGGAAAATCCTGGCTGCAGGGGAGAGTAAGTGCCTTTCCTGCTCTATCTTTCCTGTAGCTGATGGTTATTGGATTCCTGTTCGAGGCCGCTCGGGACAGCCAGCGTTCCGGAGACCTGTTCCCTGTCAATCTGGGAGACGATCAGCCGCAGAGGATATTGGCTCCGCGCGGTGTAAAACTGAATGACCTCATTCAGGGCGCGGTCTTTCAACACGACCGACTTGTCGTCCACGATCATGCGGAGGCTGTAATGCTGGCCCTTCACGCTTGTGGATCCCAGTTCCATTGCAATCGGTCCGACATGCTGAAGGCCCATGCCTTTCCGGAGCGTGAATGAAATATCAGACCGCTGTGCGCGTTCAAGAAGGTAATTGACGCCGGTTTGGGTTTTCTGGAGGGCCGTCCGTTGGGAGTCAAGTTCGCCCACCACATTGCCGAGCCGGTTAGCCGTTGCCTCCCATTCCTCGTGGCTTGCCTCAAGATTGCCCTGCAACTCGGTCAATTCTTTTGCTGGAACCACCGGAGCGGGCGCTGACGGCGAAGCGCCGGGAGCGGCAGCAGGGCTTGCTGGGGGCGCTGCGTGGGTATCGCCGGTGGTCGCTGTTTTGTTGTTCAGTGGCTGTGCAGTTGAAACCGCAGGCTTAACAATCGAAGCACTGGGCCGTGCAACGATGCCGCCGGCCGGATTGGGCATAGCACTGGCCAGCAGAGCGTTCTTTGTTTTTGCAGCGTCGGTTTGTGCATTGATGTGTCCTGCGTCTGAAACTACGTGCCTCGACCGCCGCCGGCTTTGAAGTTCGTCAATAAGGGCCTGCGTCTGCTTGAGTTTTGTTTGGAGTTCCTGGATCTTGGCCTTGTCCGCGCTGTCCGAGGGCGCAGTGCCGCCGGCCTTCACGAAGCGATAGGTTGCAAAGGCCGAAAGAGCAGCCACGATCAGCAGTGCCAGACCTCCGGGCAGGAGAGACTTCGACGGTCGCGGCTGACTCGCCTTCTGTTTTACGAACACTTGCCTGTCAAATACTGGCCCACCCATATTTCACTCCCTGTAAAACATCGGGTCACCCTATTTCAGATGGATCATCACCTCAGTGGGAAATTGCTGTTTTAGAGGAATAAGGAACTCGCGCGTTTCCTTGGGCAGCAGGTCAATCTTCTGCTCCGCATGGTCCATCCGCTTCCCATCAAGAGTGACGTCGTATCGGCCCGGAGGCACAACCAGCAGGATCGGGGTCTTACCCACGGCTTTCCCATTGATCTTCACAAATGCATCCGTCGGATTGGAGCGAAGCATGAGCTTGGCTGCGTCCTGGCCGGCGGCCTGCTCGAGCGCCTCACGGTTCGCCGCGACGGAACCTTGCTTCATGGAATCGAAGATATATTTTGAATTTGCCTCGGCATTCGCTGTCGGCTTGCTCATGATCACAGAAGAATTGCCTGTCGGCAGGTCAGGGACCTTGACGTTCTTCATCAGGTTGGTACCGCTGATGCTCGTCGCAAGGCCTGACATTCCTGCTCCATACTCTGCCGCAGCCTGTCCGTAGGCAAGACTGCCGGCCATCATTATGAAAAACGAAAATGCAAGGGCATGCCAGAGCAATTTAGAAACAGGGTGCAGGGAGCTCGCCTTCGAGGACCATTGGACTCCGTTGTGGTTCGTGCGGGTTGGGGTCATCATCGCATTCCTTTCCAGCAGTGGGTGTATGATCAGCTTCTGCCTGGACAGGTGGAAGCTGACTGGCCTGTGCTTTCCGTTCGGGTCTGACGGGCCCCCCTCCCGAGTGCTACCCGGATCGTGTCGATCCAAACTTATGTCTAAGGATATATCCGGAATTCAATTTCAGCAAGCTTCGCGTAGTTATTGCAGAGTTTGATAATGGAAAGCGTGTGGCGGTTGCAGCGTCAATGGGCAGGATATTTGGTTAAAGCTTGCCTTATCAGAAAGTTGGCAGTATGGGACGATTGTCGGCGGCGGAGAAAGTCGGAATGGCCGGCATGGGTACAGACCGGCTCACCCCGTGTGTGGACATGCTCATCCGTCTATTTGTGAAGATTGCGCACAGGATTTCGCAACGTCGTCAGGGGATGACGGCCACTTTCAATTCACCGTTACGGTGCTTCATTTTCTGGAAGAAGCGCGGCAGTTCGTCAAGTGGAATTTCGCCTGTTACAAAGTCGGAGGCGCGGATTTCCCCCTTAGCTACCGCCTCAAGCGCTTTGCGGAAGTATTTCGGCGTGTGATGGAAAGTGGAGCGAATTGTGATTTCCGAATAGTGCAGCACGGAAGGGTCGAATTCCACATGGCTGCCGCGCGGACAGCCGCCGAACAGGTTGACCGTCCCACCGCGGCGCACCATCTGCACAGCCCATTGCCACGTCTGCGGAATGCCAACAGCTTCAATGACGGAGTCGGCCCCATGGCCGCTTTCTGTGAGCTGGCGGACGGCAGAAACCGGATTGTTCAACTCCGAAACATCGAACGCGGCATACGCGCCGAGGCGCTCTGCTGCGCTTACCTGGCTCTTCCGTTTGCCGAGGGCAATCACGCGAACGCCGCGAACGGAAAGGATCCGGACGAATTTCAGTCCGATAGGCCCGCACCCAATCACCACGGTAGTATCGCCCGGATTGATGCCCGTCTCCTCAATGCCGCGCAGGATGCAGGCAAGCGGTTCGACCAGCGCCGCGTCGCGGAATGACACGTGCGGAGGAATCTCCAGAGTATTTTCCCGCACGATGCGTCCCGGAATGCGGATATACTCAGCGTAAGCTCCGTTATTGAACAACAGAGCGTTGCAGAGGTTGGCCTGACCCTTCCGACAGAACATGCACTCGTTGCACGGCGCGGAATTGGCAGGGACAACCAGCGTACCCGGACGAAGCCCGTTCTCGACTTCACTGCCGGCTGCCTCAACAATTCCAGAAAGCTCATGACCAAAGACCGCGGGGGGCACGATCATTTTGGCATGGTAACCCTGCCGCCAGACTTTCAGGTCTGTACCACAGGTCAAAGCCACCTTGACGCGGACCAGCACTTCATCCGGTGCAAGATTAGGGATGGGGATGCGTTCGATTTTCAGGTCTTCGCGACCATATAAAACGGCGGCATTCATGTCGCCGTTGAGATGAGTATTCATTAAGGCACCACTATGATTTTTAAAGAGTCTTCAGAAGGATGAGCTGCCAACTCCAAAGCTTGTTCAATTTGAGAAAGGGGGAACCGGTGGGAAATCAACTCCCGAACCGGCAGGACCCGGTCGAAGACCAGCCGTGCAGATTCCTCCTGAAGGTCAAGAGACGCACTATAGCTTCCAAGAATCTCTTTTTCGTCGATCCCAACTGCTGCTGCGGGAAATTCCACTCGCAGCAGCGGGTCATTATATGCAAAAAGGAGAACTCGTCCTCCGGGACGGGCCAGTTCAAGGGCCTGTTCCAGGAGTTCGCGCTGCGGGGCGGCGACCAGAACCGCATCGACGCCCCGGCCTGACGTGCGTTTGCGGATGGCATTCCGCATGTCCGCAGCCGCCGGGTCGAACGATTCTTCCGCCCCGAGTTCAACGCTCTTCCTGCGGCGCGCCGGCATGGGATCCGTGGTCATCACGACTGCTCCAGCGTGAATCCGCGCCAGCAGCATCAGGATCAATCCGATAGGCCCCTGGCCGATCACCAGCACGGTTTCTCCCGGCTGGATGCGCGCCTTATAGATGGCTTTCAGGCAGGTATTCACCGGCTCAACAAAAGCGGCTTCTTCGTAGCTGACATCCGGCGGAATTGCGACCATTCCTTGGTCCGCAATCCAATCCATCACCCGGACAAATTCCGCAAAGCCGCCTCCGCTTGGGCGGAAACCACTGGTGACGCCTACCTTTTTATAGGTTGGGCACTGGGAATAGAGTTTCTGCTCGCAATAGAAGCATTGGCCGCAGGGAACGTGGTGGAATGTCAACACGCGGTCGCCGGGGCGCCACCTGCTGACGCCGGCGCCCACGGCCTCGACAGTCCCGGCGATTTCATGGCCGAAAATCTGTGGAGGCGGCAGGAACCCGTGCTTGATCTTCTTGATGTCGGTGCCGCAGATGCCGCAGGCGCGAACGCGCACGAGCACTTCTCCCGCGGAAATCTCGGGGACGGGAACTTCTTCGGCCACTACGCGGCCTTGGCCGCGGTACACACCTGCCCACATGCGCTTTGGCCGCCGTTGGACCTCCGTCGTTATTCCGGTTTCTGCTCTGGCAGTGGTCATTGGCTGATGCACTGGATCCCGATGTCCAGCCTCTCCTTATCCGCAGCCAGACAGGTCATGTAGCCGTCCAGGAATCGGGCCAGCGCCCTTGCGGCCCGAATGCTCTGCGCTCCAAATTTCGCGAGCGGCCACACCTGCCGCGGATCGCGAACGACCTGGCCGAAAACGCGTCCGATTCGGATGCGGCCTGAATCGTCAAGGGCACGATCGAAGTCATACGGCACATCCACCTCAGCAGAGTCGGCAACGCTGCGAATCGCAACGCAGGGTGTGCCCAACGCGCCCAGTTCCTTCATGGCCACAAGGGATTCCATATCCACGGCGTCAGCGAAAAGACCAAGCCTGGATTTTTCTCCCGCGTCGCGAACAACCTGCTCGGCCGAGATAAACTGCCGCACGACCTTCGCTCCGGATTTAATTGCCGTGTTCACAAGCGCCTCATTGCTCTCGAAAATCTCTGCTCCGGTTTCAGATCGCACAGCTCGCGCTACAAGAATCTCTCCAGTACGGTGGTGAGGTTTCAGACTTCCTGCCAGCCCGGAGACGATGCAGGCATCGGGAAGCTCATCCAGCGATTCGCGAATTGTGCGCAGCGCATTGGTTGGTCCCATTCCAGTCAGGAGCACTCGAACGTCGGCCCCGCCGAAATGTGACCTGAACAGACGCCTGCTGTCCCGGTCCGCTTTGAACGAGCGCAGGCGCAGCCACGGCTTGAACTCCCAATCGACCGCAAATGTAACAAGCACTTTCATGCACGAAACCTTTTGCTTTTCTATGCCGCCCGGCCGTAATTCTGCGATCCGGCGCCATTCCGTCGCACATAATTGTGCTGTTCATACCAGGCCACAGCCCGTTCAAGAGCAGACTCAACAGACCCCGCCTGAAACCCCAACTCCCGCGCCGCCTTTGAGCAATCGACAAACATCTTGTGCCGGGCCATCCGCACTCCCTCAAGCGGAATTCGCGGCTGGCGGTTCAGCATCCGAGAAAACATATGATCGGCATAACCAGCCGCCATCGCCACAGAATGCGGCAATCGGATGCGTGGGCTGGGAAGTCCACTGATTTGCGCCAAAACATCCAGGATCTCTTTGAGCAGCATGTTCCGGCCGCCCAGAATATATCTTTCGCCGACCGTTCCGCGTTCTGCGGCAATCCAGTGGCCGAGCGCAACATCTTCAACCGGGACCCAATTCAACCCTGTCTCAACGTAAGCCGGCATGCGGCCGTTCAGAAAATCCACGATGATGCGTCCTGTAGGCGTGGGTTTCCAGTCTCCCGGGCCGACCGGCGTTGTGGGATTGACTACAACCACGGGCATTCCTTCCCGTGCTGCGCGCAATGCTTCCTGCTCCGCGAGGAATTTTGACCGCTTGTAATGCCCGATCATTTCCTCGAGTCGCGCCTCGGTCTTTTCACTGGGCAACTCGCTCCCACGATCCACGGCGATGGTCGCTACGCTGCTGGTTACAACGATGCGCTTGACCCCCGCACCCTTTGCAGCCTCCAGCAGATTTCTTGTGCCGCCCACATTGGCGTCGTAAATTTCCTGCGGATTGGATGCGGCAAGGCGGTAGTCGGCCGCAACATGAAAAATCCGGTCCATACCGTCAACGGCGTTTTCAAGGGACTTCGGATCGCGCAGGTCGCCCTCGATCTTTTCGACCGGCAAGCCCTCAATCGCCCTCAGGCTGCTTTGCGGCCGCACAAGAACGCGCACACGCTCGCCGCGCTCCACGAGCATCTTCGCCACGTGGCTGCCGACAAAGCCGGTTGCTCCTGTAACTAAGGACGTCATGCTGGCTACCCGTTCGCGTAAACCGCGCTGGGCCTGCTGTGGCCGTTTCTGGGGCTGGTAAGCTGCCACTTCAGCAGCTTCCAGGTGTCGGGAAAAGTGCGGTTGGCCCCCAGCACGGCCGAAGGCTCAAAGCCCACATGCACCATGCAGTGTTCGCATCTCGGATCGTTTCCGGGGCCAAAGTTCTCCCACCGGGTATTTTCCATAAATTCCTTGAAGGTTGCGTAATGCCTGTCTGTAATCAGATAGCAAGGGCCTTTCCATCCGCGGGTGTTGTAAGTCGGATTACCCCAGGCCGTGCATTCAAGGTCGCGCTCGCCGCGCAGATATTCGAGATAGATTGGCGAGGTCATCACGCAATATTTCTCCAGCAGTCCCTGGGCCTGGCGGAACTTTTCCTGAATTTCCTCCCGCGACATGAAGATTTCCTTGGTCTGAACCGCCAGATAAGAGTACGCCGGCGAAAGCATGTGGCCATCCACGCCGAGGCCGCGCAGGTACTCAAACAATTCTGCAATTTCGTTCAGATCGGTTTGCTTATAGATCGTCGTATTGGTGCAAACCTGGAAGCCGTGGGCCTTGGCGAACTTGATCCCTTCGATCGCCTCGCGGAAAACGCCTTTACGTTCGACGCACATATCGTGGGTTTCTTCCATGCCGTCCAGATGGACGTTGAAAAAGAACCGGGAACTGGGTTTGTAATCCTTCAGTTTCTTGCGCAAGAACATCCCGTTGGTGCAGAGATAGATGTTTTTCTTGCGCGCCAGAATCCCTCTCACCACCTGCGGCAAGTCCGGATAAATCATCGGTTCGCCGCCGCAGATGGAAACAATCGGCGCGCCGCATTCGTCCACAGCATTCAGGCATTGCTCGACAGTGAGCTTTTCGCGGATGCTGTCCTTATACTCGCGGATGCGGCCGCAGCCGGTGCAGGTCAGATTGCAGGCGTGCAATGGTTCCAGCATCAGCACCAGAGGGAATTTCTCAACTCTTTGGAGCCTCTTCGCTGCAATGTACGTACTCAAATTTGCCGTCAGGCTGAGCGGAAACCTCATGATGAAGCCCTCCCGTTCCTTTTTCCGTTTCCATTGTGCGGTGCAGATTCGCTCGGCGAAAAGCGAATGAATTCCGAGTTATTGTTTCCGCCGCGCAGGTTCAGGTAACGCGCCAGCGCATACAGCGGAAAGCTGTCGCGATAGAGGTGGTAGCAAAGATAAAAGACCCGAGGGAAACCGGTTCCTGTAAACTCCGTCTCATTCCAAAAGCCCTCTTCAGTTTGGCAATCCAGAAGATATTGCACCGCCCTGGTTGCGGCAGGATCGGATGCACCGCGGGTCGCAAGCAGGCCGATCAATCCCCATGCGGTTTGCGAGGGCGTCGGTGCTCCGCGCCCTTTCAGTGCTGGATCGTCATAGGACGCGCAGGATTCGCCAAAGCCACCCGCGTGCCCCTGGACGGAGCGGAGCCAATCAGCGCCGCGCTGCGCTTCCGGTGATTGCGACAGGCCGAAAACCTCCAGCATTCGCAGGACCCCGCTGGTCCCGTAAACGTAATTGACTCCCCAGCGGCCATACCACGCACCTTCCTTCGTCTGCTCTCTGCGGATAAAATCCAGTGCGCGCTGCACGGCGGGGTGGGAAGCCGGCCATCCAAACCGGCCGATGCATTCCAGCACGCGCGCCGTCACATCGACGCTTGAGGGGTCGATCATCGCGTTGTGATCGGCGAATGGCACCCGCGTCAGAACAACGCAATCGTTGTTCTTATCGAAGGCGCCCCATCCGCCGTCGCGGTTCTGCATGCTGACGAGCCACTGGAACCCGCGCTCCAGAGCGCGCTTCATTCGCTCCTTCTCAGGGTATGCAACACGCTGGAGCGCCATCATTACGAAGGAAGTGTCATCCACGTCAGGATAGAAGTCATTGCGAAACTCGAATGCCCAACCGCCGGGAGCAGCATCTTTGTTCTTCACCTGCCAGTCGCCGGGACCGACAATCTGGCGATCCAGCAGCCAGCGCGCAGCTTTAATCAGCGCTGGATGATCTGGAGGGAGTCCGGCCTCTTCAAGCGAATACATCACGATGGCTGTGTCCCATACAGGCGACACGCAGGGCTGAAGGCGGATCGTATCGCTGGTTTCAATCTCAAAGTCGGCCAGATGTCCAATCTCGCGCGCCGTGAGTGGATCGTCCGCCGGATGGCCCATGGCCAGCAGGGCGAAAATTGAATTGACCATAGCCGGATAAATCGCACCCAGACCTTCGCTTCGTTCCAGATGCTCGAGCATCCACTCCTGGGCCCGTCGGAGCGCGACCCTGCGAAACGGCTTCCAAGGCAGCGATTCGTGCAGCTTGAACAGTCGGTCGATGGCAAGAAACAAGTTCCGCCAGGTGAAGATTTTCCTGTCCCAGTCGAAGGCCGGAATATGGCCCGAGGAATCGCAAAAGAGTTCATCTACGCGCGCATGTTCGGGCACCGGCCATTGTGGCCGCATCGCGTAGAGGATCGTGAGAGGCACCACAATGGCGCGCGTCCAAGACGACAGCGAGTAAATGTTGAAAAAGAACCATGATGGCGGCAGCATCAATTCCGGCGGAATGGCGGGAACATAGTTCCACTTGACCGCACCACCCAGGGCCAGGTAAAAGCGCGTGTAGGAGTTTGTCTGTTCGAGGCCGCCGAGTTCGTGCACCTTGCGGCGGGCCGCGGCCATGTGAGGGTCATTCGGGGAATCGCCGGCCAGCTTCAGCGCCACATACGCTTTGACGGTGGCGTTCAGCTCCGAAGGGCCGCCCTTGTAAATGTTCCAGCCGCCGTCTGGAAGCTGATTGCGCCTGATGTAATTGGCGAGCTTTGCTACGCGTTCCGGCTCGAATTTGCCGATGACGTGCAGGAAAAAGACGTAGTCCGATTCGAGGGTCGTGTCGGCCTCAAGCTCGCCGACCCAATAGCCTTCCGGGGCCTGCAGCGAGAGAAGATACTGCGTTGCCCGTTCAACAGCTTTGCGGACGCGCAGATCAAGCTCGGCCCCGACGACCCCGACTGCACGGTCGTTTTTGGACGACTCGATCTCAATTCCCGCTTCCTGTGTCATGGATCCCCCGCGTCGTTGCAGTGCGCCTTTTCAGACCTTCAATTCCGCAGGAAGAGCAAAGCGGACGTCTTCATCAATCCACTCAACTTCCTCGACTCGCGTAAAGCCCCATTGTTTCAGACGGTCCATGACCTGTTGCACCAGGACCTCAGGGGTTGACGCACCTGCGGTGACGCCGATACGCTGGTGGCCGTTGATCCATTCGCGTTGGATATCATCCGCGTTGCCGATCAGGTAAGCGGCTGCTCCCGCGCGGCGGGCCACTTCCACCAGCCGGTTTGAGTTTGAGCTATTCTGCGCGCCCACCACCAGAATTCCATCCGCCTGGGGCGCTATAGCTTTCACGGCCATCTGGCGATTTTGCGTGGCGTAGCAGATATCCTGCCCGGGCGGCCCGACAATGGCGGGGAAGCGTTCTTTCAGCCGGGCCACAATCTCCGCTGTGTCATCGAGGCTCAGGGTTGTCTGGGTCAGATAAACCACCCGGCTCGGGTCAGGAACTTCCAGGGTGTCAACATCATTGACGGAAGAAATAAGACGGATAGCTTCTGGAGCTTCGCCAAGCGTCCCAATCATTTCATCGTGATCGCGATGGCCAATGAGGACAATTGTATAATTCTTACGCGCGTAGCGGATTACTTCGAGATGCACTTTGGTGACCAGCGGGCAAGTCGCGTCGATAACGCGAAGTTGCCGCTGATGGGCCTCTTCACGGACTGCCGGGGAGACCCCGTGGGCGCTGAATATTACAACGCAACCCTTGGGGACTTCATCGAGGTTCTCGACAAAGATTGCACCTTGGCTCGCCAGTTCATCCACCACGTACCGGTTATGAACTATCTCTTTGCGCACATAAATGGGCGGGCCGAGCTTGTCCAGCGCCATGCGGACAACATCAATTGCACGGATGACCCCCGCGCAGAAGCCTCTGGGACGCAGCAAAAGGACCGTACCTGCCTCGGTGCGAACAGAGTTCTCAACGTGCGCATCCACGTTCATTGTTTTGTCATCATCCTTTCCAGCTACATCCCCTGTAAAGATAATCCTCTCATGGACTTTCCCCACCGTCAAGATAACCGGGGGCAGGCGATCCGCAAAAGTCATTCGTTAAACGCTGCGAGTGCCCACGGCTGATGACGGCCCTTCGCAAAGCCGCCAAGCAGCTGGACCACCTTCCTTAGATGTAATTTCAGGGCGGCAGGATTCGATCGAAAATTTGACAGGGTCTTTAAACAATAGGCCCGGGGGAATATGGGAAAATACAGATGGCTGTCAGTTGATTGTACGGATTCGTCGCTGATGATTCATCGTTGGCAGTTGTGGCAAGCGAACGATTGTCTTGACCGTTCTCGCGCGGCCTGCCCTATGATATCAGCCTTGCTGTCGTGTTGAACCTCCGATGATTGAATATATTCTTCTCGCCATCGCCGCAACTGGTTTGGCGGCGTCAACCATCTATCTTGGCCTGGCGATTGTTGCAGCGGTTCGTTTTCGCGTTTCGGCACCGCCAAAGGCCGCCATCTCCGAAGGGAACGCGGCATGGCCGCCGGTAACGGTCCTCAAGCCCCTGCGCGGGATGGAGCCGCTGCTTAAAGAATGCCTGGAAGGGTTCTTTCGGCAGGATTATCCCGTTTACGAACTGCTTTTCAGCGCGCGGACGGCAGCAGACCCCGCGCTCACTGTTGTTGAATTGCTGAGAAGGGAATATCCCCGGGTTTCCGTGCGCATCGTCCTCTCCGGCGAACCGCAATACTCGAATGCCAAAGTATATGCTATGGAGAAAATGGCGGCCCTCGCTTCTCATTCTATTCTTGTGATCAGTGACAGCGATGTGCGGGTAACCCCGGCTTACCTGCGAAACGTGGTCTATCCGATGCTGAACGAGGGCGTTGGCATGGTCACGTGCCTTTACCGCGGCATTCCGACGGGTGGCATATGGTCGCTGCTGGAAGCGCTCGGAATGTCGATCGAAATGTCTTCCGGCGTGCTGGTGGCTGACTTGCTCGAAGGAATGAAGTTCGCGCTTGGTCCCACCATGGTTATCTGTCGGGACGTACTGGAAGGTTGGGGAGGTTTCCCAGCCCTTGCCGAGCACCTCGATGATGATTTTGTGATGGGCGCGATGACCTATGCCGCCGGGAAAAAGGTTGTTCTCTCTCATCACGTCATTGAACATGTGGTTTTAAACCGCACGGCCTGGCCGTCGGTGCTGCATCAACTTCGCTGGATGATGAGTTCCCGATTTTCCCGTCCCAGGGGTCATATCGGTACCGGGCTGACGTTTGCCATGCCATTCGGGCTGCTGGGGCTTGTGGCGGGCTGGGTATCCGGCAATTGGCCGGCTGGCCTTGCGCTTCTGGCATTTGCGTATGCCAACCGCGTTGTGCAGGCGCTCGTTGTGGGCTGGGGCGTGGCGCGCGATAAGCGCTCGGTGCTTTATTGCTGGCTCTATCCGCTCCGCGATCTTGAAGGATTCTTCCTATGGTGCGCAAGCTTCTTTGGCTCAGAAATCGTCTGGCGCGGCGAGCGCTACCGTCTTATCTCCGGCGGTCGCATCGTGCGCAAAGAGATTCAACCCGCAAGCGGATCGTGAAATATCCTGTCGGTCATTCCGTCCTGAGCGAAGCGATTTACTTCTTCAGTGAACGCGCGGCAAGCTCTGTGAAAGGCGGCCGCCTCGCCTTTTCAAAGTGTCCGGAGAAGTTCGAGCAGGGCGCAAACCCACTTACGGCCGGTTGCTGAAGATAACTTTCCCTGAGCTCTCTGCAATAACGTATTGAGGTAGGGGCAGGATCGCCTTCACTTTTTCGAGTTGTCTTGGGGGAACAAAAAGAAAGATCCTCCGGCTGCCACTCCAATCGCGAACCAGGTCGGTGTTATTCAGGAAGATGTGTGGCGCGTCGGGGAAAGTGGAACCAAACCACATCGAGGTCGTCCTGCCGTTGACGAGGTCGATGCGCTGCTTCAGGTAAAACAGCAATGACGACCCATAAGCCTGGTCGCCGTAAATCATGACGAGATCGCCGGGCTTCTCGTGGTTCTTGATGACGTCCGCCAGCTTTTTGGACGAAAGAAACGGCCCAAAGCGTACAAATGCGATCTGGGCCGCCACCAGGAAGACCGCCGTTGCAATCCCAGTAGCCCATGTCGCGGCAGCCTTCTTTTTCCTGATGCGCAGGATGAGGGCCAGCAGCGGCCCGACGAGGAGCGCGACAGCCGCGAGCCCGGCCGGCAGGCGCAGCGCCGCGAAGGCGGAAGTTGTCAGGTCAAAAAACTTTGACATGGAAAGCGTATTATTGGCCACATCGCGGTGCACCAGCAGTTCGCCCAGGTCGACGCCGCCGGGAACGTTGCGGGACGCCCACAGAGCCGCCACCAGAACTCCCCCGGCAATCAAGCCCGCCACGGCGTAAAGAGCATTGCCAATAGCCGCCCAACGGCTTGAGCGCTCCCCTTCTTCATCGCGCGCAAGGCTCCCGGCGATCAGTAGCAGAAGCGGAAAATAAGCAGGAAACGTGTAATACTCCTGGTTCGTAGAAAACGAGAAGAATACCAGAACAACCCCTGCCCAGATCCAGCAGAGCGCGCGCGTGCGCGCGGCAAAAGTCAGTCCATCCCGTTTTCGCAGAGCGGAGATGTCGCGCTTCAGGTCGCGGAAAATCAGCGGGAAGTAAAGGCTCCACGGAAACAACCACACGAAATGAAGTCCCCAATAGAGCAGCGGCGGCAGCTTGTTGTAATCGTGCGGATAGCGCTCGCCAAGAAAGCGCAGGAACTGCTCATTGATGAAGTAGAACCAGAAAAACCCGTGGTTCCGGATCCCGGCAAGGACGTGCCACGGCGCGGCGACCAGCAAAAAGAGAGCAATGCCTTTGACAAGGCGCAGTTCGCGCCAGCGCCGCCATTCTCCGCTCACCAGAAGGTACCCGATGGCAGGGAAGCCCACAAAAACCAATGCCACCAGGCCCTTTGTGAGTACAGCGAGCGCAAGCACGACGTAGCCCGCGTACCAGCGCCATTCCCTTTGCCGGCCCGCTTCAAGCGCCGCCACAAAAAAATAGAGTGAGAGCGCGATCAGCAGGCTGAGGATCACATCAGGAATAAAAATCCGTGTAAACAGGAAACAACCGACGCACGTCGCAACAAACAATCCGGCGTAGATGCCCGCGCGCCGACCGAAAGCGCGGCTTCCCCACAACGCGCCCAGCCCCACCAGCGCCAGCACCGAGAGAATGACGGGCAGGCGGACGGCAAACTCTGAAACGCCAAATGCCTTGAATCCGAAGGCCACCAGCCAGTACGGGAGCGGCGGTTTTTCGAGATATCTTACACCGTTCACGTGCAGCGTCACATAATCACTGTGCACGTACATTTCTCTTGCCGCCTCGGCGTGCGTCGAGTCAGCGTCGTCCAGCAGCGGCGGCCGGAACGCGCCCTGGAGATAAACGGCGAGCCATACGAGAAAAATCAGGACCCACGGCATCGCCCGCCTTGTTGATGATGAAGGTCCGGGCTGGGCAACCTCAGAATTCAGGACGGCATGTTCCATTCCGTGGTGCGGCATTATATGTTCGAAAGAGCATCGCAGGCTGGAAGCGTTCTTCGTGCCACTGGTCAGGTCTGCGGACCCGCCGCGCCGCCGCTTCCGTGGCCGGCTATTGTCCCGTGTCCACGTTCAATTCGATAACGCGATGCTGGAACCCGACGAACTGCCCGAAGTTTGGCGACGTAATGTTGCTGAAAACGTCCCGGGGATCGCGCGCGTTTGTCAAGTTGCGGACCCCGATGCCCCAGCGGAGCTTGAATCCGCCTCCCCATGGAAGCCAGTGGGGCAGAGGAAACATTTTCCAGACCTTAAAGTCAAACGAGAAAAAGGTTGGAAAGCGGTTGCTGTTCGGCGCGCCGACATAGTTTTGCAGGACATCTACTTTCGACCAGGGAAAACCCGTGTGCAGATCTATGATCGGCGCAAAGACGACTTGTTTCGGGAGGTGAATGATCCCCCAGGAAATCATGCGGTCCGGCACGTTAGCGTCCGTTTCGGCGTAAACGTCCGGGCGAATGACTGGCTCCTCGAACGGAACGAAGATGTGCGTCAGCGAATTCAGGTTGCTGCGCGAGACACTGTGGACGTAGGAAGAGTTAAACTGGTTTCCTTTCTCGTCCCGGTAGCTCACCATGGCCTCGTACTCGTGATACCGCGCGGCGCCGCGGTTCGACAGCAGCAGCATGCCCTGTGTCGGAGAAGTCTGTTCCTGGTCGATGGCAAAGTCCTTATAGGTGTTGCTTTGGAGGTAACTGGCCCGGACGGCAATGTGGCTGGTAATCTGGTGATCGAACTCCGCCTGCCATGTCAGGTTATAAGGCGTGGCGTCCAGGTCGGAACAGTCCGGAAGGAGGCCCAATCCCGTGCGCGTTCGCGTCGCGCACCGGCTGTAGTAAGTGACCGGAGAGCCCAGGACGTTACCCTGTGCATCGAAAAGGGTCACGACACGGTCGGGATTGCTGTCAAAGTCGGAAGCAAGCAAAGGTATGCGCGATTTGAAAACGCCGACTCCGCCTCGCAAAATCGTCCGGCCGCTTTTCCCCGGCGAATAGACAAATCCCAGCCGCGGAGCAAAGGTGACAAGCTGGCCAACAGCCTGACCGTAATAGCTGAGCCCGAGGTCGACGGCGGCGCGGTCTGTCAGCATCCAGTGATCGTCCACGTAGGCCGAACCTTCGGCATTCTGGGTTGAAAAGCGCGCGGGAGACTGAGTAGCCGGAAGTCCTCCAAGACCCAGAAAATCAATCCTTTCCGCAAGCGTCCCATCCTCCCGCGTGACGAGCACAGGCTGTGAGCGGCTCGTCCCGTCGTATGCGCGATAGATCAGGTCACCACCGATCTCCGTCTGATGCTTCCCCAGACGTTCCCAATCAGGAAAACGGTAATTCAGGGTGCCTTCTTCCTGATTGCTCGCCCTTGCCCAGGCGTTGAAATAATTCCCGCCGTAGCCGTCAGGCGTAACCAGCATGTCCAACGGACCCTGGCCGTGCGCGTCGGCGTCAAACCGCGTGTATTTGAAAAGACTGGTGAGGATGGCCCCCGATTCAAACTGATAGCTGTCATTACCTTGCAGCGAAAAGCCGCGTTCTGAAATATTCGACGACGCCGTCTGCGGAACCAGGGAATTAATGTTCGCGTACTCCTGCTTGCGGGGGAACAGATGGAAATCCACCGATGCAATATGGCGCGGCGAAAAAACATATTCGAGCGTGGTGAAGGAGTTGTACATCTCCTTCTTTGTCTCATTGTGAGGCCAGGCCAGGCCGCGAACAGGATCCTTTATGATGCTGTAGATGAACGATTCGGAAAAATTCAGGCGGTCTTTCCAGAGGGGTCCCGTGAAGGTTAGCCGGGGCTCCCAGTCATTGACGCCGACCAGATGACCGCTTCGCCCGCGAAAACCGGGGAAGAAGTCGTTGAGTTCCCATCCCCATTTGTAGCCGGGAGCCTTGGTTTCAATCGTCGTAAGGCCTCCTGAAAAGCCGTCGTACTGAGCGTCAAATGGAGCTTTGTACACGTTGAGAGACTGGATGGCATCCACCGAAAGGTCGATGTCAAAGCTTCCGGTGATCGGATCGATCGACTGCGCGCCGTCGATCAAAAGCATCCCCTGGTTTTCAACAGCCCCCTTGATGTTGATCTTTCCGCTGGGAGAACGGATTACCCCCGGCACAAGTGGAAGGAACGCCTTGAATTTCTGTTCGGCGACGGGAAGCGTCGTCAGTGCCTCGGCGCCGATGGTGGTGGGCGGAGCAGAAGTCTGCTCGGCGACGGGGCCGGCTTCAGCCTTCACTTCGACCTTCTGGATCAATTTCTTTTGCGCGGGCATAACGATGTGCAGGTATGCGGCGAGCCCGGCGCTGATAGGCAGATCCGTCTTCACGAAAGGCATGTAGCCGAGCGCCGTGCACGTCAGGACGTAAGTGCCCGGCACGAGGCCGCGAATGCTGAAATCGCCCCCTGAACCCGTGGTGACAGAAATCCCCTGCGCGGGCAACAGGCCTCCCTGCAAAGTGCAGACCACCCCGCCGATGGGAGTGTTATTCTCATCTACGACCTCACCCTTCAGTTCCTGTGTTTGCTGGGGCGTTGCGGCCTGCTGAACAGGGCCACGCATCGTGGCCAGTCCCAAAATGCCAACCAGGATAAAGAATACCACCCGCCCGGCCGGAGTAAAACGCGGTGTCTCAGTCTGCAAAAACTGTACCTGCCCTTTCTGTGCTTTCTGCCAATGGAACCTGGCCGAAGAGTTCTGGTGGTCCTGCGATTCAGGGTTTGGTCCCGCTTTGCGCACAAGGACTTTGCGCGCACAAACTGATAAGTATAATCGCTCCGCGTACGTCCTGCATAGACCTGCGGCACCAGAGAACTCAACAATATTGGATACATCAAGGTGCCGCCCAGTTGCTGGTTTTTCTCCTGGAACGCTCCTTCTGCGCGCTACAGACCTCCAGTGCCCGGCGCGGCTGTCAGGGCGACTTCTGGCTGCCGCACGCACGAGTTTCTCCCAGCGAATGTTTTTCTTCAGCTCCTGCCGCCTTTGATAGAATAGCGCGCGTGGCCGGCTGGAACAGGTGCTGGACGGGCCGGCCCGGGCGTGAGAGATGCGCGCAACCCTTTTGCTGTTGCTGTGCGGCGTAATCGCAAGTCTGGCGGAGATAGTCCTCCCCGCGCGGGCACAGACTTATCAATCCCAGATTGAACATCCCATCGTGCAATACAGGATGTCAGCGACGCTCGACCCGGCCACGAAAACCGTCAGGGGCCATTACCGCCTCACCTGGTGGAACCACACGGACGATACGATTCCCGACCTCTATTTCCACCTTTATCTGAACGCCTTCAAGAACCTTGACAGCACGTTCATGCGCCGCGACCCCTACGAGCGGAAGCATGACTCGCTTACCGACTGGCTGACGATCCCCGGCGAGGACAAATGGGGATGGGAAAAGATCGACAGGATCCAGATCGTAAACGGCGCTGACCTTACGCCGCTTGTCACCTACGCGCACCCCGATGACAACAACGCTGCGGACCAGACCGTGGTCCACATTGTGCTGCCGCAACCGATCCCTCCAAAAGGGACTATCGAACTTTCCGTCGATTTCACTTCGAAGCTCCCGCGGGCGTTTGCCCGGACAGGCTATGACGGAGATTACTTTCTGGTGGGCCAGTGGTTCCCGAAAATCGGCGTATATGAAGGTCCCGGCGAACGCGGCCGCACAACCGGCGGATGGAACTGCCACCAGTTCCACCGCTACACCGAATTCTACGCGGACTACGGCACGTATGACGTTGACCTGACTGTTCCTTCCAACTACATTGTCGGCGCAACGGGCTACCAGCGCTCTGCGCAGAAAAACCCTGATAAAACCACGACCTACAATTTCTATCAGCAGGACGTCCATGATTTCGTCTGGACCGCCAGTCCCGATTTCATCAAAATCACGAAGACGTTCGACTGGGGCAGCGAAGTCCGCGGCGATGACGTGACCCGATGGGGCGGCATCCTGCAACTGCCGGCGTCCGAGATGGCCCTGCGAAACGTTTCCGTGACTCTGCTGCTCCAGCCGAGCCACCGCGACCTGGAAAACCGCTATTTCCGCGCAATCTTCAACGGACTCAAGTATTACGGGCTATGGTACGGAGCTTATCCTTATGACACTTTGACCGTCGTCGATCCGCCGCGCAATTCCTACACTTCGGGCATGGAGTATCCGACCTTCTTCGTCGCGGGAACCGGCTTTTGGCCGGGGAAATATGAATTCAGCCCCGAAGGCGTTACCATCCATGAGTTCGGCCACCAGTTCTGGTACGGACTGGTGGGCAACAACGAATTTGAAGAGCCGTGGCTGGATGAAGGCTTCGTCTCCTACTCAACAGCCAAAGTCCTGAAGACCGCCTATGGCGAGCCGTGCGCGTATCTGCATTTTCTGGGCATGCCGATTCAAGCCTTCACGTGGCTGAGCGTTCCGCTGCCCCGTTTCCCGTTTGCCGGAGTCGGCTCGATACCAATCGGTCCGTATTTTTCCTGCGTTCACCTGCCGGAGGAAACTTCCGCCCGCGGCACTTATCTGCAATACGCTACGGCTGACAACCTGGTGCGGAACGGGTGGCAATACGGCAGCCGCATGAGTTACGTGGTGAATTCCTACACGCGCCCCCAGCTCAATCTTGAAACCCTTGAACGATATCTCGGCCCGGACGTCATGGCGCGCGTGATGCGCACCTATCAGCAGAAGTGGCGCGACCGGCATCCCACCACGCAGGACTTCATCGATGTGGTCAATCAGGTTTCCGGCCGCAATATGGACTGGTTCTTCCGGCAGTTTTTCTATAACTCGAACATCGCGGATTATGAAATCGCAAGCATCTGGAACGAACCGCTCTACGGCAAAATCGGCATCTACGACGAAGACGGGAAACAGGTCTATTACTCGAGGGAAAGCGCGCTGAAAGCCTACAACGCGAGTAAGACAAAACGTTATCGATCCGCGGTTACGGTCCGCCGCCTGGGAGCCGCCGAAGCGCCTGTTGACATCGATGTCACGTTTGATAACGGCAAGATCGCCCACGAACATTGGGACGGCCAGTATCGCTGGACACGTTTTACCTATGAAGGGCCGAACAGGATTGTTTCGGCGGAAGTTGATCCCGGCAGGAAGCTTCTCGTCGATGCCGATTACACGAACAACAGCCGCACCGTCAGGGCGCAATCGACCTTTGCAGTTAAATGGTATATCCGGTGGATTTTCTGGATTGAGAATTTATTTTTCGCGGCAGGTTTTTTCGCGTAGCACCGTGCGTTAAGTCGCCATATGCACCTTCTTTTTTACCCGGCAAAAACCAGGCGCCGCCTGCAGCCTGGGCGAATTGATCTGAAAGCAGGCACAAAGTCGGGGGGTCGATGGTAACAGCCCGTACTGCCATCCGCGAAGGGTTCCGCCTTGGGCGCCGGTCGCGCGGCGCGGTGTGGATACTGTTTGGCGCCAACATGCTGTTGGCGATGATTGCGGCACTGCCGATTTTTCGCGGCATCTTTGACTTTACTTCGCACAGTCTGATGGCCCGCGATCTGCTCACCGGTTTCTCCTTCGACTGGTTCACGGATTTCACTTTCAACCGCAGCGGGGCCATTCTCCAATACGCACAATTCATCATGATCATGGGCATGATCGCACTTCCCGTAAATGCCATCCTTGCCGGCGGCGTGCTGGCGCGGTTCCAGAATCCCCAGGAACGCTTTCGGCTGGGCGGCTTTTTCCGGGATTGCGGCCGCTACGCCTGGCGGATGCTCTGGCTGATGATTTTTGCGTTGATTGCCTTCTGGGCCGTCTTCCACTTTGTCCACTCCGGTCTCGGTGGCTTCGTGGACAGAAAAACATTGTACTGGATGGATGATCGCACGGTGTTTCTGGCGCAACTGGGCGTCGGGCTGCTGCTGCTCCTGGCGCTCGCGTTCGTGAATCTGGTAATCGACTTCGCGCAGGTCAGAGTAGTCTATGTGGAAGGAGCCGGTGCCATCGATTCCTTGCTTGCCGCGCTGGGATTTGCCATCGCGCGCCTGCCGAAAGCGGTGGCGGTTTATGCTGTTCCTTCGCTGGGCGGACTTGCGTTGCTCGGCATCTACCGCCTGGTAACGCCCTGGGGCCTGATTAACTCCTCGCTCGGCGGGAACGCCAGGGACGCTTACGAACCTGCGCTGGTGCTGGCACTGCTCTTTATCGGCCAGCAACTGGTGATGTTCGGGCGCTACTGGTTTCGCGTCGCCACGTGGGCAAGCGAATGGTCGCTCTACCACGGCACGCGCACGCCCGCACAGGATTAATCGGGCCGGTTCACCAATTTGCCAGAGACATGACAACTGCCCGGGAAATTGAAAAAACAGTTTTGCACCTGCTGTGCGCGGGAGCGGCGGAAGGACCTGTGAAAGACGCTCTCGTGCCGCTGCTCTGTGACTACCCGTGGCAGAATCCGCTGCACCAGGCGATTTTCAATGCGCTCGATGCGGTCCCTGGTGACAGCCCCGCAACCCTCCGCCAGTTGCTGCCGGCGAAGTTGACGCGCATGGGATTTCCTGACGTTGAATGGGAGGAATTCTTCGCACCGCCGTCGCTTTCGCGCAGAGAGTCAATGGCTCTGGTCAAACAGATGCTGGCCGTCGCCAACCCGGTTTCGAATTCGGACGGCCCGAACCATCGTGACGTAGAATAAGATCGAGGCCAACAATGGGGGCGGTGGTTCCAGAAACGAAAGAAAAACGGTCACTTGCGGCCCCCGGCACGATTTCGCCGGGTGCTGCAGTCGAAGTTCTGGCGGTCTATGCCGGAATTCTGCTCTACATCTGGCGCTGGCAGGAGACGCACCCTTTCGTCTGGATTCCGCTGCTCGCCGCCGTGCTCTTCAGCCAATGGGTGCGCGGCGAAACGTTTGAGAAAATGGGGCTCGCCGGGAGGGAATTTCGAGCGTGCGCGCGGCTCAGCCTGCCGGTGCTTGGCGCGGTTATTATCGGCGCCGTAGCGTATGCGATTTTACGCCCCGAGACTGCGGCCCGGTTCGCAACGCTTCATGCCTGGCTGTCATTCGTCGGTTATTTTGTCTGGTGCGCTTTTCAGCAATTTCTGACGCAATCCTATTTTCACCGGCGGCTGGTGCAGGTGATCAGGGACCCGCATTTACGCTCGTTTGCCGTCGGTCTCCTCTTTGCCGGCGCGCACGTACCCAATCCTGTTCTGATGGTGGCAACGTTTGCCGGTGGATTCATCTTTGCCGAGATATTCTTTCGCCATCCTAACATCTGGCCGCTGGCTTTTGTGCAGGCCGTGGCGGGATTTCTGATCGGCACGCTCTCTCCGCCGTGGATCATTCACAACATGCGGGTCGGCCCCGGCTATTATCTCTTTCACATGGATTAAGAGTCGGCAGATGACGGGTGCGGGCGTCAATCGAGCGCGGTCAACTGTGCGCCGCGCTGTCGGAACCAGGGTAGGTAAGGCGCTCTGGCGATCTGCCCTTCAAATCGCTCAGCCCAGCGGCCTGGAATGGCTGCGTCGCACGCGGGGCAACGGCCGCTCGCAGTGATCACATATTTCGAAATGTGATAGCCGTGGCGCTCGATCAGGAGTTCGCCGCAATCATGGCAACGGGTATTTTCAAGATCGCCGACGCGGCCCGGCAGATTGCCCGCATACACATAGCGCAGACCCGCTGCTTTCCCTATGGATGCCGCGTGCATCAGCATTTGGGGCGTGGTGTCGGCGGGATCGGTCATCTTGTAGTCTTTGTGGAACGCAGTTACGTGCCACGGAATGTCCGGTGAAACGCCGGCGATGAATTCGGTGAGCCGCTTGATTTCGTCGTCCGAGTCGTTGAAGCCATGAATCAGCAGCGTCACGATTTCCACCCAGAAGCCCAATTGGTAAGTCAGGCGAATCGTATCCAGAATGGGTTGCAATCGCCCGCCAAGCTGGCGGTAATGGCGGTCATCGAAGCTTTTCAGGTCAATCTTGTAGAGATCAACCCACGGTTTGAGGTATTCGATTACCTGCGGCGTCCCGTTGCCGTTTGAAACAAACCCCGTCTTCAATCCGGCGGCGCGCGCCTCCTTGAAGATGGCGACAGCCCATTCGCTGGTGATGAGCGGCTCATTATAGGTGCTCACCATGACCTTCGCGCCCTGGTTCACGGCGTCCTTCACCAGTTCCTCGGGCGTCACGCTCATGGGAGCCGAAACTGCACGCGGATCACGAAGCGCCTGAGAGGTTACCCAGTTCTGGCAATATGGACAGTGAAGGTCGCATCCGAGCATCCCAAAACTGTAGGCCAGCGCGCCCGGATAGGCATGAAAGAAGGGCTTCTTCTCGATAGGATCGCACTGAACTCCGCCTACGTAGCCCCACGGAACGTAGAGCTTCCCGCCGCGGTTAAAGCGCACCTTGCACACACCCGGCAGGCCGTCCGGAATGCGGCAGAGGTGGCTGCACGCAAAGCAGCGTACGAACCCGCGGTCCATCTTTTCGTAGAGTTCGCCCTCGCGAACCATTTCTTCCAGGATTTCGCGGAGTGTCTTCATGGCTCAGACCTTCTCCAAAACTCGAGTGGGGAAACCTTTCCTGCATCCATTATACTCCCTGGGAATTCGCGGCCAAACATGGCAAAAATATGGAGGAATGAAGCGAATGATGAATCCCGGTAGTGCAAGGCCTTGAGGGAAACAATCAATTAAGGGGCGGCTTGCTGCTGGAACTGCTTTGCAAACGCCTGGAAGAACTGGCCGACGATCTGCCGGGTGGCGGCTTCGATCATGCGCTGGCCGACGGCGGCGATCATGCCGCCCACCTGCGTTTCGCCTGAATAGCTCACGGTTGTTTCGGTTCCTGATTCTGTGAGGACGATTTCTCCCTCGCCCTTCATGAACCCGCCCTTGCCCTGCGCGCTCACCTTCATGCGGAAGCGCTCTGGCGGTTTCTGGTCCACAATGTCAACCCGCCCGTGATACGAACCTTTGATGGAAGCAATGCCGAGCTTCATTTCGGCGTCGTAGCCGCCGGCAGGATTCGGAGCGAGCTTCTCACATCCGGGCAATGCCCGGCGCAAGGCCTCGGGTTCGAGCAGTTGCCGATAAACGGCTTCTCTCGGGGCAGGGACCTTATACATGCCTTGGATTTTCATGCTGGGATGTTCTCTTTACTTGCCTGAAGCAGCCGCTCGTTCCGCCGCCGCGGCAAGCGCGCGTTCGGTATAAACGCGGGCCAGGTGCGATCGGTATTCTGCGGAGGCATAAAGGTCGCCGGTAGCTTCGACTCCATCTGCAGCGTGGCCTGCGGCGTGCTGGAGGTTCCTCTCCGTGGGTGATTTGCCTTTGATAGCTTCCTCCACCGCGCTTGCGCGGTAGGCGGCGGTTGCAACGCCCGTGATCCCGACGCGCGCCGACTCCACAGCGCCTTTCGCATCCAGGGTTACGCGCACCGCCACTCCCACGACGGCAAACCCTGAGGCCGGGTGCCGGTGCTTCAGGTACGCGTCGCCGGAGTGCGCCGGAAGGGCCGGGAAGCGGATTGCAGTGACAATCTCGCCGGGATTCAGCGCCGTCGTCATCAGGCCGATGAAGAATTTCGAAGCAGGGACCCAGCGCTCGCCGGTCGAGCTCACAGCCTTTAATTCCGCATCAAGGGCGACGGCCGCAGCGGGCCAATCGGCGGCAGGATCGGCATGCGCCAGGCTCCCGCCCAGCGTTCCCTTGTTGCGCACCTGCACGTCGCCGATTTCCCCCGCGGTCATCGGCAGCAATGGACATTTCTCTTTCAACAGGCTTGAGGATTGAATCCTGTAATGGGTGGTCAGCGCGCCGATCTCGATGTAAGCGTCTTTTTCATTGATGTAGCGCAACCCGTCGAGCCGTGCAATGTCGATCAGGTGCTTCGGCGAGGCAAGGCGCAATTTCATCAGCGGCAGCAGGCTGTGGCCGCCGGCCAGAAGCTTGCCTTCATCGCCGAATTGCGCAATAAGCTGCGCCGCCTCTTCGAGCGTTTTAGGGACGTGATATTCAAAAGGTTCAGGAATCATGATGCCTGTCCTCCCGGTGCGGCCTGTTTCAGGATGTTCCAGATTTTTTCGGGCTTCAGAGGCATATCGATGTGACGCACGCCCAGGGGACTGAGCGCGTCCACCACGGCGTTGACGATGGCGGGCGTCGAACCGATCGTCCCCGCTTCTCCCACGCCCTTGACCCCGAGCGGGTTGACGGGCGTCCGGGTCTCGGTATTGGCGCACTCAAACCACGGGAAAAGCGTCGCCCGCGGGATGGCATAGTCCATCAGCGAGCCGGTCAGCAATTGCCCGTTTTCGTCGTAGATCAGGCTTTCCACCAGCGCCTGCCCCACGCCTTGCGCGATGCCTCCGTGCACCTGCCCGTCCACCAGCATGGGATTCAGAATACGTCCGCAATCATCCACGGCGAAATAGTTGCGCAGCTTCACTTCGCCGGTTTTCTCATCAATTTCCGTCACAGCCAAGTGCGCGCCGAACGGATAGGTGTAGTTGGGCGGTTCAAAAACATACATCTCAGAGAGACCGGGCTCCATGCCGGGAGGCAATTCCCTCGCGAAGTAGGCCTCCTCAGCCACGGCCTTGAAGGCAATCGATTTTGAGCCGTCCGGGGTCCGGATCTTCCCATCTTCAAAAAGAAGCTCGCCGGGTTTTACGCCCAGCTTGTGCGCGGCGATGCGGGCCATCTTCTTTTTGATCCTCTGCGCGGCGTAGTAAATCGCGGTCCCGCCGACGGCCGTGGTGCGGCTGCCAAAAGTTCCGATCCCCATGGGGACCTGTGCCGTGTCGCCGTGATAAACCGTGATGTCCTCATAGGGGACGCCGAGTTCCTCGGCCACAATCTGCGCAAAACTGGTCTGCTCGCCCTGACCGTGCGGAGAAGCGCCGCTCAGCACGGTCACCTTGCCCGTGACCTCCACGCGCACTGTGCCGCTTTCCCATCCGCCCGCAGGCATCCGGCTGGAAGGACCCATGGCGCATATTTCTACGTAGGTGGATAGCCCGATACCAAGGTACTTGCCCTTTTTCCGGAGGCGTTGCTGCTCCTTGCGCAGCTTCGAGTAACCGGAGAGCTTCAGGACCTTTTTCAGGGTCTTCTGGTAATTCGCGGTGTCGTAGCTGACGCCGGTGGCAAGCGTAATGTCCTTACCCGGAGCAGGGAAGTTCTTCATCCGCACGTCCACGGGGTCCATGTTGAGTTCGTGCGCCACCATGTCTATGACGCGCTCGATGATGTAGGCGGCTTCGGGGCGTCCCGCGCCGCGGTAGGCGTCCGTGGACATCTTGTTGGTAAACACGCCGACGGTCTCGACCGCAACGTTCTTGATGTCATAGCACCCGAGGATCATCAACGCCGTCAGCGTGGGTATAGCCGGCGTCAACAACTGGTGATATGCGCCCATGTCCGCGAGGATGCGGCACTTCAGGCCGACGACGGTTCCGTCGGGCTTGTAGTAGATTTCAAGATCGTTGATCTGGTCGCGCCCGTGGATGGTGGCGGCCAGGTTTTCGCGGCGCCCTTCAATCCATTTCACCGGCTTGCCCAGCATTTTTGAAGCGAAGCACGCCACGCCTTCCTCGGCGTAAACATTGAGCTTGGAGCCAAAAGCGCCGCCCACTTCCGGGGCAATCACGCGGCAGCGCGGTTCGTCGATTTTGGTCATCAGCGAAAGCTGTGTTTTCAGGATGTGAGGGATTTGCGTGGATGACCAGACGGTCAGCGTGTCCTCACCGGGAGAGTAGCTGGCGATAACGCCGCGCGTCTCCATAGCCGTAGGGCCCAGGCGCTGGTTGATCAGCCGCTGCTTGAGGACTTTGACGGATGGATCGCCTTCAATCGATTTCCAGTCGCCGCCTTCGAGTTTGGCTGTGAACGCGATGTTGTCGCCGAAAGATTCGTGGACAAGCGGCGCACCTTTTTCAAGCGCCTTCTCCATGTCAGTCACGGCGGGCAGCATGTCATATTCGACTTCGATCAGGTTTGCGGCGTCGGTCGCGAGGTAGCGGTCAGTGGCGATCACGGCGGCAACCGGCTCTCCAACGTAGCGGACGCGCTCGATGGCGAGGCAGGGATGATCCGGGACCTTCAATCCTTCCATTCCTGCGGCGCAGGGAACAAAGCCAAGCTTGCCCTTGATGTCTTCCCCCGTCAAAATGGCCACAACGCCGGGCGCGTTGCGGGCGGCTTCGGTGTTGATGGAGACGATCCGGGCGTGGCCGTGCGGGCTGCGCGCAAAGGCCATGTGGAGCATGCCATCAAGCTTAAAATCATCCACAAAATGTCCCCGGCCCTGAATCAGTTCGGGATCTTCCTTCCTCTTGATTCGTTCTCCAAGAATTTTCGTCGCCATGCATCACCTCAATGATGTTGCTTCAGGCTGGGCGGGTCCCCCGAAGGCCATGGGACGGCCGCTACTTGCCGCCGTGCTCGACGGCCCATTCCACCGCTTTGACGATGTGCTGGTATCCCGTGCAGCGGCAGAGGTTGCCCTCGAGCGCGTGCCGGATCTCTTCCCGCGTGGGATGCGGGTTGCGGCTGAGCAACTGGTGGGACGCCATGATCATTCCCGGCGTGCAGAAGCCGCAGTGCAGACCATGCTCCTCCCAGAATCCCTGCTGCAAAGGATGGAGACGGCCGTTGGAACCGAGGCCCTCAATCGTGGTTACTTCCGCGCCATCGGCCTGGACCGCCAGCACCGTGCAGGATTTTGCCGCTTCGCCGTTGATGAGCACCGTACAGGCGCCGCACAAGGAAGTCTCGCAGCCGATGTGTGTTCCCGTAAGCCCGGCGACTTCGCGTAAATAATGCACGAGAAGCAACCGAGGCTCGACGTCGTCCTCGCGCCAGTTGCCGTTGATGTTGATTCGGATTTTCACGTGGCGGCCTCCATTGGGATTTGGCTGTTTATCGGGTTGCTAAAAGACCTACTGCGAACTTGTCGTTCCATGCCCCTGGCATGTCGTCCTGAGCAAGGCGAACGGCCCCCTGCACCTCCCACGGGCTAAACTTCGCCAGCCTCAACGGACTGGCCATCAATCGACCGCAAGCCCGGGTCCTCAATCAGCCTTGCTGGATACGATAGAAATATACCTCTGGCCGGGGATTGTCAAATTACATTCTGAAGAATTGAGGATTACACACTCGCGTGCCCGGGCCGGGCTGTGCGGCAAAGTTATTTTTTCTGCGCAGTCCCGATCCGTTCCCGGAAAGCGTCAATGGCGCCCGGCGCGCGCTTGTTCATCCACTGTTCATAATTTGCGGCCATCTGCTCGAGATTTTTCCAGAGAAGAGGGTTTTTAAAGCGTTCGCGCACGGCGGGAACCAGGTTCTTGATCTTTTCCCAGACGGCGAAAAATTCGCCGGTGTTCTGGAAGAAGAAATCCTGCTTGATCAGCCCGCTGTTGACGATGGAACCCGCCATTTCCCAATACGTAACAACCATACGGAAAAAAGCGTCTTCCTGCGAGCCCGGAGGATATTTCTTCATGACCTCTTCCGGCGACTCCGCATGGAACTCATTTCTGAACCAGGCGCGCGCCTGGCGCAGCTTCTCTTCGCGCCGCAGGTCGTAAAGCCGCAGCAGTAATTCTGCATCGTGATGATCCGGGTGCTCCTTCACGCGTCATCCTCCTGCAATGGGTTTCGGCGCGCCGGTGAAAGGACCGGCCGCCGGCAATGTCCATTGGTTTAAATTTGTTGAAAATCCCCCGCGAACCGAGAGTATATCGTATCACGGTCCACCCAATACCGCGCCACGCATGGACCATCAATGCCCCGAATCCAGCAGGAAAATTAAAAGTGGCAGGGCATGTCTGAAATTATTTCATAATCGTAATTAGCGAGTAATAATGCAGTATGTTATTTAATAACATGATTCTAACAACCGGCAATCGCCTATGCTCCCGCTTTCGCCAGAAAGTAGCGATGAATCGTCTGATCATCGGTAAGTTCGGGATGAAAAGTAGCCGCCAACAGATTGCCCTGTTCCACAAGCACAGGCAGATTGTCGGCACGGCCCAGGACCTTAACACTCTGGCCCACACGCCGGATGATCGGGGCGCGGATAAAGACCATTTCAATAGGGTGATCCGAAATCTCCGGACATTCACCCATCTGGACCGAACTGTCCACTTGCCGGCCATAAGCGTTGCGCTCGATTGAAATATCAATAAGGCCCAGACGCTCCTGCGCCGGATTCAGGACTTCTTTTGCCATGAGAATTGCCCCGGCGCACGTTCCAAAAATCGGTTTGCCTTCGCTCGCCAGGCGCGTGATTGCATCAGCGATTTTCTGCTCCGTCAGGAACTTCAGCATCGTTGTGGTCTCACCCCCGGGCAGAATCAGGCCGTCAATGCCCGCGAAATCTTCCGCGTGCTTGATGAGTTTCCACGGCACGCCAATCCGGTCGAGCATTTTAGCGTGCATGGCGAAGTCGCCTTGCACGGCGAGAATGCCGATGGTTTTCTTCTTATCGTCCATAATCTTGTTGGCCTCGCCATCGCGCACGGCGCTGGACTATTAAGACAGAACCATGCGCGCGTGCCTTTGCCGACGGATCGTCAAAGGCGGGGCGCCTCGGGGTAAAGCTTGCCCGCCTCACACACCCTCGCGCATTCGCTCCCTGTGCGCGATAGTCCACCTCTGGCGACCAACCCTCCAGGAGCAGTATCGAGAACGCTTACCTGACGAGCCTGGCCTTCAAATTGATAGTGGTGCCGGCCAGCGCCTTCGAAACGGGGCAGCCCTGCTTGGCGGCTTCTGCGAGTTCCTGGAACTTTGCTTCGTCGATGCCGGGAACCTCCGCCTCGGTATCGAGGTCGATGCCGGTGATGGCAAATCCGGCATCCACTTTATCAAAGTGGACCGAGGCCGTTGTATGAATGCGCTTGGGCGTAAAACCAGCTTTGCCGAGACCCGCAGAAAAAGCCATTGAGAAGCATCCGGCGTGCGCGGCCGCAATCAGTTCCTCGGGGTTCGTACCCTCGCCATTTTCCATGCGCGATTTAAATGAGAACGGCCCGTCATAAGCGCCCGTGGCCATCTTCATGCGCCCATTGCCTTCGAGCAGAGTTCCGTTCCATTGGGCTTCAGCTTTTCGAACTGGCATGATTCCTCCTTTTGTCTGGTGAATTCGGGATAGCGAGCGTTGCACTGCGTTCGCCCCCGGAAGATGGTTTCCCGCTGCCTGACGCAATTTGCGACTGAATAAAGAGCCCGAGACGAAGATTCTGATACGCCGGGCGGCCGATGACCCTATTTCCAGCCTTCACGCTCACGGAGCGATGTGATATGCGCAACGTGATGGCGGCCGTGCCAGGCATAAAGCGCGAGGTACCTGTCCAGGTTGACGATGCCTTGCTCCGGATGATTCAACGTGCGTGCAAAGTCAGTGGCGCTCATCAATCGCAAAAGCGCGACAAAGCGCTTATGGAGGGCGTCAAACAACCCGAGCGACACCACGACGGGCACGGTCTTGGCGTCGGGGAGTTCGGCCCAGCGCTTCTGGTCGTAGGTTTTGACCAGCGGTTGTTCTTCCGTCATCGCCAGCTTGAAGCGCACAAACGCATTCATGTGGCTGTCCGCCAGATGATGCACGACCTGACGCACCGTCCACCCGCCTTCGCGGTAGGGCGTGTCAAGCTGCTCTTCATTCAGCCCGACCACCGCCGACCAAAGCGCTGCCGGCGCTTCTTCGATCTGCCGGATGAATGTCTGACGGTCTTCATCCGAAACTTTTGCTGGCATCTGAAATTTGCCGATGGGATATTGGAGGTCTGTCATGAGATTTGCCATCCGCCATCAGTGTTGACGCATTCGCCTGAAGCCGTTGACGCAGACACCGCTTTACTCTGAGCTTCTGACTCAGTACCCGTTACCACCCTCGAGTCTGCAGCAACTCTTTCGGGTCTATCTTGGCCACATCGAGTCCGCGCATGGCCTCGCCCAGTTCTTCGGAGCATTCAGCCACGATCGCGGGTTCGTTGTAATGTGTTGTCGCGCGCACGATCGCTTTGGCGCGCTTGGCAGGATCCTCTGACTTGAAGATTCCGGATCCCACAAAAACCGCCTCGGCCCCCAGTTGCATAACGAGCGACGCGTCAGCCGGAGTTGCAATACCGCCCGCGGAGAAATTCGGCACCGGCAGCTTGCCGTTCTTCGCCACCCATTTCACCAGTTCGAACGGTGCGCCGAGTTCCTTGGCTTTTGCCATCAGCTCTTCTTCGCGGAGCGTAGTCAGCAGCCGGATTTCGTTTGTGATGGCGCGCAGATGGCGGACGGCTTCCACGATGTTGCCGGAGCCGGCCTCGCCCTTGGTGCGGATCATGGCTGCACCCTCGCCGATCCTCCTCAATGCCTCGCCCAGATTGCGGGCGCCGCAGACAAACGGGACCTTGAAGGGCCACTTATTGATGTGGTGTTCCTCATCGGCGGGCGTCAACACTTCACTCTCGTCGATGTAATCCACTCCAACCGATTCCAGCACCTGCGCCTCGGCAAAATGGCCGATGCGCGCCTTGGCCATCACCGGAATCGTCACCGCCTTCATGATTTCTTTGATGATCTTGATTGACGCCATGCGCGCCACGCCGCCCTCTTTGCGGATATCCGCAGGGACGCGCTCAAGCGCCATCACCGAGCACGCGCCGGCGTCTTCGGCGATCTTCGCCTGCTCGGCGTTCGTGACGTCCATGATCACGCCGCCCTTCAGCATCTCAGCCAGGCCGACTTTCAATTTCATCTGCTGGTCATACTCCCACATGGTTCCTCCTCACAAAAAACAGTTCGCATGCTTGCCGCCTCAAACTCATTCGCTTTGCGGTGGGTCGGGCAACATCATCGCGAAGCGCAAACACATCCGGCGGAACGCATGGAACGGGCCCCGGGAATTCTCTTCAAAATGCAATTGCCGATGAGGCCGGGACAACCTCGCCCCGCATAATTCATTATTGGCCGAACTGCCGGAATTGGCAATCGGCATTGGCGGGTGTTTTCCCTTTCGTCTTAACCCTTCACAGAGTCAAGGCCAATTGATCGCCAGCGCGCAACGTCACCTCCGGCGTAAAGACGAAAGTGATTTCGTCGCCTTTCTGCTGAATTTCGTACGGCAGGGGCTTATTGCCGATCTTTCCTGTCCGCGAGCTTCCGGCTGACCGTTGCGCCCGCACGGTCACCTTACGGCATGCAATGCTCCCTTCCTCCACAGAGAGGTTGAACCGCGTCCGTCCGTTTTGCACGCCCTGCGAATAGCTGCCCCACGCTGTCCCCGATGACCAGAACGACGAAAAGTTCTCCCGATTGAACAACGGCTGCGCCACGACAGCCTTCTCTACGCCGTCATAGCGAAAACCGCTCAGGGCCAAGAACGGCGCCCAACTCGACATGGGCCTGGCGTAATGGTAACCGCATTCGGCTTCGTTCCAGGGATTCCGTTTTTCACCGTCAAACCGCCGGCGCGTGTTTTCAACGATCTGAATTCCTTCAGCAGTCATGCCCATATAAATCATCAACGCCGCCATCGCATACTCCGAGCCGCTCCACACTTCGGCGAAATACGGAAAAGGGACCTCCGGCCTCTCGCCGTGCGGGTATTCGCAGACAACGAGGCCGGCTTCGTCGTTCAGCGCGTAAGCCCGCTGGACGGAAGCGTGATCGGCCAGACTTTGCTTGTAGTTATACTTCCAGATCGAACCCAGGGCTTTCTGAATGTGGCCGCGGTCAACCAGAAGGCCCAGTCCCGCGATAAATGCAAAATACTGGCCCATCAACTGGTCGCTCAGGCAGCCTTCTCCCACCTGATAAGCAGGATGTTCGGTATCGACCGTTCCCATTCCGGCCTGCAAGCCCCTGGCAATATCGTCTTTTCGGATACTGCCGATCTTCTGGATGTAGAACTCGCCATTAAAAAGATTGGCGTCGATCCATTTACTGCCGCTTTGGAAAATGCGCTGATATTCTGCGGCTGTCGTTGTGTCTCCCAGGGCGCCCGCCATCTCCTCACCGGCGCGCAGCGCTGCCAGATACCACATTCCGCAGAAGGGATTGGGGCCGATAAATTCAATGTCGTAAGTATTGTGCTGGACGCCTTCCATCACGCCGTCGCGGTTTGCGTCCCACCCTCCCTTGATCCACGCGAACTCAAGCGCGCGCCTGACGGCAGGCCATTGCCGGCGCAGCCATTCGGTATCGCCTGAGAGTTTCCAATCCAAATATACTTTCACGATGCAGGCCATCTGACCGTCAGCGGCCGCAATACCGAAATGTTCGATTCCGTACGGCAGCAATTCGCGAAAATCCATCAGGCCTTCTGCATTCGTTGAAAAGCCGAATTGCTGCTCGCGCAATGACCGTGAGAGAGCAGGGAAGACGTGCGCCGTGGCAGGCTCATAGGCGTAAACATGGGTGCAGCTTCCAAAACAGCACCCGGCTTTGTCAACGCAGCCTTCAAATCCGTGGAAGGCGCCGTCGCTGGTTCTGAACACGGTTGGCGTCACGAGGGTTGAGAGATTGGCCAGCGCAGCGTCCTTCACCGCGCCTGGCAGAGTGGCATTGCGAACGGTTTCAAGAAACCTGCGCGTGCGCGCTTCAAGTTGCGGCAGATGCAGCGCGGCATATTCCGCCACTGCCCAGGCGTCCTTGAACCGCGTGCAGTAGTAATTGCCGATCAGGTCATTCTCATGGCCCTTCGGCGCTGACCAGCCGCAGCGCTTCGGCGTCCGGTTCGGGAAATGCCAGGCGAACAGGAATGTGTACTCCGCACTGCCGCGCGCCGGGATTTCCTTTTCAAGACAAATGGCGCCGACCGCGCTCCGCGCCGAAACCTCCGGCCCCAATTGCCCGTCGCCTGTAAAATCGTCCCAGAAGAGCAGCGGACTTTCCCACCAGCGCGTGCTTGGCCAGCCGCGAAGATAACTGAAATGTCCTTTATCCGCACCCAGCAGTGCCAGCGCGAACGTTCCCGCCTGCGGGTCCGTTGCGCCAAGAAAAGGGTTCCGCATCAGCAGTCCCTTGACGCCGCTGCTTTCGCGATAATCGTTCTGCCTGCCCTGTTCCGAACCCGTATTGCCGCGACCGTCGCGCTCCGGGCCGATGGGATTTTCAATCGACCACGCGATGGAAACCTTTGCGGCTGAGGCGCGGGGATTTGTCACCCTGTATCGCAGTATGGCCAGCGGCAGGCCGGATTCATCCGCATCGAGGGGGATAAATGGCGTGAACGCCTCAAGCGCCACGCGTACCGGAAGTTCGCGATCTTTAAATTCCACCCGCGCAAGCGGATACTCACCGATGAACGTGCAACTCTCAAGCCGGGGCAGTCCGGGCACGTTGTCAGAGCCAAGGTCGTCGGGGCCGCGAGAATAAGGCGGCAGGATCCTCGCCTCCAGCACACGCGAAATGGCTCTCTGGCCACCGGCTTCAACGCGGATCGCCGGAAAGGCGTAGCGAGGCGATCTGCCTTTGTCCGGGCGATTGAAAATCCACCACTCTTCGAGTTGGCCGCGTCCGCCCAGGCTGATGCATCCCGCGCCCACGCCACCCAATGGAAATCCGATCAAAGCGCGCTGCCGGCCCCGGAAGACCCTGGGATAAGCGATTGTTTCGCTTTGGCCCTCTGCGGCCGGAATCGGCGACGGCGTGGCGGAGTCAGCCGACTGCGCCGAACCTGACGGAAGCGCCAGGGTGCCTACTCCGAGCGTCATCGTCTTCAGGAACTTTCGTCGGCCTTTCGCATTCCTTCTTTTCTTGGGCGGTTTCGGCATGGAATCCGCGTCCTCCTCTCTGCGGATGAATGATACGCGCGGTTGGAGTGGAATTCAAAGGCACAGCTTGCCTGAAGCGAAAGTGCACGGCTTCAGGCGTGGCTACAAGGCATGCCTTTACTCATTCAGGGCTTTATTTTCTCTGCGCCTTTGCGTGAGTGTATCTTTCGGTTACCTCGCCGTCATTGTTTTCGTAATCACAAAGCCTCACGCCAAGGCGCTAAGACGCAAAGAGAAAAAGAATTCAAGACGCTATGAGGCCAGGACGCAAGGAATCAGAGCCGCAAAGACTGATCACGCACATGATTTCTGCGCATTCTCTGCGCCTTTGCGTGAGCCTGGTCGGAAAGGCTTTTAACCTAGAGGGCACCAACTCACTCGTTAAGCAGGGGTTTCATACTGGCTCTACAACTCTGAGCCGGGTCAGGCAACCCCCAAGACACGGCGGCTAAAGCCGCTTTTCTCGACTCGGTTGCGCGGCACGAGTAAACTCGTGTCCTTTCGCATAGATGAGTGCCAGAAAGAGGGTGAGCGAATTCGTGCCCGTTCCCAAAGATGTGTGTGCCCAAAACAGGGCCAGTGAATTCGTGCTCTTTCGCAAAGATGTGTCCTCAAAAGAAGGTGCGGGACTTTATCCCTTCTTGCAGAGGCCAATCATGCCGTAAGGTGTCAGCCTCACAGATCCTGAAGGAACGAATTGGACTCGCGTTCGCGGCCGATGGTAGTGCTTAAGCCGTGGCCGGGATAAACGGGCGTCTCGTCAGGGAATGGCAGCAGTTTGTCGTGAATCGAACGGAGCAGTTGCTGCTCTGAGCCACCCCACAGGTCCCAGCGTCCGATGCTGCCCTGAAACAGAGTGTCGCCGGCAAAGATGCGCGCGTTCTCCCCAGGGAGATGGAGCGAAAGGCTGCCCGGCGAGTGCCCCGGCGTGTGCAGGACCTCCAGCGAGAGTGACCCCCATCGCAGCCGGTCGCCTTCCTTCAGGAACTGGTCAACTTCCGCCATGCCGGGTGTTTCCACACCCAGCCATGCGGCTTGCGCGGCCAGGTTCTGATAGAGCGGCAGGTCGGCCTCATGCATCAGCACCGGCGCGCCGGTCAGTTCGCGAAGCTTCTTCAGCCCGCCGACGTGGTCAATGTGCGCATGCGTCGCGATAATGTACTTCACCTTCAGATCGTGCCGCTGGAGGATCTTCTGTACACGCTCGATCTCATCGCCGGGATCAATGACAACAGCTTCCTTGGCTTCGTCATCGGCTACCACCGAGCAGTTACACTGAAGCAAACCAACGGGAAGAATTTCGTGGAGCATAGCAACTCACATTCTAACAGTTTGTAATTCCTGCATTGGAAGTTTGCCGAGACCGGAGCGGTTCGATGATCAGCCCCGCGGAGCGCGTTTGAGGTTCGTGTGTTGCGAGATAAGGCCAATGCACCAACCCCGCGTACTTCGGTTGACTTGTCACCGAGCCCTTTTTATACTCAAGCCGAAAGGCGCAAGGCAAAGGAGGGGATGTGGCAGCACTCAGCAAGGTTGAAATTCAGCAGAAGCTGAAAGACATGCGCGGCTGGTCGCACATGGGAAAAGCCATCCAGAAGCGGTACACACTGAAGTCCTTCATGCCCGCCATCTCACTGGTGAACAAGATCGCCGAACTCGCCGAAAAGGCCGGTCATCATCCCGACATCACGATCAACTACAATGTGGTGGGCATCTCTCTTTCCACGCACAGCGAAGGCGGCGTAACCCAAAAGGATTTTGACCTCGCGCGGCAGATCGATCAGTTGGCGGAGACACAATCGTAGGATGGTCTGTTCTTCGGCACATCCGGAACAAAAGGGTCCCGCAGCATCACAGGCGTAGCAGGCCCCTGTTCCTGTCTTCTGGCTCGGTTGTCATCCTCGTCCTGAACCTCAGGATGGGTCGCCTCCACCGGGCCCCAGGGGCAGAAGATCAATCCATCACTTAAGGAAAACGTAATGGCAACATTTGCGCAGTGGGTCCACCTGAGCGCCGCCGTGATCGGCGTGGGAGGAATGGCCTTTATGCTGTTCGTCTTTTTTCCCTCGATCGATGTACTCGACGAAGACCGACGCGCAGGCCTGTTGAAGGAGGTGTTCGGCCGGTTCCGATGGATTTCGTGGACGGTCATCCTGCTGCTGCTGGCTTCGGGGCTTTACAACGTCAAGCTGGTCTGGCTGGTTCCCTGGGGGCCTTATTGGAAATTCCTGACGGCCAAGATCGTGCTCGCCCTGTTGATCTTCATCATTGTTCTGTGCCTCACCATCCCGCTGAGCATCTTCAATGGGTTCCGTCGCCGCCGCGGTCTTTGGCTCTCCATCGCCTTCGGCCTGGCGATGGCGGTGATCCTGATCTCGGCCTACCTGCGCCGAGGTTGATATGGGTTTTCCTCTCCTCTTTCCGTCTTAGCGCCTTGGCGTGAGGCTTTGTAATTACGAAAACAATGACGGCGAGGTGAGCGAAAGATAGACTCACGCAAAGGCGCGGAGGCGCAGAGAACGGCGAAAGATCATATGCGTGTTTCTTCTTTGCGTCTTGGCGCCTTGGCGTGAGGATGATCTTTTTCCCAGCGTCTTACGGGCGCAGAAGGATTTTCCCGAAGAAATCACGGTCTTCCATTTTCTTCTGTGCTTCGCGAGCTTCCGCCAACGGGAACACCGAGTCAATGACGGCCTTCAGCTTGCGCTGACCGATCAGTTTGAGGAGGTCCATCAATTCACCTTTGCCGCCCATGAATGAGCCGAGAACCGTCCGCTGCCGTCCGAAAAGGGCCTGAATGTCCAGCCTGACTTCGCCGCCGGTAGTAACACCGCAAGTCACCAGTCGGCCATATGTCGCCAAAGAATTGAAGCAATCTTCCCACACGGCCTGGCCGACGTGCTCGACAATCACGTCCACACCGCGCTTCCCGGTCAGCCGTGATATTTCTTCGGAGATCGACTGCTGCGTGTGATTGATAACCTCGTCGGCGCCAAGTTCGCGCGCTTTGGTGAGTTTCGCGTCGCTGCCGGCCGTGGCGATCACCCGGCATCCAATAAGCTTTGCTATCTGAATAGCCGCGCTGCCTACGCCCGAGCCTGCGCCGATGACGAGCACGTCCTCACCCGGCTGGAGCTTTGCGCGGGTAAACAGCATGTGCCAGGCCGTAAGGAAAACCAGCGGTACGGCAGCCGCCTCTTCAAAATTCAAATCGCCGGGAATCGGAATCACATTGGCTGCGGGCGATTTCACGTATTCCGCGTAGCCGCCGTCGACCATCACGCCGAAAAGCGTGTAACTGCGGCAGGCGCTGTCGAGACCTTTCCAACAGGCTTCGCATTGCCCACAACTGATTCCGGGAGCCAACAGGACCCTGTCACCCGGCTTGACGTGTGTAACCAGACTGCCTGTCTGAGCCACTTCCCCCGAAATGTCGCTACCCACAATGTGCGGCATGGGCAGCTTCCAGGCGCGCACACCGGTGCGAAGCCAGAGGTCAAGATGGTTTAGAGCGCAAGCTCTCACCTTGACCAGCACTTCGTTTGCCTGGATTTGAGGCTCGGGCGCGTCTTCGTATCTCAGAACATCCAACCCGCCGTGCTCATGGAACCGGACCGCTTTCATCTAAAGCCTCCTGATGTGGATGTTGAATATGTTAGCAAACCTTGCAGAGTCACAGAGAGGTTGACATCGCCCTTCGTGCAATCTGGTGCAACCCTCACGCAGAGGCGCAAGGGCGCAGAGAGTACCGAGAGATCATAAGTATGTTTTTTCTTCGCGTCTTAGCGCCTTGGCGTGATGCTTTGTGGTCACGAAAACAATGACGGCAAGGTGAGCGAAAGATGCCCTCACGCAAAGGCGCAGAGGCGCAGGGAATGGGCGAAAGTCATGTGCGTGATCAGTCCGTGCGGCTCTGATTCCTTGCGTCCTGGCCTCAAAGGGTCTTCGATTCTTTTTCTCTTTGCGTCTTGGCGACTTGGCGTGAGGCTTTGTCTCCAAGAAGAACGAGGGCAGGTGCAATTGACAACAATAGCGTGCCAGATTAACCTGAAAGCAATTCTATGAGCGACGTTTTCACCGAAATTGTTAAGCTGCGGAAAGAGGGCCGCAGGGGAGCGCTTGCGACGATTATCCAGGTGCAAGGCTCCATTCCGAGCTATGAATGCTCCAAGATCCTGGTTCGCGATGACGGCTCGATTGTGGGTACAGTGGGCGGCGGCTGCGTTGAGGCCGATGTCTGGGCGGCCGCGCAGGACGTGATGCGGGAAGAGAAGCCGCGCCGCCTGCACTTCAACCTGAACGCCAATCCGGAGTATGACACGGGCCTGGTTTGCGGCGGCTCGCTCGACATTTTTATTGAGCCGATCCTTGCCACTCCCACGCTGTATCTCTTCGGCGGCGGACACGTTTCACTCAGCGTCGCGAAGGTGGCCAATATTGCCGGCTTCGACATCGTTGTCTGCGACGACCGCGAGGCCTTTGCCAGCAAGGAACGTTTCCCGTTTGCCGTCGCCACGCACGCCGGCCCTTGGGCGGAACTTTTTCCGCAGATTTCGCCCAATGATTTTTCTTATATCGTCATTGCCACGCGCGGCCACAAAGGCGATCTCGACTGCCTGCGCTGGGCCATCAGGGCTCCCGCGCGGTTTGTCGGCATGGTGGGCAGCAAGCGGAAGCTCGCGGAGTTCTTCAAGGTTCTGTCCGCCGAAGGAGTGCCAAATGAGCTGCTGGAGCGGGTGCATTCGCCCGTGGGGCTCGACATCGGCGCGCTCACACCGGAGGAGATTGCCGTTTCAATCGTCGCGGAGATGATCGCCGTCCGCCGGAACGCCTCGGCGTCAACCCCATCGCTTGCCTGGAAACCGAAGGGCCAGCACGCTTCATGAATTCAGGTTTCAAGTCTGAAGGAGTATCAGCCTCACGAGCGGACATTGCCGGCGTGGTCCTTGCTGCCGGCGAATCGTCCCGCATGGGCAGGGACAAGCCGCTGCTCGAGTATCGGGGGAAAGCGTTTCTGGAAAACATCATCGCGGCCCTGCGCGGGGCGGGCGTACAGCGGATTGTGGTTGTTCTTGGTCACAACGCAGAGTCGATCAAGCAGCACGTCGATCTTTCAGCGGTTGAGGTCATCGTCAATCATGACTACCGTCGCGGGCAGACTTCATCATTGCAGACGGGTTTACAAGCGCTGGCGGGGAACGAACCAGCTGGCGTTCTGATATGCCTTGTCGATCACCCTGCGATTTCAGCAGATACACTGCTTAAGTTAATCCATCGCTTTAGGTCAGCCCGTAAGCCGATCGTTATCCCCCAAATGCAAGGTAAGCACGGCCATCCTGTCCTGATCAGCAGGGAATTATTCGGTGAAATCGCCGCGCTTGGCCCGGACCAAGGCGCCGACAAGGTGATTCACAGATACCGCAGCCAGACCGAATTTGTCGAAGTCACTGATCCGGGAATCCTTCTCGACGTTGACGACCCCGAAAGTTATCGAAAGCTGACATCACAGCTCCCGGGCTAAATCGCCGATCCGAGATTGCCACCGGCGATACGAGGTCGCTGGTGGAGCAGGGCGCTATGCTTCCCCTTTGAGATATGCGATGACATTCTCGCGTGTAATGCCCGCATAGCGGAAGAACTGTGCGGCCTGGCCCGAATCATCTTCCAGAATCGCCGCCAGAAGGTGCATCGGTTCGACCTGGTTGTGGCGCAACTCATCGCAAAGCACACCCGCGCGCACGAGTGCGTGCTTGAACCCGTCGGAGAGTGCCATCTCCTCGGAGTTCGGGACGGTTTGAGAGGCAGGGCTTTCCGATTCAATGCGGGAAAGCAATTCTTTGGCAAACGTGGAAGGCAGAAAGCGGCTGGGCTCCGAACGCTCGCTTTGGATGACGTCCCGGCTGCCTCGCCCTTCAGAGACTGCCTTTTGAAAGTCGCCCTGGTCTTCGATGACGATGGCGGCGAGCAAGTCGTTGACCTCAATGGATGGCGCGCCGCGCTGCCCAGCCTTCATACGCGCAAGGAAGATTACCTGGCGGGCCCGATCGGAGTAATTTTCAAACATCGTAGTCTCCTTCACCCGAGCCCGTTTTTCGCTACAAACCGATTGCTGAATAAGGGCTCAGACATCATTGATCTAACGCCACGGCACGCCGCGCTACAATGGGTCAACGCTACTTTTTCGACACTCGCCAGACCACGTTGCCCACGTCATCCGATACCAGCAGCGATCCGTCTTTGGCCACGGCGACGCCAACCGGGCGGCCTTCGACCGCCTTGGCGCGCGGGTTGGGATCAAAACCGTTCAGGAAGCTCGTGGGCGGACCGGAAGGCTCTCCGTTATGGAACGGAACAAACACCACCTGATAACCCGAGTGGATGCTGCGGTTCCATGAACCGTGCTCGGCGATGAAAGCCCCATGCAAGTAGCTTTGGGGGAATTGCTTGCCCATATAAAACGTGCATTCGAGCGGTGCAACGTGCGGGCCCAGCAGGACATCCGGAACAATAGCTTTGGCCACGAGGTCGGGCCGCTGCTTCGTGATCCGAGGGTCAAGATTCCTGCCGATGTAGCTGTAAGGCCAGCCGAAAAAGCCGCCTTGGGGCACGTGGGTAAAGTAATCCGGGGGCAGGTTGTCACCCATCATGTCACGCTCATTCACATCGGCCCAGAGCTGGCCGGTATCCGGATTGATGGCCAGTCCGACCGCGTTGCGCAGGCCGCTCGCAAAAATCGATGCGTTCCTGCCGTCCGGGTCCGCCACCTGGATTGCCGCACGGCGGGGGTCGGGCTCGATGCAAACGTTGCAATCGGATCCGGCGGAAACAAACATTTTGGAGCCATCCTGACTGAAGACGATGGTACGGGTAAAATGCATCCCGCCGCTCGGAAGGGCAAGAATGTGCTCGCGGCCGCCGGTGCGCTTTGAAGTCTTCGGGTCGTAAGGGAACCGGATGACCTCGTCCGTGTCCGCCACGTAAACATAGTTGCCGTGGAAGGCAATCCCAAAGGGTTCATTCAGGCCATCGGCAAAGGTCGTTCGTGCGTCGGAAGCAGCGCCATTGCCAGGGTCATGCAGGACGTAAACCTTTCCGCCGCTCGTATCCGCCAAAAACACATCGCCGTGGGGCGCCACGGCAAGGTAGCGCGGCTCCTTGAATCTTTTGGCAAATAGTGACACCTGGAAGCCGGGCAGGGCCTTGGGCATGAAGCCCGGCGTGGGCCGTCCTTCGGGCGGATTGGCCACGATGGGTTTTGTAAATGGTTTCGGCAGGGTGGGCTGCTGGCCGTGCGTCACGTGCACGACCTGCCCAAAACTGCAGGGTACAGCAAGAAACATCAGAACAAGCAGCCTGGCGATTTTCATTCTCTCTCCTTGTTATTTGGCAGAATCTTCGCAGCCTGATCCTGGGCATCGTGCGGTTTCAGGGCTTCAAGCGCCTGTCGCAGGGCCGCAATTGCCAGCGCGCCGGCGTGCCGCGAGGCAGCGGGTAATCCGCCGAGTCCCGCTTCGATCTGTTCCACGGTAACCGATCCAGCCTCAGCAACCGGCAGGCCCTTAATGGTCTCCGTCAGCCATGAAGCACAGGCAACGGCGGGAACGCATCCCTGCACTTTGAATTTTGCGTCGCAGACTATTCCGTCGCGAAGGAGGAGCCAGAGCTTCATTGTATCGCCACAGACGGGATTGCTGGTTTCAATCATGGCGCTCGGTTGCTCGATTTCACCCACATTGCGCGGATGATGGAAATGATCGAGGACCTTTTGGGAGTACATGCCGCCCTACGCAAAAAGCATTTTGAGCAGAACCACCATCGCCACTCCCGCCCCCACAGCCAGGGCGATCCGGACGCCGGGCTTCTTGTTGACCTCTGGGATCAGGTCGGAGGCGGCGACATAGAGTGTGGCGCCGGCGGAAACCGCCAGGCCGAATGCGATCCACCGTCGCTCGACAAGCCCCATCGTGACGATGCCTGCAATCCGCGAAAGGCCGAGCGCTCCTGCGGCCTTCATTCCTTTGCCGGGGCCTTTTCCCGCTGTAACCATCACCGAGGATATTGTAAAGCCCTCGGGAACATTATGAAGGATCGTGGCTCCGAATATGACCGTACCCAGCCAGTTGGAAATCATAAAGCCTGAAACCAGGGCAACGCCGTCGAGAAACGTGTGGACCAGCAGACCTCCAAGGGCCGTATAGGCCACGCTTGCGCGCAGGAACTCTTCAGGGTGGGTCTCTTCCCCAAAATGAAAATGGCGCGGCCAGACGTGCTCAAACAGGTGGACAATCAGGTAACCGGCAAGGACCAGGACCGGACCGGCAGCCGGCGCAAGGCGCAGGCTTTCCGGGATCATCTCGGTCATGGCGGTGGCCAGCATGAATCCTGATCCCAACGCGATGAAGCAGGCGAGGAAGGGACGGCTCCACGCACGGGCGGAGACGATTGAGGCGCCAAACAGGTTGGCGATTCCCGCGACCACCCCAAGAATCAGGCTGATCTCAATGGCTGATAGCATGGTGAATGATTGTAAACCCGGATTGTATTTTCAGCCGGAGTGCCGGAAGTGAACGATTTCGCCGTCGTGGACGACGTAGTCTTTGCCTTCCAGGCGCAGCAGGCCACGGTTGCGCGCCTCAGCAAAGCCGCCGGCGTCAATCAGGTCCTGATAGGGAATAACTTCCGCGCGGATGAATCCCCGCTGAATGTCGGAATGGATTTCCCCCGCCGCATCGAGCGCTGTCATGCCCTCGCGAATGGTCCACGCCCGGCACTCGTCTTCACCTACCGTGAAGAATGATATCAGCCCCAGCAGCCGGTAGCTTGAGCGGATCAGGCGGGAGATCGCAGATTCCTTCAATCCGTAGCTGGCAAGAAATTCCGCCGCTTCCGCCTCGCTCAATTCGGCGAGTTCTTCTTCGATCTTTCCGCACACCGCGGTGACGGCCGTTCGCGGGCGCTGCTTCAAGCCTGCTGATTGCGCGAACTCTTCTGCCGCGTCCGTGCGCGGCGCATCTTCTTCGCCGAGATTGAGCACGTAGAGCATGGGCTTGATGGAGAGAAATGTGAATCCGCGCAGGGCGCGCTCTTCGTCGGGAGTGAAGTCGAGTTCGCGCAGCGGCTTTTGGGTTTCAAGCGCCTGCTTCGCCTTCAGCAGGGCCTCATGTTCTTTCTCGAGCGCTGGATTCTTCTGTTTTTTGATGTCCTTATCGAGCCGTTCCAGCCTCTTCTCAATAACCGCCAGGTCAGAAAGCACAAGTTCCAGTTCAACGGATTCGATATCGCGTTTCGGATCAACCGTGCCGCCATCCACGGGAATGGCGGGGTCTTCGAAAACGCGCACGACGTGGACTAATGCGTCCATCTCCTTCAGTGCGGCGGACTGCGTTCCCGTGCGCGCCAGCTGGATGACGCTCGCGGGAGTGTCCACATACTCGATGCTGGCATGGACCACCTTCTGCGGCTTGAACATTTCAGCAAGGCGATCAAGGCGCGGGTCTGGGACCTTCACCACGCCCAGGTGTGCTTCCGGTCTGCCGCTGGCGGGCTTGCTCCCGTGGGCATGGGTGAGGATCCTGAACAAAGTGGTCTTGCCAACCATGTTGAGGCCAACGATTCCGATCTTGAGCACAATATCCTTTCTGCTTAATAGAAAAAGGTGAGGGCCCGTGAAGGGCTTCAATTCACGATAGTAACATATTGGCGGGAACGCGTTGAGTTCAGGAGAGTGGTAAAAAGCTCAGATCCCGTTGTTCCGAGCAAAGCGGGAAATCTGCCTCTGCCCAGGCGACTGAGAACAAAAGCAAATTCCTCGGGGCGATAAAAACATCCGGGCTCGGCGTGACGCCGACCGACTGCTTCTCACCCCCTTGCCAGATAGCGGGCGGTTCCTCACATGCAGGTGCATCGAATCACAAACCGCCCGTAATGAGCGCGTACAAAAAGAGAATGCCGGCGGCAACCCCAGCATTCCCTGTCTTTGTTTTCCGCCGGCCGATTTACCGTGCTGTAGAAATTTGATCAGGCTACTTTCGTTGCAGGCGCCCCCTGAACTGATGCTGTGCTGGGTGCTTTCGCCATCTCATGCGAAACCTCGCCGGTGGTTGCCATCATCCTTGCGACTGCCTTGGAAACACAAGCGATCATGAACACAGTAGAGAAAGCGCCCAGAAACGCCGGGATGATGTACTGTCCGCCGATGGCTACTCCTGTGAACCAGTGTCCCAGCACCGGTGAACCAACCCATGCTCCCAGCCAGCCTACGATCCACTTGGCAAGGAACCCGTCAATTCCGTTCAGAAAGCGATATCGGAAGCCATAGTGGACCACGCCGGCCGCGATAAGGCTGATCACGAAAAGTGTCAGAAACGCTTCAAATCCCATGCCGATCATTTTACTTCCACCTCCTCTTTAAATTTCCGACCCTCGGACCTCCGCAAAGGTCCGGGCAGGACTTGGGCAAGTGGATGCTCAGGTTCTGCTATTAAGTAAGAGCGAACTCCGCAGAAGGAAGGTTGTCCGTGATGAGCGATTGCGAGAGCTTGTGGAGGACCTGGAAACAGATGACTGTCCTTCCCGGCCCTTGCGGCGTGAAAAGCGTCGTAAGAGCGACTGAACCGAATCGAGATAAACAGGCAACTGGGAGCCATCGCCCCATCTCCCATGCGAATGTCGGTTCGCTCGTACTCCTCTTACAATTCGAATTATCCTCCTTCGGGACTTCAGTGTCAAGGCTCTGTAGCCTCGATTCGAGGCTAACGTCGCGCCGCGCGCATCCATGCATCTCAATATCTGCCGCGGGCGCGCTCTTTGTGTGGGAGGATTTCGAGGCAGGTGGTCCACCAGCCGGTCAGGATTGTTTCGATGAACTCATCGGGAAGACCCTCGGATTCCATATCGGCCGCGAGCGCTTTGCAGTCGTACTCGATGGGGATGAAGGCAACATCCACATCGTCGCCGCTGATTGTAAGCAGCGTGTACCAGACATTTGTCCTGCCATCGTTTTCCGGCCGGCCTAGAACCCCGACGTTGATGAAATGCCGATTCCGCGAAAGCGACCGACGCCACTTGATGCCGGTGTGAGTCGCGCAGATAATGTCCGCGTTCGACACTTCGAGCAGGTATTCCAGAAACGAATCAGGGCTGGTTGATTCCCATAGAAATTCATTCATCTTGCGCGGCGACCCGTGGCAGAGCAGCACGCGTCGGCCTTCAACTTCGAGCCGAAGGGTTGCCGGCAGCGTGCGCAGCCAGACTTTATTCTGTTCGGAAGTATTTTTGAAAGTGTAGTTATAGCTGATGCGGGCAAAATAGTTGTCGCGCGGATCGGTATAACCGCACTGACAGTCCGCAAGCCCTCCGGCCAGCGAGTTGTCATAATTACCCTGGATGCACTGAACGTTGTGGTCGCGCAGCAGCGGATAAACGCGGTCAGGGCAGGGACCGAAAGCTCCCATGTCACCCAGACAGTAAATGGCGTCGGCCTTGCGGCGCTGAGCGTCAGCGAGCGCAACTTCCAGCGCGCGATAGTTGTTGTAAATTCCGCCAAAGAGAGCAAGCCGTTTCATGATTGCTTCAGGACGCTTCGGTCTGATTGGGCTGCCGGGCCTTCAATCAGCGAACTGACATTGCCGCAAATGGTCCCGTACCTGTAACACGCAACGCAGGCATTGTGGGCCAGCCTGTAACTTGTGCGCGATTGCGCCAGCGTGGGGCCGAGCCGGGCGTCCGGCATTTCGATCAGGAGCGGGCAAACCCAAACGCCGCGGTCGGTCACAAGGCGCGAATTCGAGCACATCAGGAGATCGCGATCAAATCCTTCGAGCATCTCTTCGCTGAGCAATTCATCCCTCAGCGTTCCAGTATTTCGTTTAAGCTCGCGCCCGAGGGGAAGAGAAGGCAACACTTTGATTCGCGGCCGGTCGTATCCTGCCGCCCGCAGCGTGTCGGAGAAGGCGGCAAGAGTTGCAAGCTCTTCATCATCACCCCAGGTGCGGACAATCGTGACGAGCGGCAGCAGGCCTTGCCGGCTGAGCCGCGCGACGGCCGCCAGGGCTTGCCGAAACACGCCGCGCCCGCGGATGGCGTCGTTCATCTCCTCAGTGTAGCCATCCAGACTGACGCGAATCTCAAGGGAATATCTGGCGGATTGTTCGATCTGCGCCAGGCGTTCGGCCATACGATCGTTGATCAGCATGCCGTTGGTCAGGACGGTTGTTGGAGCATGTTCAAGGGCGAAACAAAGCATCCCCGGCAAGCCGGGATGAAGAAACGGCTCGCCGCCCGTGAAGAATATCTCCTTCACGCCGGCTCGAACTGCAAATTCAATTTCGCTCCGCACACTGTCGGGATCGAGAAATCCGAAGGTCCGGACGTTGGGCCCGCTGTTGTTGAAGCAGTGCGCGCAGGCAATGTTGCAAAGCGTCCCGCTCACCTGGAACCAAAGGTCGTCGAGATGGGCAAGCGATATTTCCGGAAAGGTCATGCTGCGAGATCTCCCCTCAAAAACTTTGAGTGTCTCGGTCCGCCGGCCCGAAGGGAACCTGCCGGAGTTATACCATGCGGCAGAATCCGCTCAGCAGGGCAAAGCCGTCCCGATTGAAACGCGCGCGGCGAGCGCCGCAAATTTCAGTGGAGCGACGGCTGCGCTGATACTTCAAACGCCACCGAACATCCAATGGCCGTTGAGGGCAACCCCACCGGGAAGATGCGAGAAAACTCCGGATGTGCCGACGCCCGGCTTCCTGTCGCGCGGGAATCAAAAGACGCACATGGCACGCGGTGATGGCGTTCGCCGACGTGGACCGCGGTTCCTTCTTCCTGAGTTGATGGGACGTCCATCACGCTAAACATAGCACAGCAGGACGGGTTTCAGTCGGTCGTGAAAAGGGTTCCCTTAGGGATTTGAGGTTTGCAGAAAGAAAGAGAAGGCGGCCGCCAATGCGGGGAAAGTGAGTTCGGCAGCTTGCGGGAAAACGGATTTCGCGCCTGTCATCGTGACCACGGCGAAAGCTCCTTGTGTATATTTTCAAAGGAATAGAGGAATGCTTCGCTCGGCGCGAAGATGTGTTTCTTTTTAGGAAGTTGCTAGAAGAGGCGGAAGCTGACTTCGACCATTACCTTGACAGGCACAGGGACACCATTGCGCATGGCCGGCTTGAATTTCCAGGTCTTGACGGTCGAAACCGCATTTTCATCGAGTCCCATACCGAGCGGTTTAACCACCTGGGCATCGGTCACATTGCCCTGCGCGTCCACAATGATCCAGAGCACGACCGTGCCCTGGTATTTTGCTTTGCGCGCCTGCTCGGAATAAGGAGGTTCGGGTTTGTAAATTGGAATCGGAGCGCTGATGTTGCCGCCGACGCTGAACACCCCGCCACCAGTTCCGGCACCCTGGCCGGGCCCCAAGCCGCCGCCCGTGCCTGAGCCAATCCCGGTCCCTTGCCCAGTGCCAATTCCTCCGCCAAAGCCCGGGCCTTGTGAAGGCGGGCCGGGCACGCCCAGTGGGTCGCCCAGATTGTTGGCGGCCATCTGCGGCAGCTTGAGTTCCGGAGGACCGAGCAGGGTTGGCTGAACAGGCAGGATCGGCTTGATCTTGGGCATGGTGACTTCAGGGGGGGCCATCTGCATTTTAGCGAACTCAGGGGCCTTGCCCTTTGAGGGGGGCGTCGGAGTCCGCGCTCCGCCGCCACCGCCCCCGCCAGCCTTGTTGGCAGAGGGTGGGAGTTGGGGCAGGTACGGCGAAATGTCCACTACTTCCACTTTGGCGGCCTGTACCGGGTGCAGCCACTGGCTGATGTAGTAGGGAAGAATGAGAGCGGCAATTGCAATGGCGTGTACAAGGACCGAGTTGACCCAAGAGGCCCTTTGAAGCCGGTAATCCTGCCAGATGTCGGGTGGATATTCGCGCTTCTTGAAGGCGAAGACGCCGATGGTCTCTCCGACGATATAGCCACCGATTACGGCCAGCGCAATCCAACGTGTTCCGCCAAGTCCGAAGGCCGCCCCCGCGCCAGCCACTGCGACCGCCACTCCCAGCAAGGCACGCTTTTTTTCCTGCTGGCGGTTGAAGATGCCGATGGGCTCCGTAGGTTTTTCGAAAAGGGTCTTGATCTGCCGCGGGAAATCGCGATACCACGGCCGCATTTCCGTGACAGGAAGGATGGCTTCATCGTGGGCGTATTCCGCGGGGACTCTTAATCGGGAAGTCCGCCGCCATTCGCGAATGCCGTCGAGGAGTGATGAGATGAGACCCGGTGAATCCTGAATCGTAAGCTGGAAGTCATCTGCTCTTGAGCTGGATGTCCCATTCCCAACTTGACGGTTGCGAGTGCCAACTTGAGTATCAATGATTGGCATTACTTACCTTACGGCCGGGTTCCCGTTAATGGCCTCCGGATGATCTCGAAAAATAAGATGTGACGGCCAAGCCCGGAGTTGTACCACCTAACTTTAAACGACCCCGACGCAAAACAGCAATACGGTAATTCTACCACACCAGACAATGGGCAAGTCTGTCCACAAGGCAAATCTTTATCACCCTTATCGGGATAATTTTATCTCAACTCTAAGGACGTTTTCGGCATGATTTTAGTTTCCTGAAGAAGGGCTGGCCGAGGGGTGGTTTTCGAGGGACTGCGAAGACTGTGCTAACATGAAGAATTCCCGGGGATAAGCCGAAATCGCGGCAGTATGACCAAAAATGCCAGTGAAGCTCGAATGAAGAACTTTGCCGTCAATCGGCAGGCGGCCCATTTCTACAATTTCCTTGAAAAGTTTGAAGCGGGCATGGAGTTGAAGGGAACCGAGGTCAAGTCAATCAGGGAGGGGAAAGTCAACCTGAAAGACAGCTACGCCACTGTCAAGGGCGGACAGGTCTGGCTGGTCAACTGCCATATCAGCACTTACAGTTCAGGCAGCTACCTGAACCATGACCCTCTGCGCGAACGGCGGCTGCTCCTGCATCGCGAGGAGATCAACAAACTGATGTCCAGAACTCAGGAGAAGGGACTGACGCTGGTTCCGACGCGGCTCTATCTGAAAGGGAACAAAATCAAGTGCGAGCTTGCCCTGGCGAAGGGCAAGAAGGTGTTCGACCGGCGTGAGACCGAAAAGCGCCGCGTCCTTCAGCGTGAGGCGGAACAGGCGATCCAGGATTACCGCCGCCACGCACGCTGATCGCTTCCGCGTATGACGCCCTCCGGCAAAAAGCTCCGGCTGGCTCTTAAGCTGCAATTAAATTCTTCAAACAACACAGGCGGTTCGGCATGAAGATCATAGTGATTGGCTATGGGCGCGTGGGTTCACAATTCATCAGGAAAATGGATACAAGCGCGCACCAGGTTGTGGTCGTGGACAAGGAGCGGTCAGTGATCGAGCGCTCTAAACCGCCGGCAGGCGTGCGTTTCTTTTTCGGGAACGCCATCGATGAGGACCTGCTGCGCGAGGCCGGGGCTGAAAATGCGGATATGTTGCTGACTCTGACGCGCGATGAGAACACCAACCTGATGATCGCCCAGATCGCGCGCGTCATCTTCAACGTCCCGCGGGTCATTGCCGTCGTGTACGATCCTGACCGCGAGTCTTACTTCCATGAGGCGGGAATCGAGACGCTTGGCCTCACGACCACAGGGGCCGACCTCCTGACGGCGCTGGTGGCCGGCGCCGCGCAACTGGCTGTGGGCCTTGGCGCAATCCGTCCGCTGCCTACGACAAGCGCTCGCATACCGGCGCGACCCCTGGAAGCGCATGACGGATCGTTCTACGTGCTGGTGGTCGGTGGCGGCCTGGTGGGTTACTATCTTGCCCGTTCGCTGCTCAAAAACGGCCACGAAGTCACCATCATTGAGCGGGACCCTGCAAAGTACAATCTGGTGGCCCAGCAGATCGATTGCCCGGTGGTAATGGGCGACGGTTCAAGCCTGGCGGTGCTGGAACATGCCGGGGCTGCCCGCGCCGATATCCTCTGCGCCGTTACCAATCATGATGACGATAACCTCATTTCCTGCCAGATGGCAAAGCACCGATTCGGCGTTCCCAGGACCATCGCCCGAGTCAAGAACCCCAAGAATGAAGCTGTAATGCGCCGGCTTGGCGTCGATACAACCATCAGCGCCACCGCTGCAATCTTCGGCGTTGTCCGCGACCTTGCATCGGAAACCCCCGTGGTTTCACTGGGCCAGCTTTCTTCGGGCACGGCGGGAGTTATGGAATTTCGTGTTACCACCCGGTCAAAGCTGGCAGGGAAGAAGGCTGGGACAATAAACCTTCCGCCAGCCTGCAAAATGGTCGCGGTCGTGCGTGGCGGAGAAGTGCTGACCCCGATCGATTCGATCGTGCTCAGGAGCGGCGATTCGATTCTCAGCTTTGTGCCGCAAGGGCAGGAAGAGGCCGTCCGAAAAGTGTTTGCATAAGCATGGCCGGGTCCAGGTCATCAGGAAGGGCCCGACGCTTGCTTTCCGAAAGGAGAGGGAGAGACTGTGAACCATCATTTACATGAACCAGGCGACCGCCACGGAGCGCGCCAGCCCGAACGCTTCGATCCCCAACGCGCGGCGCACCTGGATGATCCGGCACGGTTCAAATACCTGCCGCCCTCAGAGGTGGTGCGTATGTTGGATGTCCCGCCGGCCGGCAAATTGGTGGATTTCGGCGCGGGCACCGGAACCTACGCTATAGAACTGGCCAGGATGCGTCCAGACGTTGAAGTCATTGCCTTGGATGAACAGCCCGAAATGCTCAACCTGTTGCGCGCCAAGCCTGCGGCCGGCCAACTCGCGAATTTGAAGCCCCTGCTGCCGCAAGATCTGGCCACGTACCACGGGAAGATCGACCGCGTGCTGGCGATTAACGTCCTGCACGAGTTGGGCGACGCGGCGTTGCGAGACCTCAAAGGTCTGCTCAAGCCTGATGGCGTGGCGCTCTTCATTGATTGGAATTCGGAAGTCGAGCGCCCGGCCGGCCCGCCTGCGGATCATCTTTACTCACCCGCCGAGGGTCGCCGCCGTGTGGAAGAAATGGGATTCCAAATACGCGCTGAGCGCCTGTTTCCCTATCATTATTCAATCCTGGCGCACTGAACAGGCAGGCAGAGGCAGGTCTGTGTGAGCGGGTGGTTACGAGGTTTTGGCGTTACATCCGCTCCGGAACTTCAATGCCGAGCAGGTCGAGCGTCGTGGTCAAGGTGCGTTCAACAATGTGGACAAGATAGAGCAGGAAATTCTGCCGGGCGGAATCCGGCTCATGGAGGATGTGGAATCGATGGTAGAAGTTGTTGAATGCCTGGGCCAGCCGGAATGCGTATTTGCAAACGGCGGCAGGTTCTGTGGTGGAGATGGCCTGGTCGGCCACCATTTCGAGTTGCGCCGCAAGCACGACCAGTTCCCAGAATACCGTTCCGTCTTCACCGGCAAGAAACCGGCTTAAATCCGTCGCATGGACCTTCCCCATTAACGAATCGGGTTTGAAGTCCCGATGCTCTTCTGCATATTTGCGGAAGATGTTTTTCGCACGCACGACTGTGTATTGCAGGTAGGGTCCCGTTTCTCCTTCGAAGGCCAGCGCTTCCTTAAAGTCAAACGTAATCATCACGCGGCAGGAAAACTTCAGCAGGAAATAACGCAGCGCGCTCACGGCAATCATCCGGCCGTAGGCCGATTGCTCGTTGGGGTCGCGGGTCATTTCGCGCGAGCGCACTTCTTCGGTAGCTTTCCTGAGCAGCATGTCGATCAGGTCATCAGCCTTGAGTCCCAGACCCTTGCGACCGGAGACTTCGACATAGCTCCGCTCGAGATCTTCCGGTCGAAGTTCATAGCCCATTTCCTGAGCGCAGGCTGGCGACAGGCCCACAACCTCATAGGCAAAATGGTGCAGGCGTTCGGCCTGATCGTGGAAGCCAAGCGCGCGGAAAGCTGCAGCAACTATGTTCTGAAGATACGCCTGGCGTGTATCGATCACGGCATACGCTTCCGTCGCGTGGCCAAAGGCCGGTGCATCGGGATTGTGTTCCTTGCCCGTGTGCCAGACGATCTGGCCGTCGGGATAGCAATAAAAGGGCGCGTAGGTAAAGTCCTTGCCAAGCAGGCCGAATTTCCACATGTGGTAAGCGATGTCCTTGCCCACATACGTCACCGTGCCGTTTGACCGGACGATGATCTTGACGTCTTCGGCGGCCTCCTCTCCGTTCTTTTCAGAATCGCCAAGGTCCATCACCCAGCAGCCCGCATTCTTCCCCGCCGTCTCAAAGCGGATGGCCCCGATCTGCTTCATGCGCTCAAAGGCGGTCTTCCAGAAGTCAAGGCGGAGAATTTCGCTCTCTTCCACCAGCAGATCATAGCGGACGTTGATGCGACGCATGGTTTCAAGGTGCAACTTGACGATAGCGGTTGAAATCACCCGGGCCATTTCCGCCGACTCGCCGTGGCCCTCTTCGATGGCTTTCAGCGTTTCGGCGCGCAGGTCGCGATCGCCGCTCTCGGCATAGAACTGCGAGACGCGCGCATAAAGGTCCCAGCAGTAGTAGTCAAATCGGACGTTTTTGCTTTCAGTCAGCGCGCGCACTTCGTCAACACTCTTCCGCTCAAGATGCTGGAAGCCGACCACAACATCCGCCACCTGCACGCCGGTGTTGTCGATGTAGTTCTGGACTTCCACGTTGTGGCCGCGGAAGCGCAGGAGGCGCACGAAAGCGTCGCCCAGCACTGCGTTGCGCAGATGCCCGATGTGCGCCGCCTTGTTCGGATTAATGCTGGTGTGTTCGACCAGAATTTTGCCAGGGTGAACCGCCTGCGCCGGGGCAGGGAAGCTGCGAAGCTGAAACATCGCGGCGGCAAGCGCCGCCCGGTCAAGATGGAAATTCAGATAACCTGCGCCGGCGACGCTGACGCGTTCGACACCGTCAATCGGAAGCAGGCGCTCAGCCAGTTGATCGGCGATTTTACGCGGCGGCTGCCGCAGCTTTTTTGCAAGCTCGAAGCAGGCGGCTATCGAAAGATCGCCAAGGTCCGGCCGGGGAGGAATATCGAAAGCAGGAGCGTCAACATCCAGGTTGAACGCGTTTTTCACCGATTCCCGATACTTCTGCCTGATCCTGCTTTGAATCTCGAGATACAAAGTGATTTTCCTCGCCGGGGTTGGAACGTGAAATCTGTTCACAGGCCGCCGGGCACACGCGATTCCCAGGTCGCCCCTGCGAATGGTGCTGCCCGAGGCGCAAGCCTGTGATTATAGCAGATGCTCTCTGTAGCGTCGTTGACCCGCGAGCCACTTTCCGTTAGATTCTCCGAAGTACGAAATTGCGGGGGGCACTGTCTCTGTGAATGCAGATATTCGAACTTTCCTCGGAGTGCTGTGGACCGGATTTCTTTTGTTATGGCTTGTGGGTGCGCTGATTCAGAAGCGAACGGTGCGGAGGGAAGCGGCCTCAACCCGGCTTCTGCAGTTGTGTCTTGGCGGACTGGCGTTTTATCTGCTCGCAGACCAGAAGTTGCGGTTGCCGCTTCTGGATAGGCCATTTGTGCCCGCGGCTTCTGCCTTTGCTTACATCGGCTTGGCGCTCACCATGATAGGCTTGGGCTTTGCTGTCTGGGCCCGCATGTATATCGGCAGAAACTGGAGCGCTGCCGTTACAGTCAAAGAAAATCACGAGCTTGTGAGGAACGGGCCCTACGCGCTGGTTCGGCACCCGATTTACTCCGGCGCACTGCTGGCAATGTTGGGGACAGCGATCGTCTTTCGGGGGATTCGCGGGCTTCTCGCCGTTTCCATTGCGGCGCTCGCACTCCATCTGAAATCACGGCGCGAAGAGCGATTCATGATGGAAGAATTCGGGAGCGAGTATGCGGAATACAAGCAGAGAGTGAAGGCGTTGGTCCCGTTCGTCTGGTGAAATTGTAGCCTCGTCCCGTCGCCGCGGTCACAAAATGCGCATTCCGTAAATATGCCGTCAAGAGGAGCACGGGCGGCGCCATCGAACACTTTACGTACGGTGGGTGACATTTTCGCATTGAAGGAATAACCGCTCCGCGATACCCGAAGGAACAAACATCAAGCTGTTCCACATCAATCCCACAAAACCGTTTAACAGGTTTCTCAAAAAGCTCAGAGTCGGCCATTTTGAGCTGAGCGAGAAACCTGCTTTTGTCCAAGCGAGTGAGAATGAAAGCAGATTCTTCGGAATGATACCGACGGGGGACTCTTCAGCAACCGGGTCCGAAAATACCCTTTGTTCATAAAGGGCTCTCAGCATTATCCGTGGAGTCGCCCGCATGGGCCGAGGCCAGGATCAGAACCCGGACATGGCGCTTTTTTCTCCTGAAGCCGCAAGAGCATTCCACCGCGGCATCGCATGCGCCCCTTGAATTCAGGTGTATAATTCTATCTGGCCCTGAACAACCTCATTCGCGTGTACGCGCAGGCGCGAGGATAACCCATGAACAGCGATGTTCGCCGGTACGTAACTCTGCTGGCCGTTCTCATAGCCCTTGGTCTTGGGATCGGCATTGGCACTCTTATTTCCCGCGGTGCGCATAGAAACCATCCCTTGCGGGAAAATGCTGATCCCCAGCCCCTGGCAGCACCCTCGCCCGAACAGCTTTCCAACAGTTTTGCTCGTGTCGCGGAAATGGTCGAGCCCGCCGTGGTCAACATCAACACGGAAACCACGGTGAGCGTTTCTGATCGCGGGTTCGGCCCGCAAGGCGAATCGCCTGATGACGATTTCTTCAACCACTTCTTCCACTTCGGCAAACCAGGTGCGCCGGAGCGTTTCCAGCGCCGGAGCCTGGGTTCGGGCATCATCCTCGACCCTCGCGGCTACATCCTGACCAATTATCACGTGGTCATGCAGCGCCACCCGGATGCCCCGGTTGACCGCATTGTGGTTTACCTCCATGGAGATGAAGGGACCAGGTACTCCGCAAGGATCGTTGGGGCTGACAAGCTGACAGACCTCGCCGTCATCAAGATTGACGCAGGCAGAAAGCTGCCCGCCGCACAATTTGGAGATTCGTCTTCCGTAAAGGTGGGCGACTGGGTGCTGGCTATCGGCAGCCCCTTCGGGCTTGAATCGACAGTAACGGCGGGCATTATCAGCGCCAAGGGCCGTGACATCGTGCCGGGAATCGAAGGACAATTTAAGCACTTTCTCCAGACGGATGCCGCCATCAATCCAGGGAACAGTGGCGGACCCCTTGTGGACCTGGCGGGGCAGGTGATCGGAATCAACACTGCCATTGCCACGGAGCAGGGATCGAATGACGGCGTCGGCTTCGCCATTCCTTCGGACACCGCCCGCGCGGTATACAACTCCCTCATTCAATCCGGCAAAGTGCAGCGTGGCGCCATTGGCGTCACATTTTTGGACCAGACCAACCCGGCGCTGCTCCGCAGCTTCGGCGCCGATCACGGCGTGGTGGTGAATAATGTCGAGCCTGGGAGTCCGGCGGAGCGTGCCGGCCTCAAAATGGGCGACGTGATTCTTGCCATCGACGGCCGGGCCGTCAACACCGGCGACGATCTTGTCCAGATCGTTTCACAGAGCCGAGTCGGCAGCAAAGTCAAAGTGGATTTCCTGCGCGAAGGCAAGCAAATGACGACTTCGGTTGAAGTTGCAGACCGCGACAAAATTGTCGCCCAGCAGCAGGCAAGCCTCGGACCAAACAATCCCAAGGGCGCACCGCAGGACTCAGGCGGCCCGCTCGGTGTAAGCGTCCAGAACCTCTCGCCGGAGCAGGCTTCGCAAATAACAAAATCCCTGCATCTGCCCAGGGCCGAGGGCGTCATGGTAACGCAGGTTGCTCCTGAAGGTTTCGCGGCGGACCTCAACATTCAGACCGGCGATGTGGTCCTCAGCATCAATCATCAGCCGGTATCTTCCGTGGATGATTTTGTGCGCATCCAGAGCACGCTTCGCTCCGGACAGGACGTGCTCCTGCTTGTGGCGCGGCAAACCGGACGCGCTTTCACCACAATGTTCCTGGCGGACACGCTGCGCTGATTTGGACAATGAAGAGATTCACCCTCTCCCCATCGTTATCGGTCCGATGCGCGACGGCGATCGCTGTGGCGATTCTATTCCTGCCTGGCGTGGCGATAAGCGCCCGGCAGAAAAAGAAAGCACATGCGCGCAGACCCACAGTGCACCGGCGCGTGGTACATCACAGGCGATATAAGCGCCGACCGGGCTACGCACGCGTCCATCTCCAACCCGAACGGGTCCGGGAAATTCAGCAGGCGCTGGTCAAAGCCGGCACTCTGCACGAAGAGCCGAACGGTAAATGGGATGACGCAACACGCGAAGCCATGCGCCAGTATCAGCAGGAAAACGGATTCGCTCCCACCGGCCTGCCCGAAGCCAAGCCGCTGATGAAGCTCGGACTTGGTCCGCATCCCTTGCCGCCCGGTCTTTCATCTCCTCCGGCCGGAAACCTCGAAAGCCCGGGCGATGCGGAAGCCAGCACGGCATCTGGGCCGCCTACTGACGGGCAGCATCCTTCCTCAAACCAATAATTTGCATCTAACAAGTTGTTGTGCAAAAGGTCAGCGCCCGTTATTCCGAATCAAGCCCTGTCATGGATGGGGCACGGTGGAGCGAGAAATCGGCTTTTGTCCAGGCAATTGAGGGCAAAAGCACGTTTCTCAGACCAATAAAAGCATCCGTCCTCGGAACGACTCCGACGGAAGGTTTTTCAGCAACCTGTCAAGGTTGTAAATAAACCCACTGTCAGGCCTTGATGGGGCCGTTGTATCCTGTAGTTAGCTGCACGGGGTGTGCAGATCTCCACGGAGGAGTTTGTAGCGGCATCGCATTGAAGCGCCATGTCGGCGCCGAAGGCGGGACTTTCCGTGTCCGGCACAACTGCAGCCGGGATCCCGCCTCGCCCGGAAATCGGGCTTGCGATGCCAACTGGCCTGCGAACGTCGGCTGGACGGCATGACGCTCGCTTCTGACAAATTTCGAAAGGAAGGTTTCTCCATGAAGATTCGATTTCTGCTTCTCACACTTCTCCTGGCCGGCATGGTCCCGCGAGTTTTTGCTGATGCCCGCCAGACGGATCTTGATCGCATTCGCAGCGCCCGGTTTGCTTTTGAAGACATCATGAACGCGCCGGACAAGGGAATTCCGCAGGAACTTCTGTCGTCCGCACAGTGTATTGCGATCATTCCAGCAGAGAAAAATCTGGCCTTTGTCTTTGGCGGAAGCTACGGCAGGGGCCTCGTAACCTGTCACACAGCCCGGGGTTGGAGCGCTCCGGCGTTTTTGATGTTGAGTGGCGGCAGCTTTGGTTTCCAGATCGGCGGCTCATCCACAGACATCATCATGATCTTTCGGAACCACAGCGGTATTGACCGCCTGCTGAGTGACAAATTCAAAATCGGCGCTGACGCCAGCGCCGCCGCCGGCCCCGTTGGCCGCCACGCTTCGGCTGCAACCGACGCCGAAATGCACGCGGAAATTCTGACTTACTCGCGCAGCCGTGGGGTATTTGCCGGCGTCAGTCTGAACGGCGCCCTCGTAAAGCCGGATCAAAGCGCCGACGAAGCGCTTTACGGCGAGAATATTCTCCCCAAATCAATCCTCGATGGGCATGTTCCAGTTCCCGCACCCGCCCAAGGGCTTATCGACGTTATCGCCCGCAATGTGCGCGCGGCCGGCGGAAAGTAGTTCTTACGGCAAACTGTAGCTGCGATGTGTCCGATCTAAATTATCCAGCCTCAAGAAATCGGGCACATTGCCGCTGCAGCGGCCTTCATGCATCAATCTGCGCCCGCTGGAGCCGGTCGCTGTAATCGATATACACCGACTTCCACTCGGAGTAGAAATCGAGTGCAGCAGTGGCTGCCTCGCGGTGCCCGTTTCCGGTTTGTTTGGTCCCGCCGAAGGGAAGGTGCGTTTCTGCGCCGATGGTGGGTGCATTGACGTAGAAGATGCCGGTGTTCATCTCCTGCATGGCCTTAAAGGCATTGTTGATGTTTTTTGTGTAAATCGAAGATGATAGGCCATATACAACACCGTTTCCAATCTCAATAGCGTGGTCCAAGTTATCACAGGGAATCAGTGAAACTACAGGACCGAAAATCTCTTCCTGGGAAATTCGCATTCCCGGCGCGCAATCGCCAAACACCGTTGGAGCAAAGAACCATCCTCGATCGTAATCGCCACCCGTCATTCGCCTCCCGCCACACAATAAGCGCGCACCTTCCTGGATTCCGATTTCGACGTAGCGCTCGACCGTCTTGAGTTGTGCTTCGTTAACCAGCGGTCCCACCTGAACGCCCGGGTCCAGCCCGTTGCCAACTCTCAGATTGCGGGCGCGCTCAACAAGCCTCCGCGCAAACTCGGCGTACACGTTCTTGTGAATCACGATTCGGCTTGACGCCGTGCACCTCTGGCCGGTTGTTCCAAATCCTCCCCAGACGGCACCATCAATCGCGAGATCAAGATTGGCGTCATCCATCACGATAATCACGTTCTTTCCGCCCATTTCGAGACAAACGTGCTTGAAGCGCTCGGCACCGGCATGAGCGACCAGGCGGCCGACTTCCGTGGACCCGGTAAAAGAAATCACCGGCACATCTGGATGGCTAGCCAGCGGAGCGCCGGCTTCCGGCCCAAGGCCAGTCACCAGGTTGAGCACCCCCGCCGGAAGGCCGGCTTCCGCGAGAATGCTGACCAGATTGAACGCGGAAAGCGGGGTATCCTCGGCCGGTTTGATGACTACAGTGTTGCCACAAATGAGCGCGGGCATAATCTTCCATGCCGGAATCGCCATGGGAAAATTCCAGGGGGTGATCAGTCCGCAAACGCCGATAGGGCTGCGCACAGACATGCAGAACTTGCTCGGAAGCTCGGATGTTGTAGTCTGGCCGAACAGGCGGCGACCTTCGCCGGCCATATAGAACGTCATGTCGATGGCTTCCTGAACGTCGCCCCGAGCTTCTTCAAGCGGCTTGCCCATCTCGCGCGTCATGTCCCGCGCCAAAGATTCTTTGCGTTTGATCAGCAGACGGCCTGCATTGAAGAGTATTTCCGCGCGCTTCGGCGGCGGAGTCTTCCGCCATTGCATGTAAGCCGACCTGGCGGCTTCAACAGCCTTTGCCACATCCGCTGCGTTCGAGCGTTGAAAGACGCCGATTCGATCACTTGTGTCGGCAGGATTGATGTTTTCAAAGGTCGCGCCGGTGGCCGACTCGACCCACTCGCCGCCAATGAAATTCTTACAGGTTCGCTCGCTCATGATAGGTTCCTCGCCGCTATGGGACTTATCATCGAAAGACCCCGATGTTCACGGTCCCACTCGTAAATATATACCCATTGGGTGGACCCGGCTCCTGGACAGTGGAAAATGGCACGCTGCCGCTTTGCCTTTGGTGCCGCTACGGACGGATGTAGAAGAAAATTGAGGGGCGAGCGCCGGCCACGCATGGAACGGCATTAGAGGCAGGAAATCTAATCGGACGCGCCATATGAATAGCCTGCTCATTTTCGCAAAAACACGAAGCCTACACTACTTGGCTACGCACTCGCCAAAACACGGGAAAACGAAGCCGACGGATTGGAATAGACATGAGCGTCAGGAAAGCCACAGGTTCTACTCCGCGAGGCTAGGCATTGGTTTCGGCAATAAGCATGACTGCCTGCCGGCACGCGCGGGAGAACTTGTAACCCCAACAAACGCTGGAAGTTGCGGGCTGGGTTATTGACATGCTTGCGGGACAGAGAATAACATAAAGTAGGATTTACTCTGGAAATGAGCGCATTGGTGCGCGTTTCTCATCGAGCAATGCGGTCAGAACCCGACCTCGAAAGAAGGCGTCACGAGATTCTGTCGGTTATCGTGCGGCGATATATTGCCAGCGGACAGCCGATTGGCTCCAAGACTGTAGCCAACGAAACGCGGGAAGCCTTGAGCCCGGCGACAATCCGCAACGTGATGTCGCAGCTCGAAACCGAGGGCTATCTCGAGCAACCGCATACGTCGGCGGGAAGAATTCCGACAGACAAGGCGTACCGTTTTTATGTGGATCGTGTGATGGAGATGGCGCGGCCGGCGCCGGCGCTGGCGAGATTCATCGACGAAAGCCTGAACGCCGGACAGATAGCCAACGAGGAACTGATGATCAGGGCTTCGCACGTGCTTTCTGAGGTTTCAAGCAACGTGGGGCTGGCGCTCGGTCCGGCACTCGAGGAGAAACTTCTGGAATATATCAAGTTCGTGAAGCTGCCGGACCACCGCGTCCTGGTGGTGATCGTTTCACGCCCGAACCTGATTGAGAACAAAGTTCTGCATCTTGAGGAAGATTTCAGCCAGGAAGAACTCGACCGCAGCGCCGCCTATCTGAACACTGAGTTCCGAGGGTGGTCGCTGAGGACGATCCGTCTGGAGATCTTTAAGAAGATCGAAGAAGCTCGCGAGCTTTTTGACCACCTTTTGAAGAGTGTCGGCCGGCTGCTGATCGAAGGGGCGCTGGGACAGGACGAACTCGGCCCACTGTTTGTGGACGGCACAGCAAAGATCCTCGATCAGCCCGAGTTCGAGGACGTCCGCAAAATCCGCCAACTTTTGCAGGCTTTTGAGGAAAAGGCGAAGCTGATTGAAATTCTGGGATCGATTCTGAACTCTTCCAGCACAGGGGTGCAGGTCGTGATCGGGAAGGAGAATCCTGCGAACGAAATGCGGCATTGCGCGCTTGTGATGGCCCCCCTGAAGTACGGCTCCAGGGTCGTAGGGGCGCTGGGAGTGGTCGGTCCCACGCGGATGGAATACGACCGGGCCGTAACAACAGTCGAATATGTCGCCCACCTGTGTAACCGGCTGTTGAGCGTCAATTGAAGGTTTTCTTCATCATTCTCCTGAGCAACCCATTGACAGGTTAGTTGATGCTGGTCAACTCACTGCAAATTGTGACAGGATAGAGTATTGGAGCTATGACAGACGAGAAAAAAACTGCGGAAGAATTGGAAGCAACCTCAGGAGTCCGGGCAAACAGTCCCGCCAAGCAGGAAACTGAGGGCGCAGAAGAGTTGCCCGCCGACTTGGCAACCGCTTACAAGCAGTTGCTTGCAGAGAAGAATGAACTATACGACCGTCTGCTTCGCAAGCAGGCCGAACTGGAAAACGTCCGCAAACGGCTCGAGCGCGAAAAGGAAGATTTCCTTCAGCATGCGACCATGGGTCTGATCCGCGCCCTCTTGCCGACGCTGGACGCACTCGAGCGCGGACTCCGGCACCGCGAGGACAACGTTCCAGAGAAATTCTACGAGGGGATGGAGATGATCCACCGCGAACTGCTCGAAGTGCTGAAGCGGGCGGGGCTGACGCCGGTGGAAAGCCAGGGGCAGATCTTTGACCCGCACGTCCATCAGGCCGTGGAAACGGTTGAATCGGACAAGCACCGTGACCAGGAGGTTGTGGAAGAACTCCAGCGGGGTTACAAGCTCAAGCAGCGGCTGTTGCGGCCCGCCATCGTGAAGGTCGCCGTTGCGCCCTCAAACAAGAATGGCGCCGCCTCGAAAGAAAACCAGGGCGGAGGATCCTCGAACAAATCCGAACAATAAGTCTGAGCGTGACCATCGCAGTCGCCGATGGTCCGTGTTCGAGAGCTTTCAGAAGCCAGCGCAGCGATCATGGGGACAAGTCGAGTGAACCAGAAGCGTGACTATTACGAAGTCCTCGGAGTAGGCCGGGACGCAACGGAACAGGAAATCAAGAGCGCCTACCGGAAGCTGGCGCTTCAGCACCACCCTGACCGCAATCCCGACAGGAAAGAAGAATCGGAAGAGCGCTTCAAGGAGATCACGGAAGCCTACAGCGTGCTGGCGGACCCTGAAAAACGCGCAGCTTATGACCGTTTTGGTTTCGCCGGAGTTGGGGCCGCGGGTGCCGGTGCACCGGATTTCTCCTCAACAATCTTCTCCGGCTTCGAAGACCTTTTCGGCACGTTCTTCGATCTCGAAGACCTCTTTGGCGGCAGACGAGGGAGGCGGGTGCGCGCCGAGCGTGGCGCCGATCTGCGGTATGAACTCGAGCTGTCATTCGAAGAAGCGGCGTCCGGCCTTGATACGAAAATCAAAATTCCCCGGAGTGAAACCTGCCCAAGCTGCCGCGGTTCCGGTTCGCGCAATGGCTCGCAACTGGCGAATTGTCCGGCCTGCGGCGGGCACGGCCAGGTCCGCTATTCGCAGGGCTTCTTCACGGTGTCCAGGACCTGCCCGCAATGCGGCGGCACAGGCCAGGTGAACCGCGATCCGTGTCCGGATTGCCACGGCGAAGGGCGTGTGCGCCGCGAGAAGGTCCTGGGAATCAAAATCCCGGCCGGCGTGGACGACGGGACGCGCTTGCGAATTTCCGGTGAAGGGGAAGCGGGTCGGCACGGAGGCCCGCCGGGCGACCTGTATGTGGACCTGAGGGTCCGCCCTCACCCGTTCTTCGAGCGGCGAGGAGATGACCTCTTCATCAAAATTCCTCTCTCCATTACCCAGGCGGCCCTGGGAGCGGAAATCAAGGTCCCCACGCTCCAGGGAACGCAGAAGGTGAAGGTCCCGGAAGGAACTCAGCCGGGAACTGTGTTCCGCCTGCGCGGCCACGGCATGCCTGTCGTGAACGGACGGGGCAGGGGCGACCTTTACGTCCAGGTGACCGTCCAAATTCCGTCTCGGCTCACGCGCGAACAGCGGCGTTTGCTGGAATCGCTGGCGCCGGCGGTGGAGGTCGAAAACAAGCCCGTCGAACGCGAACATTCCGAAAAGGTCAAAGACGTCTTCGGCTGATCATCCGCCGGTCCCGCGAAGAATCGTTTTTCTTCGGCCCCCTGACCGTCGATCGATAGCGTACTATTGTAGGCAACTGTCCGCCACACCGGGCCTTGGCCATTGATGCGTCCCACGGCCCTATGGAGTGCTGGTTGAGCGGTGCCGCGCGTGATGCAGGGACCTGAACGCCAGCAGGCGGGGCGTCCGCAGCCAGCGGAAGCCGATCGTGACCATGTTGCCGTTGAATCCGGGATTGGGGGACTGCAAACCTGCGTTTGACATGTGGAAGTACTGGTATTCAAAGACCAGGGCGCACTGCGGCTTGAAGAAATATTGAAGCCCAGCGCCGCCCTGTGAAAGAAACTGGGTATGACCAGTGATTTCGGGTGCGTGCTCGTTGATTGTGGTATGCACAGGACCCGAGCCCGCATCAAAATAGGGAACAACCCGCCCTATCGGCTTGAATCCGAAACGCAGGAGAAGGGCGGTGCCGAACAATCGCCCTCCCGGATGGGAAGAACCGCCCAGTATCCCCTCGCTGATCAATTCAAACCGCTTCACGGGAAGGCGCGAGGTGGGGGAGTCCCAGGCAACAATCCCAATCTGCGGTTCGGCAAAGATCATGTTGATGTGAGAAATGTCGCGGGGGATATCGTTTTCAAGGCCGAAGCTCATTTCGAAGCCGAACGTCAGCCGACCGTGCTTCGCCCAGAATGGATCGCTACCGTAAGACTCACGGAGACCCCCAACGGGAGCGAGGGAGTCGTTGCTGACACCCTGCGCATAGCCGGGGAGCGCCATGGCAACCCAAGCGATCCATAAAGTGGCAAGAAGCTTTACGAGAGGCGAGAATTTCATTTTGAGGGTTCTCCGCAGTCTGTTCAGCGCAAGAGGGCGCAGAAAACTTTGTTACCGTATCATCCTTAGAAAATCAATGAAGAAAATGTTTGCTTCCAATCGCGGTTCGCAGCCTCGGCTTGGCTTCGACCAGGATGCTGAAAAACGAATTTGTCACGTGAGTGAAGCATCACTGGATTTTTTGATAAAAGAGCAGAAGGACCGCTTCTTCTATTCACGATGACAAGCCTAAAATCCGTTTTTCAGAAATGAATTAGATGAACGGGTCCGTCCGAGGTTGCGCTCGGCGGCCTCTCGAAGATGCAGGCAGGGGAATCATGCCGCAGCGGAAAATAGTCCAGAGGATTTTGAATCCCGCACGGACACTGCCCGTGACCGTGCCCGAGATTTTCGAACGGCCGTGCACACGCCGGCCGTAATGCACGGGAAGTTCGCGAACCCGCAGGTCGAGTTGGGCCGCGCGCGCCTGCATTTCTACGTTCCATCCAAATGTGCGGTCGCGTAGATCCAGCTGCGCTAAAGAATCGCGCCGGATGATGCGGAGCGGGCCGAGGTCTGTGAAGCGGACATTCCACACCAGGGCAATCAGGCGGGTGGAAAGCCAGTTTCCGAACCGCTGCATGGGCGTGAGCGAACCGGCTTCAAGCCGCCCGCGGACGCGCGATCCCAGCACCAGGTCCCATTCATCCTGATCGAAGCACCTGACCATGCGCGCAAGATCTTCAGGATCGTCCGAAAGGTCTCCATCCATAAAGGCGACGGCGGTGATCTGGGGATAGAGACGCTGAATACCGGCAAGGCATGCCTGCCCGTAGCCGCGCCTGGGTTCACACACGACATCAGCGCCGGCAGCGGCAGCTACGGTGGCCGTCGCGTCACGGCTGCCGTTATCGACTACGATGATCTGGGCGAACAGCTCTCGCGGCAGGCGGCTGATCAGAACGCCGATCGATTCACCTTCATCCAGCGCGGGGATGATAAGGGCGAAAGTGTGGCGCATACGAGTGGAGCGTCTAAAGGCATCATTCTACCACTCCGCAAGCTGTCGCCATGCAGCCTTGTGCGGAGTCATAACCGTGGCGGAAGGTTTTCTTGGGCCGGGCAGTGTTTTGACTGCGAAGGCGGCCGGGCGGGAGTCCGGCTTTCTGCGGCTGGTTTCGCGATGTGATGGTAACGGGCTCGCAACTTATGGTATAAAATTAGATTACCAAGCGATGCAGCGGGCATATTATCCAGACAAATGCTTTCCTCGTGTGTCTGAAGCAAGCATCAGCAAGCACAGAAGTTTTTTTGCGAGTCGTTACTGGCTGCGGGACGTGATCCTTTCCGTCCTGTTAGCTTTCATCATCGGCTATTTTTTCTATCAACCCGTGCAGGTTGAAGGCACAAGTATGTTGCCGGAACTGAAGGATCACGAGCGGATTGCCGTCAGCAGGTTCGCGTATCATTTTGAGTCCATCCAACGCGGAGATATCATAGTCTTTCACTATCCGTTGGATCCGGCGGAATCTTTTGTCAAAAGGGTGATCGGATTGCCGGGCGACTGGGTCAGCATTAAAGGCGGCCAGGTGTTTGTGAATGGAAAGCGGCTGACGGAACCGTACATTCAGCCGGCGTATTTTGACCGGGAGACTTATGCTCCGGTACACGTGCCCCCGGATCACTATTACGTTCTCGGCGACCGCAGGAATTTTTCGAACGACAGCCGTGACTGGGGCACGGTCCCCCGAAAGTACATTTACGGGAAGGCGGTTTTTGCCTATTGGCCTCTCAGCGACCTCGGGCTTCTGCATTAAGCCGCTTGCAGATGCGGGGACATTCAGACTATCTTAACTGCCTCTGCATCGTAAGTCGCTGAATAAGGCTATTTTAAGCGAAGCCCTCTTCCGGATGGGACGGGGCGGGGCGGGGCTAGAAATCTGCTTTTGCCCCGGGTACTGAACGAAATGCAGGTTCCTCGGGCCGAGCAAAGGCATCGGCCCCTGCGATGACGGCGGTGGAGCACTTTGCAGCAATCTGTTAGCCATTGAGTCCTGGCGTTTGATGGGAACCAGCATCCGGATGCTGCGGGTCTGCCGAAGCGCGCGAAGGCGCACGGCGATTTCCTGACGGAGAACTTATGGAAGCAATCTTAGTGTTGGAGGACGGAAGGACTTTTCGCGGACGCGGTTACGGCGCTCGGGCCGAACGCTTTGGAGAAGTCGTTTTCAACACATCGCTCTCCGGTTATCAGGAGATACTGACGGACCCTTCCTACGCCGGGCAGATTGTATGTCTGACATACCCGCACATTGGGAATTACGGTACGAATCCTTTGGATTCTGAGGCGTCATCACCTTTTGCAGAGGGGCTGATCGTTCGTGAACTTGCGCAGCTTGCGAGTAACTGGCGCTCGGTTGAGTCCGTGTCAGAGTTTCTGGCTGATTTCGGACTGCCCGTAATTTCCGATATCGATACACGAGCATTAGTGCGGCACATCCGGACCCACGGCAGCATGCGGGGCGTGCTCTCTACCGAAGACTTTGATGAACAGAGCCTCCTCAGGAAAGTGAAGGCTTCGCCCAGCATCGTCGGTCTCGATCTTGCCAGCCGCGTCACAACGACGGCACGCTACGAATGGACTGAGCCTTCCTCGGATGTTTGTCAGAAAGAACCCCCGGCGGAAAAAGAACTTCGCTATCACGTCGTGGCATATGATTTTGGGATCAAGCACAACATCCTTCGCCGGCTGGTCGACGTTGGTTGCAGGGTGACCGTCGTGCCCGCTGCCACCCCGGCAGCGGATGTTCTGTCGCTTAAACCGGACGGCGTCTTCCTCTCGAATGGGCCCGGCGATCCCGAGCCGGTGGCATACGCCGTACGCAACATCCGGGAATTGGCGGGCAAAGTTCCAATTTTCGGCATCTGCCTCGGCCATCAGCTTATCGGTCTCGCGCTCGGCGGCAAAACCTACAAGCTGAAGTTCGGCCATCACGGCGGCAATCATCCTGTGCTGAACCTTGACACTCAAAAAGTGGAGATCACGGCGCACAACCACGGCTTTGCCGTCGATCCGGATTCACTGAAAGACAGCGAAGTAGTCCTGACGCATCGCAATTTGAACGACAACACGCTCGAGGGCTTGCGGCACCGCTCGCTGCCGCTGTTCAGCGTGCAGTACCACCCGGAAGCTTCGCCCGGCCCACACGACTCGGCGTATCTTTTCGAGCAGTTTGCGAAGATGATGGAAGAATTTAAGCAGGCGGAGAAGTGAATTCTTTACAACAACACTCCCGGCTTCGCGTTGGCGAGACAGGCTGTAATCGATGCCACCGGGAGTGCGGGATCCGTTGAACTGAAGGCGTCAGGACGCGGCTGAAGCGAAGCCCTGACGAGGAAAACTCATACTTCACAATTCAGAATTGGACTAATGCCAAAACGTACTGACATCCACAAAGTACTGATCATCGGCTCGGGGCCGATTGTGATCGGCCAGGCGTGCGAGTTTGATTATTCCGGCACGCAGGCCTGCAAGGCGCTCAAAGCCGAGGGCTATGAGGTCGTACTGGTCAATTCCAACCCGGCCACGATCATGACGGATCCCGAGTTTGCCGACCGCACCTACGTCGAGCCATTAACCGCGGAATATCTCGAAGCCATCATAGCCCGCGAGCGGCCTGACGCCGTACTGCCGACGGTGGGCGGGCAGACGGCGTTGAATCTTGCCATCGAACTTGCAGAAAAGGGGATCCTGGAACGCTATGACACGAAGCTGATCGGAGCATCGCCCAAGGCCATCAAGATCGCGGAAGACCGCCTGATGTTCAAGGAAGCAATGAAGCAGATCGGCCTCGACGTGCCCCGCAGCGTGCTCGTCAATAGTGTTGAGGCGGCGCTAGAGGTATCCGAGCAGATCGGGTTCCCGCTCATCCTCCGGCCATCGTTCACGCTGGGCGGAACAGGATCCGGCATCGCATACAACCGCGAAGAGCTTGCGGAACGCATACGGTTTGGGCTTGATCTCAGCCCTGTGCACGAAGTGCTGGTCGAGGAATCTGTGCTCGGCTGGAAGGAATTTGAGCTCGAAGTAATGCGCGACCACGCCGACAATGCTGTGGTAATTTGCAGCATTGAAAACTTCGATCCTATGGGCGTGCACACGGGCGATTCCATCACCGTCGCGCCGGCCCAGACGCTCACTGACAAGGAATACCAGGCAATGCGCGATGCCGCCTTCAAGGTGATCCGCACCGTGGGCGTGGAAACTGGGGGCTCCAACATCCAGTTTGCCGTCGAGCCGGGCACGGGCCGCATGGTGGTGATTGAAATGAACCCGCGCGTTTCACGCAGTTCCGCGCTGGCTTCAAAGGCCACGGGATTCCCCATCGCCAAGATCGCCGCCCGCCTTGCCATGGGTTACCGGCTGGATGAAATTCCCAATGACATCACGAAGAAAACGCCCTCCTGTTTTGAACCCACGCTCGATTACGTTGTGGTGAAAATCCCCAAGTGGGCACAGGAGAAATTTCCGGAGTCCGATCCGCGGCTCGGTACGCAGATGAAGTCGGTCGGGGAAGTGATGGCGATCGGGCGCACCTTCAAGGAAGCCTTTATGAAAGGCATCCGCTCCCTCGAAACAGGTCGCAAGCCGCCCAGGCCTCCTGCTGATCGCGCAGAGATGCTGCGGCGCGTTTCAACGCCCAATCCCGAGCGCCTGTGGGACCTGCTCTACGCTTTCAACGCCGGCGAAAGCGTGGAGACGCTTGCTGAAATCACCCAGATCGATCCCTGGTTCCTCGACCAGGTCCGGCAGATGGTGGTGATGCAGAACGAACTCAAGCGGTTTGACCTGAATTCCGTGCCGACCACGGTGTTGCGCGAGGCGAAACGCCTGGGGTTCTCAGACCTGCACCTGGCCGAACTGTGGGGAGTGAGCGGCGCCGAAGTCCGGCGGAAGCGACTTGAAAACAATGTCCGACCCGTTTTCAAGCGCGTGGACACATGCTCGGCGGAATTCGAGTCCTTCACACCTTACCTTTATTCGACTTACGAAGACGAAGATGAGGCGGAGCCGACGGACCGGAAGAAAATCATGATCCTTGGCAGCGGGCCCAACCGCATCGGCCAGGGAATCGAGTTTGATTATTGTTGTGTTCACGCATCCTACGCGCTGAAGGCGGAGGGCTATGAGACGATCATGGTGAATTGTAATCCCGAGACCGTCTCAACCGATTACGATACTTCCGACCGGCTTTATTTTGAGCCGCTGACGTTTGAAGATGTGATGTCTGTTGTGGACGAAGAGCGGCCGGCAGGCGTCATCGTGCAGTTTGGCGGACAAACACCCTTGAATCTGGCACGCCAGCTTAAGGCGGCGGGCGTGCCGATCATCGGCACGTCGCCTGAGTCCATCAATCTGGCAGAGGACCGCAAGCACTTCGGAAAATTGCTCCGCGACCTGGGCATTCCACAGCCGGAAAACGGGACCGCCATGAGTGTTGACGAAGCGCTCGAGGTGGCCAAACGGATCGGCTTTCCGGTACTGGTCCGCCCATCATACGTGCTGGGCGGACGGGCAATGGTTATTGCTTATGACGAAACAATGCTCGCCAGTTACGTCCGGCACGCGGAAGAACTGGAAGGCGCGTTTCCCATCCTGATTGACCGGTTCCTTGAGAACGCCACAGAGGTTGACGTGGATGCGCTCTCCGATGGCCAGGATGTCGTGATAGCCGGCATTATGGAACACATTGAGGAGGCCGGAATTCATTCGGGCGACAGCTCCTGCGTTCTCCCGTCTGTCAATATTCCGGATGAGACCCGGCGGACCCTCACGGACTATACCATTCGTCTTGCGCGCGAACTCAACGTTGTGGGCCTGATGAATACGCAATACGCCATTCAGAACGGGAAGGTTTACGTTCTGGAAGTGAATCCGCGGGCATCGCGGACTGTGCCCTACGTCAGCAAGGCGACCGGCGTGCCGCTGGCCAAAATTGCAGCGCGGCTGATGGTCGGGCAGAAATTGAGCTCTTTTGGACTCCCGCCTGAACTCCCGGTGAATTACTTCTACGTCAAATCGCCTGTTTTCCCCTTCCAGAAATTCCCCGGGGTTGATTCCGTGCTGGGACCGGAAATGAAATCGACCGGCGAAGTTATGGGCGTGGCGGAGCGCTTCGGGCTGGCGTTTGCCAAGGCCCAGCTTGCCGCCGGGCAACGGATCCCGCTGAAGGGCAAGGTGTTCATTTCTGTCAACGACCATGACAAGCCTCATGCGGTCACTCTGGGACGCGACCTGTCCTCGCTTGGCTTCAAACTGATGGCCACAAGAGGCACAGCAGCGGCCCTGCGCGCGGCTAAAATCAAGGTGGAAAGAGTTTATAAAGTTGAAGAGGGGCGTCCGAACGTTGTTGACCATATTAAAAACGGGGCCATCGATTTGATCATCAACACTCCGCTCGGCCGCGGCTCTCGCTTTGATGAAAAAGCCATCCGGCGAGCGGCCATCCAGCACGGCGTCACCTGTATTACCACGATCGCGGCCGCGACCGCCGCTGTGAACGGCATCCGTGCCCAGCGCGACCGCGGCATTGAAGTGGCCTGTCTGCAGGAGCTTCATCAGGGAGGCAGGGCGATGGCCCAGATGTCCAGCACGAGCAAAACGCTCAATCCAGGTGCCTGAATCGATGCGAAACAAAGAAGTGCTCGCCAATCTGAAGGGTATTTTCGTCCCAATCGTCACTCCCTTTAATCGCCGGGGAGACATCGACGAAGCGGCGTTTCGCCGGAACCTGCAACGCTACGTCAAATCCGGGGCCAACGGCATTCTCGTAGCCGGTTCCACGGGCGAGGGTCCATACCTGACGCCGGAAGAAAGGCTGCGCCTGGTCGAGATTGCCAGACCGCTGGTGCCTCCGCCGCAGTTGCTGCTGGTCCAGACCGGCGTTGAAACGACGCGCCAGACCATTCAATTGAGCAGGGAAGCCATCGCCCGCGGCGCCGACGCCGTTCTGGTGCTCACACCAAGCTACTTCAAAAACCGTATGGATTCCGCCGCGCTCACTGCGCATTTTTCCGCCATTGGCGACGCTTTGCACCGGCCTGTTCTGATTTATTCCATCCCGCAATTCACGGGAATTCACATGGACCCTGCCACGATCGGGCGGCTCTCCCGGCACGGGAACGTTGTTGGACTCAAGGAAAGCTCCGGCAATATGGAATTTATGAAAGAGGTGCTGAAACAGGCGGATCCAGGGTTTCGCGTGCTGGCCGGCTCAGCATTGATTATGCTGGAAGCTTTCCAGGCAGGGGCGGCCGGAGCCGTTCTGGGGCCTGCAAATTATATTCCCGACATCTGCATGGATATTTACAGACTGTACTGCGCGGGCGATGTTGAAACTGCAAGAAAGCTGCAACAGCGGATCATTCCGCTGGTTGAGGAAGTCAATGTTCGCGGCGGGATTCCCGGAATCAAATATGCGCTCGACCTGTGCGGCTATCGCGGCGGAAAGCCGCGAGGTCCCTTGCTGCCCCTGCGCCCCGAGGAAGAACGTCGAGTGGCCGCTGCCCTGAAAAAAGCCGGCATTCATGTGAACGGACGCCGCGCCGCCTGATTTTTCCACTCTTCATTCGAATCGAAAGCCATCCTGGCTGCATCGATTAAAGAGTTGCCGCTGGTTCTAACGGGGCATTGTTACATATAAACCGGCAATGTAGCATTGAAAACTTATGGAATGCCTGTCATTTCCATACTCACGCGTACCGAAATCGAGCCGCCTGCTGGTGGATTATCTGGAGCGGCATGAGCAGGTCAGCCGCTTTTACAATGGGCATCCGTTTGATCCCGCCACGTACACCCGTCTGCAGAAGGAGCTTCGCGGATTCAGGACCGATCGAAAGACGCTTGTCGAAACCCTGCTGCGCCAGAACGTTGCCTTCGGCGCCGGCGATCACACGATAAAGAACATCCAGAGCCTGGCTGATCCCGCCACGTTTGCGGTTGTCACGGGCCAGCAGGTAGGACTGTTTTCCGGCCCGGCGTTTACTTTATACAAAGCGCTGACGGCGGTGAGAGTGTCGCAGTCGCTCAATGAATGCGGACTGAAGACCGTGCCCATTTTCTGGCTGGCGACGGAGGATCACGATCTTGAAGAAGTCGCACAAACACATACCCTGAACGACGATTATCAGCCGGTCCATTTGCACGATGCAGGCGAACGTCCGGCACCCCATTCTCCCGTCGGTCGGGTCAGGCTGACCGGGGCGGTCACAGCGCAACTTGACCATCTGGAATCCCTGTTGCCGCCGGGCGACAGCCGGACACAATTGCTCAACGACCTCCGTTCCGCTTACCAGCCTGGAGCAACGTGGTCGCAATCCTTCGCGCGATTTTTGACGCGTTTGTTCAACCGCTGGGGCGTGGTCCTTCTTGATCCGATGGACGAGGCTATCCATCTCCTCAGCATCCCCATTTATCAGAAATCCCTTCGCCAGGCGGGTGAACTGCGTTCGCAGCTTCAGGCGCGTTCAATCGAGATGATCAAGGCGGGCTATCATGCGCAGGTCCATATCACGGACGAATCGACCCTGCTTTTTGCCGAGCGTGATGGCAACCGGCTGGCTGTTCATCAGGCTGATTCGGGCAGCCGACAATTTTCCATCGGCGAGGTTCAAACCGTCTCTCTCGATGAACTGGAATCGGAAATCAGCAACCAGCCGCTGCATTTTTCTGCAAACGTGCTGCTCCGCCCGATCGTGCAGGACAGCCTGCTGCCAACCATCGCCTACGTTGCAGGGCCGTCGGAGCTTGCATATCTTGGCCAAGCGCAGGTGCTCTATTCCAGTTTTGGACGGCCCATGCCGGTGGTCTTCCCTCGAAGCGGCTTCACCCTGGTTGACCACCGTATCGAGCGCTGGATGGAAAAATACCAGGTTGCCATCGAGGACGTCTGGAAGGGTAAAGAGCACTTGAGCCGACGCATCGCTTCGACGGCCTTCGCGGAAGGATGGGAGGAGCGATTTGATCAGGTAGAGCGTGATCTTGCAGGGCTGCTCGCGCGCCTGCGAAAGGACATCGAAGCGCTCGATCCAACTCTGATCGATGCGCTCGGCCACGCCGAAGAAAAAATCCAGTATCAGGTTGAGAGGTTGAAAGGCAAGATGGCCCGTTCCGCGCTCAGCCGGTCTGAAATTCTGGCCCGCCATGAAGAGGCGATCCTGCATGCGCTGATGCCCGAAAAGGAGCTTCAGGAACGCATCGTCGGAGGAATTTACTTCCTGGGCCGCGCCGGCTACGGCCTGCTCGATAAATTGCTCGAACAGGTCCCGGCGGATTCTTCATTGCACCTCGTGATGACGTTTTGACTCCAGAATCAACTCTTCATGTCACCCACGGGTTGAGGACTCGACAACAGTAAGCCGCTCGACTTCACTCTGTTATAATGAACAGATGTTTAGCCTTGCAAGATAGCGTCCACAATTTGCGCGGCAGGAGACAATCATGTCTGAACACGCAGCCCAGACTTCGCCGACCGGCAAAATTGCAAATCGGCGCCACACGATCCAGATCGAAACGCGCTCCCGCGTGGAATTCAAAGACGTGACCAGCCAGATCGAAAGCCTGATTCAAAAGTCGGGAATCGAGAGCGGGCAATGCCATCTTTTTGTTCCTCACACGAGCGCGGCCGTGCTGATCAACGAAAATTACGATCCTGCGCTTCGTCAGGACATTGCCGATTTCCTCAAAAAGCTTGCTCCCTTCAATGCAGACTATCAGCACAACGACGGCAACTGCGATGCTCATCTGAAATCGGTCTTGATCGGCTGCGCGAAGACCCTGCTGATCGAAAATGGCAGGCTGCTGCTGGGCCGCTGGCAGGGTGTATACTTCTGCGAATTTGACGGTCCGCGGCGCCGCGAATTACACGTCAAATTGGTTTCAGATTAAGCATGGAAACGCTGGGATTGTACATCCAAATCCCCTTCTGCGCATCGAAGTGCAGCTTCTGCAACTTCAGCTCGCGTGTGGCGCCGCGCGATGTCTTCGATCGGTATTGCGCCGCCCTGATTAAAGAGATTGAGCGGCTGCCGGATTTTTACTGGGCCCTGGGGGTTAAGGGGGGCTTGCTCGAATTGCCCGTCGACTCGGTATATTTCGGCGGCGGAACGCCCTCCCTGCTCGGAGGTGAACGGCTGGCTAAGATTCTCAACGCACTTCGCAGGCGTTTTCAGTTTGCTTCACCCAGCGAATTTACGATTGAGGTCACGCCAGGCTCCGCGGATGGAGACTTCCTGAAACAGGCTTTGGCGCTCGGCGTCAACCGCCTGAGCATCGGCGCACAATCTTTTGATGATGTCGAGTTGCGGTCCGTTGGAAGGCTGCACACGGCGGAAGATACGCGGAGGCTTATTCAAACGGGGAGGGACGAGGGTTTCGGCAACATCAGCCTCGACTTGATCGCCGGACTGCCTCATCAGTCATCAGCATCCTGGCTGCATTCGGTCGAAACGGTAATCGCCCTGCGACCAGAGCACGTTTCGGTCTATCTCTTCGAAATCGATGAAAAAAGCCGGCTGGGCAAGGAAGTCCTCCAGCATGGCAGCCGGTATCATGCAGAGTCGGTCCCCGGCGAAGATTTTATGGCTGACGCTTACGAGCACGCGCGCAAAACCCTCCGCCAGGCCGGTTACGCGCAATACGAAATTTCGAACTTTGCTCTGCCCGGCAACGAGTCCATCCACAATCGTAAATACTGGCAACTGAAACCGTATATCGGGCTGGGTGCAGGCGCACACTCCTTCGACGGGCACACGCGATGGGCAAATGTCACCTCCGCGGATGAATACGAGCGTTCCGTGCTGCACGGTGAGTCCCCCATCTGCGAGCAGCGAGTGCTGTCTGCCGATGCACAGCTGGAGGAATTCTTCTTCCTGGGTCTGCGCCAGATGCAGGGTATCGACCTGCTTGAAGCGCACCAACGCTGGGGTCGCGAGCGCGTCGAACCATGGGCCCGGAAGATCGAGCCACTCGAACGCGACGGGTGGATCGAGCGGCACGGAGATTCCATTTGCCTCACAGAAAGTGCATTGCTGGTTTCAAACGAAATCTTCCAGGAATTTATCGCAGCATAGCAAATTCAAAAAACACCGGAGCGTGTGAATTCATATGGGCCATGCAGCAATTGACCTGCGAAGTGACACGGTGACGCGCCCGACGCCGGCCATGCGTCGCGCCATGGCTGAGGCGGAAGTGGGCGATGACGTTTACCGCGAAGATCCTACGGTCAACAGGCTCCAGGAACGTGCGGCCGAGATCTTTAATCGCGAGGCGGCACTGTTTGTACCCTCCGGCACGATGGGCAACCAGACAGCGCTCAAAATCCACACAAAGCCCGGACAGGAAGTCATCTGTGAAGCACGCGCGCATATTTACAATCACGAAATGGGAATGATGGGTGCCTTCTCGGGCGTAGTCCCAAGGACGCTTCTTGCCGAAGACGGCATCATGACCTGGACGCAAATTGCTCCGCTTATCCGCGGGCGAAGCGACCATTACGCTTACACTGGGTTGATTGAACTTGAGAACACCTCGAACCTCGCCGGCGGTTCGGTTTATCCTCCGGAAGTCTCCGATGAAATCTGCGATCGCGCGCACGAGCGCGGCCTCCCGGTCCATCTGGACGGCGCGCGAATCTTCAACGCAGCCGTTGCGCTTGGGCGCTCCGTAGCCGACTTGACAAGGAAATTCGATTCCGTGATGTTTTGCCTTTCGAAAGGACTTGGAGCGCCGGTTGGCTCAATGCTGGTAGGAAGCAGGGAATTTATTGAAGAGGCCCGGCTGATTCGCAAGATGCTCGGCGGAGGAATGCGCCAGGCGGGCGTTCTGGCGGCGGCGGGACTTGTGGCACTTGAAGAAAGTCCCAAGCGGCTTCACATCGATCACGAAAACGCCCGGTTCCTTGCTGAAGGGCTCGCGGAAATTCCAGGGATCAAAATCGATCCGGCTAAAGTCAAAACAAATATTCTTTTCTTCGACGTGTCCGCCACGGGCCTCTCCGCGCAGGCGGTTTCCAATCGTCTGGCTGCCCAGGGAGTGCTCGCAAACGGTTCAGGCCCGACAACCATCCGCATGGTGACCCATTGCGACGTTGACCGCGACGGCTGCGAGCGCGCACTACAGGTATTGCGCAAGGTTACTTCAGTCGCCAGCGGCGCAACAAATACATAACTACCCGCGCCTTGCCGCATTGCGCTGAACTTCAGCCGCCGGCAACGCAGTTCTGAGCTTGAGATCGGCACGTGCCTGCCTTAAGGTGGGAACCACGGGTGGCCATAGCCTCAATGCTTCTTTTCGGCCTTCGCGGCGTAGAGTTTTCCGAGGACTTCCACGTAATGGTCGCGGTACGACGTATCGTGCGGATCCATCTCCGTGCAGATCCGGTATTGTTTGAGGGCCCCGTCAAGGTCGCCAAGCTTTTCGAGGGCATACGCAAGCCTGCTGTGTGCCTCAACGCTATCCGGCTCGCGCCGAATCGCCTCGAGCATCTCTACGCGGGCGCTCTCCCAATCATGGAACTCGAGGAAAGTAATTCCAAGCTCCTGGTGCAAATCCCCATTTCCCGGATCGAGCATGGTCGCTTTGCGAAGCAACTCCACCGCCTCTTTGAATTGTCCGCTTGACCGGAGTTGTACGGCCTTCGACACCATTTCCCGTAGTTCCATTTCAGATGCAGCCGGATTAATGGACGCGGTCACTGCTACGTTTGAGTTGGTGGCGGCCGCACGGGCATCCACGTTCACCTTCTGATTCGCCGTGGGCGAGATGAAATACGACGTGTCGCGTTGTCCGGGGCAAAGCACATGCACGTAATGATCACCCGCCTCCACATCCTTGATGACAAGGCTTCCTTCGGGGCCTGTTTCTCCGGCATCCTCGCCGTCAACATCAACCTTGCAACCTGCAAGTCCGGACTCGACGGTAACGGTCGCCGACGGGCCCTGGTTGGCGCGCTTCTTGCCCTTGCCATGGAACCATGTGGCAGAAGCGCCGGCTCCGGCGGCTAAAACAAAGGCTAAAAGCAGGGCGAAATGGACGGAGGTCTTCATCACATTTGAGTCCATGGTAGCACAAATATCGCTATTCTGATGACCGACTGCCCGGCGTCGGGGAATTGGGAAGCGGGCAGACATGCTAGAATAGCCATGAATTGATATCCCATAAGGCGGGGGTGCGCGCTGGATTTCGAACTTACCGATGAGGACCGCGCAATCCGGGATGCAGTGAGGGCCTTTGCAGAAGAAGAAATCCGGCCCCATGTCCGAGAGTGGGATGAGGCCGAGCACTTTCCGGCTGAGCTTCTGCCCCGCCTTGCCCAACTGGGATTAATGGGCGTGACGGTCCCGCCCGAATATGGCGGCGCCGGGTTCGGCTATGTTCCCTATGCGATTGCCGTAGAGGAACTTGCCAGGGTTGACGGTTCCATCGCTCTGGTTGTCGCCGCGCACAATTCGCTTTGCGCGAATCACATTCTGCTTGCCGGCACCGAGGAGCAGAAGAGAAAGTTTCTGGTCCCGCTGGCGCAGGGAACCAAGCTGGGCTGCTGGAGCCTCACTGAGCCCGGTGCTGGGTCAGATGCAGGCGGAACGCGAACAACGGCGCGGCTTGAGGGCAATACCTGGATACTTAATGGTTCGAAAACGTTCACGACCAACAGTCATTACGCGGATATCTGTGTCGCAATGGCCGTGACGGACAAAACAAAGGGCAAGCACGGCATTTCGGCGTTTATCATTGAGAAAGGAACTCCGGGCTTCCGCCCGGGAAAGGTCGAGAGCAAACTGGGAATGCGCGCCAGCAATACGGGAGAGATTATTTTCGAAGATTGTCGGATCCCCAAAGAGAATTGTCTTGGCGAACCCGGCCACGGATTTATTGACAGCCTGAGGGTGCTGGACGGCGGGCGCATCTCGATTGCAGCATTGTCCGTAGGACTTGCTCAGGGAGCATTTGAGGCGTCGCTTGCGTATTCGAGGCAGCGCGAGCAATTCGGCCGGCCGATCTCGAATTTTCAGGCGATCAGGTTCAAGCTGGCGGATATGGCCATGGAGATTGACGCCGCCAGGCTTTTGACCTGGCGCGCTGCCGCCATGGCAACGCAAGGCAAAAGGATGACGCGCGAAAGCTCCATAGCCAAATTGTTCGCCAGCGAGACTGCCGTTCGCGTTGCAGGCGAGGCGGTGCAGATCCACGGCGGCTATGGTTTCATCAAAGATTATCCTGTAGAAAAAATCTACCGCGACGTTAAGCTCTGCACGATCGGTGAAGGGACCAGCGAGATCCAGCGGCTGATCATCGCCCGTGAATCGCTGGGCGAACCAGCGTAACTTCTGATGTGGAGCTTTTGACCACCCGCGATAACCTGATGAGCATTCCAATTGAGCAATGGGTCGAAAGGATTTCTGCCGGCGACCGCCGCACGGTCTCACAAGCCATCTCGATGATTGAACGGAAAGATCCTTCGAGCAGGGTATTGCTCAGCGCGCTTTTTCACAAGGGAGGCGGAGCGCGGGTCATCGGCATCACCGGCACGCCAGGGGCAGGGAAAAGCACTCTCGTCGAAAAGCTGGCGCTTGAATATCGAAGGAATGGAAAGCGCGTCGGCATCATTGCCATCGACCCAACCAGCCCGTTTTCCGGCGGCGCGATTCTCGGCGACCGCATCCGCATGCAGGCGCTCGCAACGGATGACGGCACGTACATTCGCAGCATGGCCACTCGCGGGCAACTGGGCGGCCTGGCGCCTGCGGCTCGGGATGCAGCACTGGTCCTGGATGCCGCAGGCTTTGACACCATTTTCGTCGAGACCGTGGGCGTCGGTCAGGATGAGGTGGATGTGGCACGGCTCGCAGACGCTACCATCGTGCTGGTTGTGCCCGGCATGGGCGATGATGTCCAGACATTCAAGGCCGGCGTCATGGAGATTGCAGACCTTTTCGTCATTAACAAAGCGGACCTGCCCGGCGCTGATCAAGTGGAGCGCGAACTGAACATGCTTCTGTCCGTGGCCCCGCAATCAGATTCCAGGCGGCCTTCGATTGTGAAAACAACCGCGACCACCGGCGGCGGCGTCGCAGAACTTGCCTCTGAGATTGACAAATTTCTGACTTCGGCCGAACAGAATTTATCAGGGATTGCCCGGCGGCGGGACAACACCCGGTTACATCTTCTCGAACTCCTGCGACAAAGCATGTTTGAAAGGATCGCGCAGGAACAGATGGACCGGAATCGGATCAGCGCATACGTCGAAGCAATCCTTGCGCGGCGACGCGATCCTTATTCGATCGTCGAAGAGCTGTTGGAAGCATCGGGCGTTGGGGCAAAGCGCGCTTGAAAACGGACAGGGCACAGGCATGCGAATTCATCATGTAGGAATAGCGGTCGAGTCACTTGAGAAGGCGCTGCCCGTCTTCGAACTGTTGCTGGGCCGCCCGCCCGATTCAACGGAGACCGTCGAAGATCAGAAAGTCCGTGTGGCCGTTTTCAGGCTGGGCGAGAGCAGGATCGAATTGCTGGAGGCGATTTCGCCCGATTCACCAATTGCACGGTTTATCGGCAAGCGCGGGCCAGGCATCCATCACCTGACTCTGGCCGTTGCTGATTTGCAGCGAACGCTCGAAAAGCTGGAGACGCAGGGTGTGCAACTGGTCGATCGAAGGCCGCGCGCCGGCGCAGGAGGTGAATCCATCGCATTTCTGCATCCATCGAGCACAGCGGGTGTATTGCTCGAACTTCTGGAAGAACATCCTGATGTTCAAAGCGGAGAAAAGGATGAAACTGGGAGCATTTGAGATTCACGCACTATCGGATGGAACGTTTGGCTTGGACGGCGGGCAAATGTTCGGAGTAGTCCCGAAAGTGATGTGGGAAAAGCGGCTGCCGGCCGACGAGCGCAACCGCGTCCGGCTGGGGCTGACGTGCCTGCTGGTCCGGACGGGCAAACACAACATTGTGATTGAGACCGGCATCGGTGACAAATTTGATCCCAAGCATCTCGACATTTACAAAGTCAATCATTCATCGAATCTTCTGGATGAGCTTGCGAGGCACAGTCTTAAGCCCGCCGATATCGACATCGTGATCAACACCCACCTGCATTTTGACCATTGCGGATGGAACACGCGGCGCGATGGGGCCAAAATTGTGCCGACCTTTCCACGCGCGCGATATTTTATCCAGCGCGGAGAGTGGGAACATGCATTGCAACCGACCGAGCGCGACCGCGCCAGCTATATCGAGGAGTGGTTTGCTCCGGCGGAGTCTCAGACCGAGTTTCTGGATGGGGCCTGCGAAATCGTTCCGGGCGTGCGCGTTGAGGTTGCGCCCGGACATGTGCGGGACCTGCAATGCGTCTGGCTCGAATCGGATGGGAAAAGGGCCTGCTTTGTTTCGGACCTGGTGCCGACGCGCGCACATCTTCCTTTTCCGTGGATCATGGCCTTTGATCTTTACCCTATGGACACGCTTGCTTCGAAGAAGCGGTTGCTGCCAAAGCTGGCGGAGGAGAAGTCGCTTATTGTATTCGGGCACGATGCGGATGTTCCCTGGGGCGTGCTGACGGAAGTTGAAGGTAAACTGGCATTCCAACCGGCGACAGTCGAGTAGCTCGCCAAGCTGAGATTGGAGGACGGAATTGGCTCAAGCAGAGATCGGGATTATCGGTGGAAGCGGTCTGTACCAGATGGAAGGGCTGAGCGGGACTAAGTGGGTGCGTGTGGCGACGCCCTTTGGTAAACCCTCCGATGCATTTTGCGTCGGCATGCTTGAAGGCCGCCGCGTTGCCTTTCTCGCGAGGCACGGGCGCGGACACGTCATCAGCCCTTCGGAAATCAATTTCCGGGCCAATATCTATGCGATGAAGAAACTGGGAGTCGAGCGAATTCTTTCCGTCAGCGCCGTCGGCTCGCTGCGCGAAGACTTCCGCCCGATGGATATGGTGCTGCCGTTGCAGTTCTTTGACAGGACGCGCGGCCGCATCTCGACTTTTTTCGGCGGCGGCATTGTGGCCCATATTGGATTTTCAGATCCGATGTGCGCGACGGTTGTCGATGCATTGGAAGAGGCATGCTCAGACGCCAAGGTTACTGTGCACAGGGGTGGGACTTATGTTTGCATGGAAGGCCCCGCGTTTTCGACCAAGGCGGAATCAAACACTTACCGAAGCTGGGGCATGGACGTGATCGGCATGACCAATCTTCAGGAAGCCAAACTCGCCCGTGAGGCTGAAATCTGTTATGCAACCCTCGCAATGGTGACAGACTATGATTGCTGGCATCCTGAGCATGAAGCCGTTACCGTCAGCCAGGTGATCGAGTATCTCAATCGCAATGTTGATAACGCGCAGAAAATATTGCGCAACGCTGTAAGACGCCTGCCGAAAGAGCGCAACTGCAAGTGTGGCTCAGCGCTAGCCCATGCCATTCTTACAGACCGGCGCAAGATTCCACCTGCAGTGAAAAAACGGCTGGGCTTGCTCATCGGGAAATACCTCAAGTAAACTGAACAAGGCCCGCAGGTAAGGATATTCAGGAGGAGAAGGCAAGTTCATCATGTCGCTATTAGTGGTCGGTTCGGTGGCTTTTGATTCGATTCGAACCCCTTATGGAGAGGCGGAAGGCATCCTGGGAGGCTCGGCGAGTTTCTTCTCTGTCGCCGCAAGCTGGTTCGGCCCGGTAAAGGTAGTTGCCGTCGTGGGGGACGATTTCGGCGAGGAGCACCTGGAAGTTTTTCGGCTTCGGTCGATTGAAACTACGGGCATTGAACGTGCGCCAGGGAAGACGTTCCGCTGGAAGGGCGAATATGTGGGCGACATGAATGACGCCCGGACCCTCGACCTTCAACTCAACGTGTTTCAGAACTTCAGCCCTAAGGTCCCTGAATCCGATGCTTCCACCGAATATGTTTTTCTCGGAAATATCGACCCGCGCCTGCAACTCCACGTTCGTCGGCAGGTTCCCCATGCCCGAATGGTGGCCTGCGACTCCATGAACTACTGGATTGAAGGCAGCCTCAGCGACCTGAAAAAAACACTTCGCGAGGTGCACGCGCTGGTGATCAACGAGGGCGAAGCCCGCATGCTTTCGGGCCATCAGAACCTGAGGAAGGCGGCCAAAGAGATCCAAAAGATGGGGCCGGAAATCGTCGTCATCAAGCGGGGCGAGCACGGTGTCAGCCTGTTTACCAACGGTTCGATTTTTTCCGCTCCGGCGTTCATGCTGGAGGAATTCAAAGACCCCACAGGTGCGGGCGATTCCTTCGCCGGCGGATTTATGGGCCATCTTGCGCGAACGGGCGACTTTTCAGAACCAAACCTGCGCCGCGCGGTGGTGTACGGCTCTGTCATGGCGAGTTTTGCTGTTGAAGAGTTCGGCCTTAAACGACTCCTGAGACTGACGCCTCAGGAAATTGAAGGACGCGTGCGCGAATTTGCGCAACTCACGCGATTTGATGTCTGACCGGCCTGCTGCCGAATCCTCATCGCTTCACTCAAAACCAGTCCTTCCTGCCGGAATAACGACCTCTGTCTGGGCTGCTATTCTCGCGGTGGCCGTCGGCGGCCTCTCCTACTTTTATACCCGCGGCCTGACGCAGCTTTACGGCGACGCCCTTGCGCACATGGAAGGGGCGCGGCGGTTTCTCGACTCTCTCACGCCGGGTTATCCGGAGTTGGGCAGCGTATGGCTTCCGATGTTTCATCTGCTCGCTGCTCCCCTTGCCATCAATGACCATCTCTGGCGCACCGGGCTTGCCGGGAGCCTTGTCTCCACAGCGGCATTCTGCATAAGCGCGTGGTTCCTTTTCCGGCTGGCATTTGAAATGAATGAAAACGCGGCCGCAGGAATTGTCACCCTGGGCGTATTCCTGATTTGCCCCAGCATGGTGTATCTGGCAAGCACTCCCATGACCGAACCGCTTGCCATCATGTGGGCCGTGCTTGCCGTGTATGGATTGTTCCGCTTTCAGATGAACGGAAGAACTCTTGCTCTGGTTGGGGCGGGATTTGCGGCGTTCTTCGGCACGCTCACGCGCTTCAGTGAATGGTACGTTCTGCCTTTTGCGGCACTGTTCATCCTGCTGGCGAGAAAAGGTCCGTGGAGATTGCGCCTGCAGCGCGCCGTGTTGTTTTCCGTGATTGCAGGTGCAGGTCCGGCATTATGGATGCTGCATGACGCGGTCAGTTTCGGCAACCCGCTGGCGTTTTACAATGGGCCGGATTCGGCGCAGGCGATTTACGCGCATCAGGTAGCAACGACGGCATTCCGTTATCCAACAGATGGCAGCCTGTTGCTTTCAATGCGTTACTACGTTGAAGATCTCAAGCTGATTATCGGCCCATGGTCTCTGGTGCTCGCGGTGCTGGGCGCATTGGCGTGGGCGTTTGAGCGGCGCAACCGCACGCAGCGTGCGGCGGCAATGCTGCTGCTTGTGCCCTTTCCGTTCTATATTCAGGCCATGGCCGGAGCGGCAGTCGCACTCTATGTCCCCACGTATTTCCCGCATTCGTATTACAATTTGCGCTACGGAATAGAATTGCTGCCGGGAATCGCTCTGCTGGCGTCATTCGTAGTTGCGCCGATGCTTTCACGGAATTTCCAGATGAAAACGATGGCGATCTGCCTGGCGGTGCTGTGCGCGCAAAGCCTTTGGATGCTGGCGGGGGGCGCGCGCAAATTGCCCGTGGTGAGGGAGGGAATTCTCAACACGCCGTGTAATAAGGAACCCGATCTGGCGCTCATCGCTTTCTTCCGTCAGCATTACGACGGCCAAAGGATCCTGATGCAGTCCGGCGAGTGGCCCTGCCTCGCTCCGACGCTGGGAATACACTATCGAAAGATCCTCTCGGCAGATAACAAGAAATACTGGAAACAACTGCATCTAGGAGCGCAGCGTTACGTGGAATGGATCGTGAGCGGCGAACTTGACCCGGTTGACCTGCTTATGCGCGCTTACCCTGCGGCATTCAGGGATTTCCAGCCGGTTTATCACATGGACCTTCCACAGCAGCAGAGTTTTACAATATACCGACGCAAAGGTGGATAGCCGCCTTCAAGCTTTGAATGCAGGTTACTCAGCAACAATCCCATTGACAGGCAAATGCGAACAATGTCCAAAATCCTGAAAATTCCTTTCACAAAATTCCACGGTCTGGGCAATGACTTTATCGTCGCGAAGGAGCGCAACCTTTCCGGCGACCCCGGTCAGCTTGCTCAGGCCATCTGCGAGCGGCACACAGGCATCGGCTCTGACGGCCTCCTTGTGCTTTCGCGTGCGCAAAGCACCGGCAATCACGCCCGTGTGCGTTTCTTCAATGCTGATGGCAGCGAAGCCGAAATGTCCGGAAACGGCATCCGGTGTGCCGGCGCATTCCTGATGCGTGAAAACCCTCGGCGGCGTGCGCTCAGACTGGAGACAGCTTCGGGCGTGAAAATTCTGGAGTCGTTGTCTTCCGCGCGACAAATGGGCGCAGGGAAGTGGGCCTTTCGAGTGAATATGGGGCGGCCGATTCTCGATGCCGAAAGAATTCCTTTTCTTGCAGGAAGCCGTCCATCGCCGGTTGTCGGGCTCCCAATTCGCACCAGCTGGGGCGTGCTGGCCGCGACAGTGACATCGATGGGCAATCCCCACTGCTCGATTTTTGTTGAAGACTTCGAGGGTCTCCCGTGGGAAGAGATAGGCCGGGAGATTGAACGCAGTCCGCTGTTTCCCAACCGCACCAACGTGGAATTTGTAAAGGTAATTTCGCAAAAGGAAATCGAAGTCCGTTACTGGGAACGGGGAGTCGGCAAAACCATGTCTTCCGGAACCGGCTCCTGCGGCGCCGTGGTGGCGAGTATTCTGAACGGGTTCACGCAGCGGAAGGTTAAGGTCCGCACGCTGGCAGGCGTCCTGGAGGTTACATGGCCTAAGGGAAAAGAAGTCATGCTATCCGGTCCGGCAGAACTTATTGCAGACGGCATTTACTTTTTCCCTCGTCAGACGAAAACCAGCGAAAGCGAATTGCGGCTCGGACAGTTTATTTCTGGGCCTCGCCTGTCATCGGAACAAATCGCACGGGTAGAAGTTCCTCGGTCTTGAACCCTCTATCAGTGCGGACGATTCGTTTAAGAGTCTGGAAAAATTCGCCCACAGGAATTACCAATCTGCCGCCCGGCGCAAGCTGATCGAGAAGCGGCTTTGGCACATGGTCCGGCGCGGCAGTCACGATGATGGCATCAAATGGTGCGGCTTCCGGCCAGCCCTGATACCCGTCGCCAGCCCGCACTTTGACATTGGCATAGCCCAGCCGTTTCAGCCGTTCCGCCGCCTGCGTTGCAAGCGGTTCCACAATTTCGATGGAATACACCTCGCGAACAAGGACGGACAGAATCGCCGCCTGATAGCCCGAGCCTGTGCCGACCTCGAGCACGCGGTCCTGCGGCTTCAGCTTGAGCGCCTCCGTCATGAATCCCACAATGTAAGGCTGAGAGATCGTCTGTCCGTAGCCGATGGGCAGCGGAGTGTCCTGATACGCGTGCTGCTGCATCTCCGGCGGAACAAACAAGTGACGCGGGACGTCCCTCATCGCTTGCAGCACACGCGGATCTCGAACGCCTCGTGCAGCGATTTGCTGCTGCACCATCTGTTCGCGCGCCCTGCGTTGGGCATCGGCTGACTTCTGCACAGAAGTCGAGGACGATTGGCTTGGGCCGCTTGGCTGGCAAAATCCGGTAAATGCAGAAAAAAGTAGGACGCCGGCCAGCACCAGCAAAACCGGTGATCTCCGATGAAACTTCGAGTGCATTTCGCTCCCTATTTTTCCAGTATCAGGACAGGGCCTGCGGTTGCGCAGTGACAGTGGTCACGAGCTTGTGTGGGGTTGCATTTGAGGCCGAAACGGGCGCACTCGCGGACATCGCGCCATGGAAGCAATAGTATAATGGCCGTGACAGAATCTGACGCGCACCGCATCTTCCAGCAGTGCGTAGCAACGGATGGGTGGAGGTGGCATGACCCGGTGTCAAAAATCGATCTGGCTATTCGCCATGTTCTTGCTGACAGGAATCCTGGCAGCCGCACAGGTAGAGCATCAGGAACATCATCCGCCGCAAAACACGGCCCGATACATTGAAATTCTCGAGGACCCAAGCCGCGATGCCTGGCAGCAGCCGCAGCGCGTCGTGTCAGCACTCGGACTGAAGCCCGGAGAACGCGTGGCGGACCTTGGTTCCGGGCCCGGTTATTTCACTCTGCGGTTTGCGCGCGCTGTGGGCCCGACGGGCAAGGTCTATGCCATCGACATCTCGCGCGAGATGCTTGACTATCTTGAAAAACAGGCGAAAGCGAAGGGTCTGACGAACATTCAGACAATCCTCGCTGAACCTCACAACCCCAGATTGCCTCCCGAATCCGTTGATCTGATTTTCATCTGCGATACTCTCCATCACATTCCTGACCGCCCCAGTTACTTCCCGCTTCTCATGCGCGCGCTCAGGCCCGGCGGACGGCTGGTTAATATTGATTTCTATAAGCGCCCTCTCCCTGTCGGCCCGCCCGTTGAAATGAAGATTCCCAAGCCGGAGATGATTCGAGAAGCGGAGGCCGCAGGATTTCGTCTTGAGCGGGAATACGATTTCCTGAAATACCAATACTTCCTGGTGTTCAGGCGCTGAAGCATTGCTTCCTGACATTTGCCATGTTTTCCCAGCAAAGTCTTTGCCACCTCAATTGAAAGGACCTCTAACCAGGGAACAGACCTTCCAATGCCTCCTTCGCTCAAGCGGGAGTTGACCACGTTCAGCGCCATGGCTCTGGTGGTGGCGAACATGATCGGCACCGGCATTTTCACTACCACGGGCTTTCTGGCTGGTGATTTAGGAAAGACGTCGCTGGTTCTGGGCGTGTGGCTTGTCGGGGGCGTTGTTGCACTGGCAGGCTGCCTGGTTTATGCGGAACTGGGGGTGAATATCCCGCGCTCGGGAGGTGAATATGTCTATTTGCGGGAAGCCTGGGGGCCGGTGTGGGGGTTTCTGAGTGGCTGGGTCTCATTCTTCGCCGGCTTTTCCGCCCCGATCGCTGCCGGCGCGCTTGCGATTGCTGCATACCTCAGCTATTTTTTCCCGACGCTTTCTCCAACTTCTTCCATCGCGATTCTTCACTCGGGCCTTTCCTGGTTACACCTCGGCAATGGCCAACTCCTTGCAATTGGCATCATCGCGGCGTTCACGGTGATCAACATTCTGGGGCTTGCCCTTGCTGCCAATCTGCAAAACATCCTGACGATTCTGAAGATCGGTGTTCTCAGCGTCTTCCTGGTGCTTGCATTCATGATTGGGCGGGGAGACTGGCACAACTTCGCACAGGCAACTGCGCGCTCGTCGCCGCATGACCTTGTGTTGCAATTTGCTGTTTCCCTCACGTTCGTCATGTTCGCTTATAGCGGCTGGAACGCAGCCACCTATGTGGCGGAAGAAATCCAAACGCCGCAGCGGTCGCTGCCCCTGGCACTGGTTGGCGGAACGCTGATCGTGATTGTTTTTTATCTCGCGTGCAACGTTGCCTTCATCTATGCGCTGCCGCTCGGGAAACTGAAAGGCGTTCTGCCCGTCGGTTCTGTAGCCGCGCGCGCACTGTTTGAGGGGCGGGGCGGGGCGATCTTCAGCGGCATGATGGCCGCGGCATTGCTGTCGTGCATCAGCGCTATGGTGATTGTGGGTCCGAGGGTTTATTACGCCATGGCGCAGGATGGCTGTTTCTTCAGGTCGGCGGCACGCGTTCACAAGCGGTTCCAGACGCCCGTCGTTGCAGTGCTTTTCCAGGCGCTCGCCACGATCGCCATGATTGTGACGGGAACTTTCGAGGCGCTTATCTACTACATCGGTTTTATGCTTGTGCTGTTTGCTGCGCTGGCAACGGCCGGTCTTTTCCGGCTGCGAAAGAGGCCGAACTGGCAGAGGCTTCCTGCGGTCAATTGGCTCTTTCCATTGGTTCCTTCAGTTTTTCTGATTGCCAGTTGTGGCATGTTGATTTCAACCGTCCGGCTGCGGCCCACGGAATCCTTCCTGGGTCTGCTCACGGTATCCTGCGGCGCGGGAATTTACTGGTGGACTTCCCACAGCAACAGCAATCGGCGTAGAGTATAAGACTGCGCCGGCGAAGACAACAGGCTGCGGGGCAACCGGAATCTTCATAACCAGCGAATGAGGAAACCATCAAGTTCAATTTCTTGTGGCAAGCGGACCGTGGCCACCCTTATCTTGATTTTCGGTCTGCTCTTCGCCAACGCAGCAACCGCGGCGGCAGAAAGCGCTCCGGTCCGTTATCTGCTCGACCTCAGGGACCCTGCCTCGCATCTTGTTCGCGTAACTATGGACATACCTGGCGCCGCCCGCGGTACAGAATTCCAGATACCAACCTGGAACAATCTCTATCAGATTCGTGACTTCGTTCGCGATATTCAGGACGTTCAGGCTGCATGCAAAGGCGAACCCGCCCCCCTGCGCCGAGTGGACGTTAATACCTGGGAAAGCCTGGACGAATGTCCTGACCTTAAACTCCATTACGAAGCCTATGCGAACGAGGACGATGTTTTCTCAGCGGTTCTTGATTCGCGGCACGCTTTTCTGAATTTCGCTCTATTGCTCTTTTATCTCCCACGCGAACGCCAGCGCCCCGTGCGAGTGCGCTTTCTGCTGCCGGAAGGTTGGAAACTTGTCACGATGCTGGACGATGGACCGCAACCAGGCGAATATCAGGCACCTGACTACGACCATCTCGCCGACAGTCCCGCCGAGGCAGGGAGCTTCCAGGAATACGATTACCAGCAGAATGGAGCAACGTATCGCGTGACTGTCGATGGAGACCGGAACCTCTACTCCCCGGGACGCATCCTCAATGCACTCAAGAAAATAACCCTGACGGAAACCAGCCTTATGGAGGACGTTCCCTTCAAACGTTATACCTTTATGTTTTTCTTCCCGCAGTCCGGCAGCGGCGGCATGGAGCATCGGGACGGCACGGCCATCAGCATTCCCGCCGCTGAGATGCGAGGCGGTCTTGGCAGTCTTGAAAGCACAGCCGCCCACGAATTTTTCCATCTGTGGAACGTCAAGCGCATCCGGCCGAAAGGGCTTGAGCCGATCGACTATATTCGCGGAAACGATACCAGCGACCTTTGGTTTTCTGAAGGCGTTACCAGCACGTACGCAGAGCTTGTGCTGCTGCGTGCGGGATTGATCAAGGAAAAGGATTTTTACAAAGAACTGGCCGAGGCCATCAATGACCTGCAATCAAGACCGGCCCGCCGCTTCCAGAGCGTCGAAGAATCAGGGCGTGAGGCCTGGCTTGAAAAGTATCCGGATTACTTCCGGCCCGCGCGAAGCATTTCTTATTACAACAAGGGAGAGTTGCTCGGGTATCTGCTCGATCTCGGGATACGCCATGCGAGCGACAACCGCTACAGCCTCGATGATCTCATGCGGCGGCTTAATCTGGAATTCGCCAGGCAAGGCCGGTACTTTGATGACGCCGATCTAAAAAGAATTATTCATGAACTCGCTCCGGCCTTCCCATGCGATGAATTCTTCCGCGATGATATTACTGGGACGCGTGAACTCGACTATGCGAAGTATCTTGCTTATGCGGGGCTTGAACTGAAAACGGAGAGGGTTGCGGCGCCCGATCTGGGCTTTGAATCGCTCCAGGGGTTCATCGGGCCTGTGCACGTGGAAACAGTGGAACCGGGCAGCAACGCAGCGATTGCGGGGATCCAACCGGGGGACGTCCTTCTCAAAATGAACGGCGTGGAACTGCCGGTAACGCCGGAGCGCGAGTTGATTTACTTCAGGCCCGGACAAAGAGTCACTTTCACAGTGCAGCGAGGAACAAGAGTGTTCGATGTTTCATTCGTCCTCGGTTCAAAACCAGCGACGATATATAAAGTGGAGAAAATGCCCAATCCTACGCCCGCCCAGAAAGCACTGCGCGATAGCTGGCTCAAAGGAATACGCACGTCCTTCGGGGAAAAAGAGCACTGATGTTCAGAACGTTGTTTGTCTGCTCCGTCATCGTCCTCTACCTTCTAGTGCTTGGCCCGCCGCTGCTGCTGTACAGCGCCGTCACGAAAAACACCGACGTCCTGTACAAGGTAGGCCTCTTCGGCGCAAAGACGGCGCTGCTCCTGGCCGGCGTGAAGTTGGTCGTTACAGGGAAAGAAAAGATACCGACCGGCACTCCGGTTGTTTACATGCCGAATCATCAAAGCAATTGTGACCCGCCGGCCGTGGCTGCGATCCTTCCACCGGTGCTGATCATGGCAAAGAAGGAATTTTTCAAGATTCCCATTATGGGAACGGGCATGCGCATGCGGGGGTTTATTCCTGTGGACCGCGCGAACCGTGAACAATCATTTGCCGCCTTGGAAAAAGCCACTGAAGCCTTGAAGGCCGGCCATTCGTTTCTGGTTTTTCCCGAGGGCACCCGGAGCCAGACCGGACGGTTGCAACCCTTCAAAAAAGGAGTATTTGTCATGGCGATCCGAGCTGGAGCGCCCATCGTGCCGATCTCGGTTTCAGGTGCCGCGAAGATCATGCCGCGCGGCAGCTTCAAGATCCGCCCAGGGACAGTCCGAATCACGATCCACGATCCTGTCCCGACGGCAGGATGCACCATCGAAGACCGCGCAAGAGTTGCAGCGGAAGTCCGCCGAGTCATCATGACCGGACTCTCATCCGAGGAGCAACCGGAAACCGATTGAGTTGCACAAATCTGAAAAAAGCAATCAGGCCTGTCACTTTGTTTCACGCCCATCCCCCTGGTCGGTGGCATCCGGACGCTTCATGTACCTGCGGACCGCCGCATAGATCTCCGGCAGGCGGGCATATGCTGCGGAACACTTCAGCCACAGGGCATTATCAATAGCCGGATAGCCGGAAATGATCTTGTTCGGCCCGACATCGGATGGGATTCCGGTCTGTGCAGTTGCAATGACATTGTCGCCGATGGTCAGATGGCCAGCCACACCGACCTGCCCGGCCAGAACAACATTTCGCCCAACCTTGCAACTGCCCGCCAGTCCCGATTGGCCGCAGAGCAGGGAATTGGCCCCGATGTCGCAGGCATGCCCCACCTGAACCAGGTTATCCACCTTGACGCCGCGGCGGAGGTGCGTCTCGCCGACGGTGGCGCGATCAATGCAGGAATTCGCCTGGACTTCAACTCCATCTTCAACGATCACAGTGCCTGCCTGGACGATCTTGTAGTAAGAACCATCCGCCTGGCGTGCGAATCCAAATCCATCGCCGCCGATGACGGCGCCGTTTTGCAGCACCACGTCATTGCCGATCTGAACATTCTCGCGAACGACGGCATGCGAATGGGCAAAGAAGCGGTGGCCGATCTTCGCGCCCTGATAAATCACGACATGGCCCTTAATGACGCAGTCGTCGCCGATTTCAACGCCGGATTCGATGACCACATAGGGGCCGATCGACGGATTGCGGCCCACCTTTGCATCCGGAGCGATCACAGCGGTCGGGTGGATTCCCGGCGTGGGCTTCGGCGGCGTGTAAAAGAGTTCAAGGGCGCGGGCGAAATCCAGATAGGGATTATCCGAACGCAATGCCGGGCGGCCGGGGTCCGGCTCCTGTCGCGAAAGGATGACGGCTGCAGCCCGCGTCGAGGCAAGCTTCCGGCGATACTTGGGATTGGACAAAAAGGTCAACTCCGAAGGCGTTGCTTCTTCGATTCCGGCAACCCCGGTGATTTCCAGATCGGGTGACCCTTCCAGAACACATCCCAGCCTCTGCGCAATTTCACCAAGTTTCATGATATCGAACTCCTCGCTTAGTCAGGCAGCGCGTTCAGAACCGCGCCGGACATATCCCCTCACGCAGGCCGCACGTCCTTCATGTGAAAGGTTAACAAGGGCAGCGGGGTGTGACAATAGCCGCCATCGGTGCCCGGGTGCTTCGAAGGCGTTTTGCCGTGCTGTTGCGCTTCTCCAAGATCGCTTGAATGGCTGAGAACAAGGGCCAACACACAGGACAGATACCATCCGAGGCCTTTTCAGCAACCTGCTCTGCATCGCGCTGGGACATCTCCACACGTCCGCGAATACACTTCACCGGAGGTGCATATGGCCTCTGGGATCATTCTTTGCCTTTGAGTTTCGATTGCCAATCGAGAAGAACGGCGATGGATTGGGAAGCACTGGGGTCGGCGCTGGTGATGACAAGGAATCGGCTCCCATCGCGAGCCACATCAAAGAATGGTGCGGCGAAGCTCGGAAGGTTCAACTGGAAAATCGGATGGATTGCTTTCACACTTACCGACCCACCGCTTATTTTCAGGTCGGCCTCCATCAGGCGGTTGCCCATGGTCAGGAAATAGAGGTGCCCTTCCTTGTCCCACCGGACTAACCATCCACCGTTTTGCGAAATCTGAAACTTGCCACCCGGCCCGGGAAACGGAACCACATAGGCTTCGGGCCGCCCGGTTTCATAGGAGAAATAGGCCAGCCAGCGCCCGTCAGGAGAAAAATGGCCATCATACTGGGAGGCGCTGACGGCAGCCACACGGAATGGTTTGCGGTCGCCAAATAGCGGCAGGACCCAATCTTCAGTGCTCCCGCCATTGACGGGAAATTTATCGAATGAAATGTAGCGGCCGTCCGGTGACCAATCAACAACGTTGACGCGAAAAACCTCTTTGCCAAAAGTAAAGAGCGTTTGCTCTGCACTGGACCCGTCCGCAGATTGACGGCAAATCCCAGCCTTTCCACCGGGCTGGCAAGCGTGGGCAATATACTTTCCATCGGGCGACCACAATGCGAAGGTTTTGAGTCCTGGACCGAACGTCAGACGAGTCCCAACCCCGCCCAACGAGGAATACGACCACAGGTCACTCGCATTCGCTTGAGGGTCGTCAACCTCGGCGAGGATATGCTTTCCATCGGGTGAAATCTTATCGGAGCCGTAAACGGCGACCGGTCCTATGCTGCCGAGCACATTTCCATCGCGGTCAAACCATTCCAAACGCCCCTCGATCGTCCCACCCTGGAAAGCAAGAACTCTTCGGGAAATTGAGTAACTCCGGGCCTCAGCAAGCGCCGTAGCTTCCCCCGTAACCTGATCCGTGGACTCGTCGAATGGCTGCGCGAAGACACGGCCATTCCGAATGAAAAAGAGATGCTCTGAGGCGAATTGGGGCGATTGGGCCCCTCTGAGAACCTGCTTTTGCCCCTTTGAGTCCAGCGAGCCCATCCATATCGAAGGCAGAGCATTAACGCTGGAGGATGACACATAAAGGAAGCGCCTGCCGTCGGAAAGGAACGCAGGTGCTCTGTAGGTCGTTTCGCCCTTCTCGAGGCGCACAGCCGGACTGGGCTTTCCTCCTGACGATGAAATTTGATTGATTGGCCCGTCGCATCGAGGAGTGAAGAGAATGGTTCCGGCCGCGTTCCAGGCTCCACCCGCTCCCACGCACGAGGCATCAGCCAGGACCTCAACGTTTCCGTTGTCCACGTTTACAGTCTTCAGTTTTTGGTTCGCAAAGAAGCCCAGAGAATGGTTGTCCGCCGACCAAAAGGGCATTGCAGCATCCTCGGTGCCAGCGATGACTTGGGCAGTGGCTGATCTCAGGGGCCGTACCCATAACTGAGTAACCCCTTTCTGGTCGGTAGCCGAGAATGCCAGATCATTGCCGTCCGGAGAGACGACCGCCGGACCCGCACCAAAGCCCGAGTCACGAAAAGTAGTCTCGGGAGGGGGAGGAATGTAAGCGAGAACCGGGAAAGGGGCAGGCGCGGGCGATTTCCAAATAGCATGGCCTTTTATCAGCGCTGCCGCCAGGAGACCTGCCAGCGCCCAAGGGATGGCCCGCTTAAGGAGTCGTTTTCCGCCGCCAAGTTCGGGTTGGCTTGCCGCTGCCTGGCCTGCTAAAAGGGCAGGAACATCGCCAGCAAGGAACTCATCGATCGTGATGCGCGCGTCGCCGATGGCTTGCAGGCGCTGGCGCAGATCTTTTTGCAGGCAGCGGTATATCAGTCTTTGAATTGAAAGCGGCGTCGTTTTCGGCAGCAAGCCCCAGTCCGGTTCCTTCGTTATGACAGCCGCCAGGACATCGGAGATCGTCTCTCCCTGAAAAGCCTTCCGCCCCGAAAGCATCTCGTAGAGCACGCAGCCAAACGCCCAGACGTCACAACGCCGGTCCACACGCTGGCCCTTCGCCTGCTCGGGGCTCATGTAGGCAACCGTGCCCAGAAGCGTCCCCGGCAATGTGGCCATCGTTGTCAGTCCTGGCGATTCTACCGTATCGCAGGTGGACGAGGGATCCGAAGTTGTCAATACCGTGGCAAGTCCGAAGTCCAGCACCTTGACGGCGCCTTCGGAAGTCATCTTGATGTTGGCGGGCTTCAAGTCGCGATGAATAACGCCGCGCTCATGCGCGTATTCCAGCGCCTCGGCTATCTGACGGGCAATTGACAGTGCCTCCTGGTAGTGGAGCCCTTTGGGCTCCCGCGGGAGGGCAGAGCCATCCCCTACGATTTTTGCCTCCAGCGTCTCGCCTTCCACCAACTCCATCACCAGCGCGCGCGTGCCGTTGAATTCTTCCAATCCATGGATCGTAGCAATGTTAGGATGATTCAACGAGGCGAGCATCTGGGCTTCGCGCTCAAAGCGTGCCATGCGCTGCGCGTCATGGGCCACGTCTTCAGGCAGGACCTTCAATGCCACTTCACGGCGCAACTTCGTGTCGCGGGCACGGTAAACCTCGCCCATGCCGCCTTCGCCGATCTTACCGTCCAGCCGGAAGTGTGCAACCATTCTTCCGATTTCAAGGGCCGGTTTTGGCGAGCCTGGCCACTGTTTTTCCTTCGCAATGACCTCAGCGGCAATCTCGATGGCCGGAGTTTCCAGAAAATCTTCCGCCCGTTCCGCTTGCGCCAGCAGGCGTTCCACCTGGCTCCGCAGCACGGCATCTCCGTCACAGGTTTTCGCGAGAAACGCCGCCCGCGCGTTCCCGTCCAACTCCCGCGCCGCGTGGTAAATCCGCTCGATCTCCTGCCAGCGTTCATCCATTCTTGTGTTTCCCGCTCAGTTCAGCGTACAGCCAGGCACGCGCCATGTCCCAGTCGCGCTGTACGGTCTTGGTGGAAACGTTCAGGGCTTCGGCCGTCTCTTCAAGACTTAAGCCGCCGAAAAAACGCATTTCAACTACCTGGACCTTTCTCGGGTCGAGAGTTGCCAGACGACGGAGGGCCTCATCCAGTTCCAGAAGGTTTACGGCGGGGGACGGGGCTGCGACAGAAGCCTCATCAAACTCGATCATTACCTTCTCGCCGCCGCGCTTTTTGTTGTATACCTCGTTCATGGGAAATCCAGCCAGCGTGAAGCGTGACTTTAACGCCTTGGACCCGCAGAGCTTGGAAGCGGCCCGCTTAGTGTGCAAACGTTGGTGCCCCTCGCGCGCGTCATTGCTTCTTCAAAAGCGCGGGCCAGTTGACCACCAGCGTGATCGGCTCGGCGCTCGGCGGCGCCGACAGCCGGGTAACGACGATGAACCTTTTTCCGTCGGGTGTAACGTCATAAATCCATCCCGCGTACTGGCTGTCTGGGGGATTCGTCTGGAACAGAGGCTCGGGGCTGCCGATGTCGAGCGTGTTATTCTTGTCTCGAACCGCCACGGCCATCAGCTTGTTTTCGAGAGAAAGATAAAACAGTTCCTTGCCGTCGCGCCGCCATCGGGGACGCATACCGCCATCCGTCGAGACCTGCCACATGCCGCTTCGCTTTGGAAAGGGCACGATATACACCTCGGCTCTTCCAGACTCGTCCGAAACATAAGCCAGCCATTTTCCATCCGGCGAGAAGGACGCCATGTACTCATTCGACGCGCTGCTGTGGAATGGAAACGGTTTCTTATCCCCAAAGAGCGGCAAAATCCAGATCTCCGATCCGGTTTTGCCTTGCAGACCCACGCGCTCGTAAGCGATGTACCGCCCGTCCGATGACCAGGAGTCAGGAGCCTCACTCAACGCATGGTCCTCGGTAAGAGGCTGTGTGCTTCCCGCCCCGTTTGCCGCCTTCTCGTAAAGCTGATATGCGCCCGTTCGGTTCGAGGAGAACGCTATTCTCATTCCATCGGGCGACCAGATGGGACCAAAAGTTTGCTCTTGAGCAAAGGTCACGCGCGCCGCCACCCCCTTCATCAGATCAAAAACCCAGATATTGCCGGCCATGACCGGGTTAGCGCCAACGACCACGCCGAGCTTTTTGCCGTCAGGGGAAAGCAGCGGCTCGTGGAAGAATTGTGTTCCTCCGATGCTGCCTATCGCTTTGCCGTGACGGTCAAACCATTCCAGATGCCAGCCGTTTGCGGCCGTTTCGGCACTGTAGGCCAGAACGTCATTTTGAGAAGCCGAGGCCATCATGAGCCAGGCGGTGGGGAGGACTCGCACGGGATGCGCAATCGGGACGGGGTCACCTCTGAGCTCAAAGCGCGATGCGTCAAATCGCTGCGCCATCAATGCTCCACCCTGCGCGAATAACAGATAGCCCGGCGGCGCATACACGGCATTTGAGCCGCCTCTCAACACCAGCCTGGGCTTCCCGCCATCGAGCGACCCGAGGTAAGTGCCGCCGCTAAAACCCGGCGAACTCGAAGCAGCATAAAAGATAAAATGCCGGCCGTCCGGCAGAAACTGGGGCCAGCGGTGACTCCCTGCATGCGGCAACTCGTCGAGCGTCGTCACCGGCGTGGGCTGACCTCCGCTGTCAGCCACGCGATAAAGCGCTGTCTCGGAGGCTGGCGCGAACAGGATGGTTCCGTCCAGCGACCAAGTCCCACCCCGCCCATTGGGGGCCTCGCAAATGTTTATCGGCGGTCCGCCTGATACTTCGACTTTCTTGAGCTTTCCATACGCGAAGAAGCCAACGTAATTGCTATCGGGCGACCAGAAAGGAGTCCTTGCGTCTTCAGTTCCCTCAAGTGGCCTTGCTTCCGTCGAACCGAGGGAGCGCACCCACAAGAGCGGTTCCCCCTGCGAGCCATCGGCCACAAACGCCAGGAGGCGCCCATTGGGCGAAAGCACGGGTGCCGCGGCATAATGCGGGCTAAAGTTAAAAGTTACTCTTGCGGGAGGCGGAATCTGGCTGATGACGTCGCCCGTGAGCGCTGGCGGCACGCGGTCGTATCTCAAACCCACGATCATCAACGCGAGCAGCGCGATGGCGGCGATAGCCCAGGGCGCGGCCCGCCACCAGTCGCTGTCGCGTCGTGCCGCCTTGCGTTGTTCCGCAAACCCGGAATCACCTGAAACCAACTCTTCCTTCACCTGCTGCAAATCAATCTTCAAATCGCCCGCATGCTGATATCTGCGGTCGGGATCCTTCCGCAGACATCGCGCAACGATGCGATCGAGCTCGCGCGGAACTCCAGGCACAGTTTCCGCCGCTGGCTTCGGATGATCGCGCAGAATGGCCGAGAGCGTCGAAGCCGTCGACTCGCCGCCGAAGGCGCGCTGCCCGGTGATCATTTCGTAGAGTACGGCGCCGAAACTGAAAATGTCGCTTCGCGCGTCCAGCCTTCTGCCCTCGGCCTGTTCCGGCGACATATAGGCTAGCGTACCCATCATGACCCCGGCGCGGGTGAGAGCCGCCGGGTTGGCCGAACGCGATAGCGCCCCTCCTACTATGGGACGATCTTCCTGATCCTCCCGCCGGGGAGCGCCCTGAAAATCCTCGCCTGCATGGAAAAGCTTCGCCAGCCCGAAGTCGAGAATTTTCGCTTGGCCTTTCATGGTGACAAAGATATTCGCCGGCTTGATGTCGCGGTGGATGATACCATTCTGGTGGGCGTTATCGAGGGCATCCGCAATGTCGATAGCCCAGTCCAGAAGCAATTCGATCTTGACCGGTCTCCCTTCGATGCGGTGTTTCAGCGTGGCGCCCTCCATATACTCCATGACTATGAAGAGTCGGCCCTGTTGCTCGCCGATCTCATGAACCACGCAGATGCTCGGGTGATTCAGTGCTGCTGCGGCACGCGCCTCCCGCCGAAAACGCTCCAGCTTCTCCGGGTCTTGCGAAAACTCTTCGGGCAGAAACTTCAGCGCCACATAACGGCCGAGCTTTGTGTCCTCTGCTTTGTACACCACTCCCATGCCTCCACCGCCAAGCTTCTGAAGAATGCGGTAGTGCGAAACCATGCTGCCAGCCATCGACCGCGCCTCACCCCGGGGCCGTTCGGATTCCTCCCTTGCCAGGGACTCAGCGGCGATCTCGATGGCCGGAGTTTCCAGAAAATCTTCCGCCCGTTCCGCTTGCGCCAGCAGGCGTTCCACCTGTCTCCGCAGCACGGCATCTCCGTCACAGGTTTTCGCGAGAAACGCCGCCCGCGCGTTCCCGTCCAACTCCCGCGCCGCGTGGTAAATCCGCTCGATCTCCTGCCAGCGTTCATCCATTCTTGTGTTTCCCGCTCAGTTCAGCGTACAGCCAGGCACGCGCCATGTCCCAGTCGCGCTGTACGGTCTTGGTGGAAACGTTCAGGGCTTCGGCCGTCTCTTCAAGACTTAAGCCGCCGAAAAAACGCATTTCAACTACCTGGACCTTTCTCGGGTCGAGAGTTGCCAGACGACGGAGGGCCTCATCCAGTTCCAGAAGGTTTACGGCGGGGGACGGGGCTGCGACAGAAGCCTCATCAAGCTCGATCATTACCTTCTCGCCGCCGCGCTTGACCCTGGCGCGACCGCGGGCATGGTCAACAAGAATCTGCCGCATGGCGCGAGCGCAGAGCGCAAAAAAGTGGGCCCGGTCCTGCCAGCTTGCCTCCCCCGCATCGACCAGCCGCACGTAGGCCTCATTCACCAGAGCTGTGGCCTGCAGGGTATGGTTCAGGCGCTGGCCGGCCATTAATCGTCTTGCAATGTGGTGAAGTTCGTTATAGACCAGAGGCGCCAGGCGGTCGAGTGCTTCCTTGTCGCCGCCGCTCCAGGCCCGGAGCAGCATCGTGACCTCGTGGGGTGAAGGAGGCCCCCCCATAGCTTCCCACCGCCTTTAGGACGTAATTTTATAACCATAACACAGGACAGGAGACAAATCCACGGCCCTGCGCCAAGTGCAAAGAATTTCTTTGCAGGTCATGTCCATAATGGCAGCCATTTCTCGTCTTTGATATTGAAGGCGATTCAACACTCAACGCCGCTTGCGGGCGGGGCAAAGGGCTGGGGGGACAGCAACGCAGGGCGCCTTCGACAAACCAAAATTCGGAGGTGTGTGATGAAAACGATTCGAAGATTGACGACTCTGGCAGGGCTTGCTGTGGTTGTTTTCGCTTTGAGTGCCACAGGGGCCCGGGCGCAGGGGCCGGCGCTTACAGTAACCAATTTCTCCGGCACATTCACTCTGCCGTTCAACGCTCAGTGGGGTCGGGTGGCTCTGCCGGCCGGCGAATACAGCCTCTACTATGGCAGCAACTTCGGCGGCACGAAATACGTGGAGATTGTAGCAAAAGAAAGGGGAAGTCTGCACGTTCTGCTTCTGGCAGGAGCTCCCATAGATGTTTCACCCAACGCGAAGAACGCGCTCGTCTGCGTCCGGGAGGGCAATATCGGCATCGTCCGGGCGCTCGAGATGCCTCAAATCGGCGAGGCGCTTCGGTTCAGGATGCCACAGGGCGCCATGCTGGTGTCGCACAACGGAAGACACAATGGTTCCACGCAGATTGCCGAAGCACCGGTGCTGATACAACGGATCACCATCGCGCAAAACTCAAATTGACTTCCTGATGGGTTGCCACAAGCTGCAAGGGGCGGGCCTTCCAACCCGCCCCAGCACTTCTTCAAACAAGAACCTTCCTTAAGCCGTTACCCACACGCGTAGTGCCTCAGGTTCCCACCTCGCTGGCCGGTCCGGTCTCAACTGAAAGACGGCCCATGGCGTCAAAAGGCAGCGAAGTGGTATGCGGCGGAAGTCGCATCATGCACAGATCTTAGTGGAAGCGGAAGGAGCAGGTTAAAGCTGTTTAACAAGCTACCGATATCAATTAAGGAGAAAATCAAAATGGCCGAGGGAATGAAAGGCATTCGCGGAGGAATAAGAGTACCGGTCGAACTGCCCGTGCAGATCCGCTGGAAAACCCCCGCGGGCGCCGAACGTTCAGCTCAGGGAAAGACTGAAACCATGAGCGGTAATGGCCTCTTCATCCTGGCTCCGGTCAGGCTGAAGCATGGGACTCCTATTAAGTTCACTGTTTCGCTACCTCCAGAAATCACTAAAGTTCCGATCCAATTGCATTGCGAGGGACGGGTGGTTCGACAGCGGAGGACTGGGAAGGCGGCTGGCCTAGGCATAGTGATCGATGACTACCGCCTGGTGGCTGCAAAGACGAGGGTGTAATCTGCGGGTCGGTCGTCATTAGCCCTGGATGCCACGGGCAGACGCGGGCTTTCAGTTGCCGGGGGTGCGTGTGGCACGGATTTCTCGGAAACCGGCGGGCGGCCCTGTTTTATTGGAGCTTGGAGTAAGCCGACATCGGGTCGATGCCTTCAACGACAAACATGCGGGGAAATAGAGCCGCCAACAATAAGCACAGGACGAAAATCCTGATTGCGGATTCTGAAGCTGTTTTTCGCGTCGGGCTCAAAAAGGTATTTGGGCTGGAAGATGATCTCCGGGTTGTCGCTCAGGCTGAAAACGCTCTGCAACTGGTCGCCATGGTGAGGTCGTTCCGGCCCGACGTGGCCCTCGTGCAGCAGGAAATTCTGCTTGACGGACACGATGACCCGGTCCGAAGGATCCAGAATGAATCTCCCGCATGCAAGGTCATCCTAACCGGCGCACAACTTACCACGGCAGAAATCAACAGTCTGTTTCAGAACGGCGTTTGCGGCATAATCCCCAGATCAGCTCAACCCGAAGAGTTTGTCGAAAGCGTGCGCAGAGTGGTGCGTGGCGAAACCGTCCGGCCATTGCAGATGGAAAACGGCGAGAAGCCCTCTGTGGCTGCATATGGCGACCAGAAAGTGCGGCCCGTTGATACTCTCACTCCAAGGGAAAAGGCGATTATCAGCTGCCTGACACAGGGCTGGCGCAATCGCGATATCGCACAACACCTCACGATTACCGAACAGACTGTCAAGAACCACCTTCGATCTATTTACGATAAGGTCGGTGTCTCCGATCGCCTTGAACTTGCCCTTTATGCCATTCACCAGAGACTCGATTTGCCACCCGTTGTTCCTTACAGTTAGCAGAATCCTCTAATCTGTTCCTGTGTCGGATTGTGCGAAAGAACGTCAAAAAACTTGCCTGTATCCCATTGGTATAGACCCGTTTTAAGTCATCCCTGGCGGCCCACGGGTCGAATTCCCTCCTTAGTACAGCCCGGAAAAATCCAACTTGGCCTTATCAAACGGCATGTGCTAAGATGCGGTTCGTTTTGGTCCTTTAAGCCCGAGCGGGTTCAAGCGGGTATCTATCTTGGAACAAGGTAATGCACTGCAATAGTTGGACTTATGCTGAAAAAACAAGCTTCGGACGATCGTAACTATTGATTTATGATATTTAGCTGAACGATTGGAGGGGGTGTACGCGTTCCAGATGTAATCAGAAGCATGTATCAACGTAGAATGCTTTATAATCTTAAGCTTAGTCCATCTGATCTAAAGAATATTATGACATTTTGTGGAGTTTCCAACTCGATAGGGAAGGCTCGCTGAGGCCAACGGATGCCGGGGCAAATAGCCAACATTTCCGCTGAAATATCAAGCTTTCTGGATTATGCCCGGGTGGAAAAAGGTCTCGCAGCCAACAGTATCCCAAGCTATGAGCGGGACTTGCGGAAATTTGCTGAGTTTCTGCGCAATTCAGACTTGGCTCTGGAAAACACCCAACACGAGCATATCCGGAGGTTTCTGGAGTCTCTTTACAACAACGGCTTGAGCGCGCGTTCCGCGGCAAGGGTTCTGGCTGCGTTGCGGCATTTCTTCAAGTTTCTTGTGAAGGAGGGTAAACTTGCCCACGACCCATCCCACGAGGTCGAGACGCCTCACCTTTCCCACTCGTTGCCAAAATATCTGAGCCTTTCGGAAGTCGAGGCATTGCTGGCACAGCCCGATCCGTCAACCCCGACGGGGCTTCGTGATCGCGCAATGCTGGAATTGCTTTACGCCACAGGCATGCGGGTTTCTGAGTTGTTGAACGTAAAATGGGGGGACTTTGAACCGGAGCTTGGGGTTGTGCGATGCGTAGGGAAGGGCAGCAAGGAAAGACTGATTCCTGTTGGAAGGTCGGCATTGCGCGCGGTGGAGACCTACATCCGACAGGGACGTAGTGCCTTCGCCAAGCGCCCGAATGTTCCGTTCCTCTTCCTCAACCAGAAGGGCGGCAGGCTTTCACGCGTGGGGTTCTGGAAGATCCTGTCAGAACACGGCCGGCGTGCCGGCATAAAGGTATCGTTGACGCCCCACATGGTGCGGCACTCCTTTGCCACTCACTTGCTCGAGAGGGGGGCCGATTTGCGCTCAATTCAGACGATGCTGGGTCATAGCGATATTTCCACGACCCAGATTTACACGCACGTCCTGAAGGAACGACTGAGGCAGGTTTATGAAACGCATCATCCACGAGCCTGAGGAAAACATCCCGTAACTGTTCGCGAGTAGGAAATATGACTGATTACAACTTCCTGATGGAGAGCCGGCTTTCACCGGCGCAGTTTCAACTTGTGAATGAACTCAGCCGGATAGCATATAGCGAAGGGATCAATCTCTACCTTGTGGGGGGTGCGGTCCGCGACATGACCTTTGGCCAAACCGTCATCCGCGATCTGGATTTCGCCGCCGAAGGCAACGTTCAAAAAATCATCCGCCATCTGCCCTTCGCAGGAACTTCGAAAAAAGCTGACCGTGGTTGGGCCTCCGCCTGGGCGCAGGGCCCTGCGGAGATCATCAGTTCCTGGACAGACAAATTGCGGGGGTCGGTCGAATTCTGCATGAGCAACGGGGTCCGGGCTGAAATCGCACAATGCCATCAGGAAATTCCATCCAAACCCGGGCGCCCACCGGAGATCGTTCCTGCAATGATTTTCGATGATCTTAAGGGCCGCGATTTTGCCTGCAACGCAATGGCGATATCACTGCACCCTAATTCGCGTGGATTGCTTCTTGATCCCAAAAATGGCGCAGGAGATATTGAGCGGCAGGAGCTCCGAGCGCTCCATCCCCGAAGCTTCTGGGACGACCCTGTTCGCATCTATAGGTTGTTTCGACTTGGGCTCCGCCTGGGCTTCAAGCCTGAGGAAAAAACCCAGCGTTGGCTGGATGCCGCACTGGCAGAGCGAGTCTGGACCGAGCTTCCGGCGGACAAACAGGGACGGGAAATTGAGGCCGTGCTGAGGGAAGAGAGCCCTGACAAAGTGCTCAAGCTGTACGAGGACCGCGGCATTCTGAGCGGCCTCGATCGCAGTCTCACCCGTATTCCTTATGACCGGTTCCGCAAGGTCAGTGCCCTTGCCAGAAAGTTTCCAGGCGAGGATATGTTCCTGTTGAACTTCGATTGCCTTGCGTCCAAATTAAGTGGACCTCATAAGAAACGGCTGGCCCAGAAAGTCCTGCGAGATGCCCAGACAGTAAAACTTGTTCTCAATATGGACCGTGAAGCAAAGAAGATTGCCAGGACTCTGGGCAGCGCAAAATGCGCGACTCCCAGCCAGGCCTGCAAGCTGCTCTCTGAACAACCCAAGCCGCTTTTGTACTACATGCTGGCGTATTATCCCCAAGCCAAAATCCAGAGCCGGATCAAAAACTATCTGGAAAAAGTTCCGCAAATCCGAGCGCGGCTCCCCGAAAGCGAACTCCTCGTGCTGGGAATCAAGCCCGGTCCGAAGTTTGATAAAATCCTTGAGCGCATCTTCTTCGACCAGTTGGATGGGAAAATTAAAACACATCAGCAGATGATGAGTGAATTACGCGCGCTTGCGGGAATCAAGGAACCTCCGCCGACGACGGCGGCAAAGCATGGTAAGCCCACCGCAGCCAGAGCGGAGGGAAGGATTGCCAAAATTGCCAGCGCCGCCGCAAGGCGTAACACCAGGAAGAGCAAGAGCGGTTGATGAAGTGCGACGTCCTCGCGGATGCGGAACTACGCATCCAATTGGACATTTTCGAGCAAAATCTTCAAAGGGGGTCATGAAACGCCATGGGGAAATTCATTATCGGCATCATTATCGGAATTCTTTTGGTGCCTGCAGCCTTTTACCTGTACTGTGTGTCGGGCTATGCGCCGGTTGCAACTGCTTCTTCACCGATGCCGTTCGAACGGTTCTTTGCTAAAACGGCTTTGCATGCCACGTTGAATCGCGAAGCTCCCAAGACCCATTCCACGCGGGCCAGCGACGGCGAATTGCTGGCCGGCGTTGATGTGTACCGTCACAACTGTGCGGAATGTCATGGACTGCCCGATACTCCGCCTTCAAATGTTGCCAAAGGCATGTTTCCGCCGCCGCCGCAGCTTTTTGAGCCTGGCCATATGGTCACTGACGATCCTGTTGGCGTGACCTACTGGAAAGCGAAGCACGGCATCCGATTGACGGGCATGCCGGGCTTTACCGGCCTGCTGACCGATGAGCAATTGTGGAACGTCAGCCTCTTGCTGGCGAATGCCGACAGGCTGCCTCCCGATGTTAAGCAGGCGCTGGAAGCCCAACCCCAGGCGGCCCCGCCTCCATCAGCAAAAAAGTGACTCTGAGGGCATTTTCAACAAGTTGCCGAAGAGCCCCAAACAGGAACTGCATTTGACAAGCAATAACCCGGTTTTGAATTGGATGGTTGTTACCGGGGCAAGCATCCTCGCTCTTTCGCTTTGCGGCGCGCTGACGCGGGCCACCTTTTACAGCGGACCTGTCGGCGAGCACTTTTCCCTGCAGCGGTCCAGGCGCTCAAAGCCTTCCAGTCCGCCAACGGGCTGACTCCGGACGGCCCTCTGGATTGGGAGACCGCCGTAAAGCTCTCACCATACCTCGACCAGTCGAAGCAGTGGATCCGATGCAAGGGTCTTGTCCATATTGTCCACGAGCATGACGGTTCGTGGGTGACAGTTCGTGGGACCCGGCTCATCTGATTTTCTGATAAAATGGCTCCGAATGAATTCCGAAAACTTTGTTCATTTGCATCTGCACACGGATTACAGTCTGCTTGACGGCGCCTGCGGCATCAACAAGCTCATGGCCCTTGCCGCTGAACGCAGGATGCCCGCGGTAGCGATTACCGATCATGGAAATCTCTTCGGAGCCGTGAAATTTTATGAGGCGGCGCGCAAGCACAACATAAAACCCATCATTGGCTGCGAAGTGTATGTCGCAGCGACGAACCGCTTTGACCGTTCGCCGGACGCAGACCGCCCCTATCACTTTGTCCTGCTCTGCGAAAACGAACGCGGCTACCGCAATCTGGTCAAGCTGGTCTCATCGGCTTACCTTGAGGGGTATTATTACAAACCGCGAATCGATAAAGACCTGCTGGCCCGACACTCGGAGGGCCTCATCGCGCTTTCAGCCTGCCTACGTGGGGAAGTCGCCGTTGCGCTTTCAGCCGGGCGTTATGATGACGCACGGCGGTCCGCGAATGAATTGCAGGAGATTTTCGGGAAAGGAAACTTCTTCCTGGAAATTCAGGATCAGGGAATGCCGGAGGAACACAAGATCAATCCCGACCTGGTGCGCCTTTCACACGAAACGGGCATCCCTCTGATTGCAACCAACGATTGCCATTACCTCACTCGCGACGACTCTCGCGCGCAGGAAGTCCTGGTCTGCATTCAGACAGGGAAAACTCTGAGCGATCCCAACCGGATGAAGTTTCCTACGGACCAGTTTTACTTCAAGACTTATGAAGAGATGGCCGCGGTGTTCAACGAAATTCCCGAGGCCGTGACCCGCACCCTCGAGATTGCCGAGCGCTGCAACCTGGAACTCGAAAAGAAAGAGCACGTATTCCCGCATTTTGAAGTCCCGCCCGGCGAGTCGCTTGACAGCTACTTCGAAAAGGTCACGCGCGAGGGTTTTGCAAAGCGCCGTGAGCGCCTGGAGCGCCTGAGAGCCGAAGGCAAGCTGCGCTATCCACTTGAAGCCTATGAAGAGCGGCTGGAGCTTGAACTGGATTTGATCAAGCGGATGCGCTTTTCCGGATATTTCCTGATTGTCTGGGATTTCATCCGCTTCGCGCGGGAGCAGTGCATTCCTGTCGGACCCGGGCGCGGATCTGCGGCGGGCAGCCTGGTGTCCTACGCGCTGCACATTACCGATATCGATCCTCTCCAGCACGACCTGCTTTTCGAGCGCTTCCTGAACCCTGAACGAATAACTTTCCCCGACATCGACATCGACTTCTGCATGCGCCGGCGCGGTGAGGTGATCAACTACGTCACGGAGAAATACGGCAGGGAGAACGTCAGCCAGATCATCACCTTCGGAACGATGGGCGCCAAGGCTGTGATTCGCGATGCGGGCCGCGTGCTCGACATGCCCTTTGCAGAAGTGGACAAGATTGCCAAACTTGTGCCCACGGTCCTGAACATCACGCTGGAAGATGCCCTGAAACAATCCACTGAACTTGCTCAGTTGAAGGCCCAGGACCAGCGCGTCGCCGACCTGCTGGAAATCGCCGGCCGCCTTGAAGGGTTTGCGCGCCATGCCTCCACGCACGCAGCGGGCGTTGTGATTTCTCCGCAACCGCTTCAGGAAATCGTTCCGCTATACAAGAGCAGCAAAGACGAAATCACCACGCAGTATGCGATGGACGACCTTGAGAAGATCGGCCTGCTCAAGATGGATTTTCTCGGCTTGACCACGCTCACCGTTCTGGACGACTGTCTCAAGCTGATCGAGGCCACGCGCGGAGAGAAGCTCGATCTCGATTCGTTACCCAAGGACGACCCCGAAACCTATGAACTGCTGGGCAAAGGTCTGACGGCGGGTATCTTCCAGTTTGAAAGCCGCGGCATGACGGAGATTTTGCGCCGCGTCAAACCCAGTCGCCTTGCCGACCTCACAGCATTGAATGCGCTCTACCGGCCCGGCCCCATACAAGGCGGTATGATCGACGACTTCATCGCCCGGAAGACGGGAAAGAAGCGCGTGACTTACGATCTGCCCCAATTGAAAGATATCCTGGATGAGACTTACGGCGTCATCGTGTACCAGGAACAGGTGATGCAGATTGCCGCCGCCGTTGCAGGCTTCAGCCTGGGTGAAGCCGACGTGCTTCGGCGCGCCATGGGCAAAAAAAAGCCGGAAGTGATGATAGCCATGCGGGAGAAATTTCTCGCCGGAGCCAAAGCAAACGGCGTGCCCGCAGCAAAGGCTGAAAAGCTGTTCGACCTGATGGAACAATTCGCCGGTTACGGATTCAACAAGTCGCACTCCGCGGCCTACGCGCTGGTGGCTTATCACACGGCGTATCTGAAGACGCACTATTCGGTGGAATTCATGGCCGCTTTATTGACTTCCGAAATCGGCAACCCGGATAAGCTTGCGAACTATTTGAACGAGTGCCGTGACATGGGCATCGAGATCCTGCCGCCGGACATTAATTCCAGCGACCGCACGTTTACTCCCAGCAACGGCCGCATCCGCTTCGGACTCACAGCCATCAAGAACGTCGGCGACGCGGCCATTGTCTCCGTACTGGAAGCGCGCAACAAGCTGGGCCGTTTTGACAATCTCTTCCAGTTCTGCGAGCACGTCGATTTGCGGTTGCTCAACAAGCGGGTGATTGAAAGCCTGATCAAGGCAGGCGCGACGGATTCTCTGGGCGTCAGGCGGTCGCAGCTTCTGGCCGTGCTCGACCGGGCCATGGAGTGGGGACAGAGGCGCCAACGGGTTGCAGAGAGCGGACAGCACGGGCTGTTCGGAGGAGGAAGCGAACCAGTCAGCGCGCCGCCCATTGAACTGCCGGACGTTCCCGAGCTTCCGGAATCCGAACGCTTGGCAGGCGAAAAGGAGCTTCTCGGTTTTTATGTGACCGGTCATCCACTGGAGAAATACCTGCCCAATCTTCGGGAACTGACGCAGTCCAACACTTCGACGGTGGATGAGCTTGCAAATGACGCCAACATCACGCTGGGCGGGATCCTCACCAGCCTGCGCGTACGCCCCAGCAAGAAGGGTGCGCTCTGGGGATCCGGAGTGCTTGAAGACCTGCGCGGGACGGTCGAACTGCTGATTTTCCCACAGGCGCTTGAACAGCTCAAAGGAGTGCTGAAGCCCGACACGGCCCTTCTGATCAAAGGCAAAGTGCGCCATGACGAGAATGCCCGGCCCAAGGTTGTGGTGAATGAGGCCAGGCCGCTCGAAGCAGCCCTCAATGGGAAAAAACCGGCATTACATATTCGAATCAACCCTGCGGCGGTTTCTGAAAGCCTGCTCGATGAACTGGATTCCATGCTGCGCGCCCATCCGGGCGACAGTCCCATTCTTTTTGAACTGGAGCGCCCGGGCGATTTCCGCGTCCTGATGAAGCCGCAGGACCCCAGGGTGGCTGACGCCTCGGAAGATCTGCTGGAAGGTTTGCGCGCCTTGCTGGGAGAGCAGGCCGTCGCCGTTGTAAAGGAAAGCAGCACGGAATCCAGAATGTGAATTATAATTGCAATTCTAAACCTTTGAATGCCTGATTAGCTCATAACAGCCCATGGCCAACCCGAGCGGACAAAAAGCCATCGTCGAAGACCTTGAGCGGCAAATTGCCGAACTCAAGCTGCAGCCCGGCCACGTCGCCCGCGAGGAAATCTCGCGCCTTCAGGAGCAGGTGGATTCCCTGCGGGCTGGAACGGCCGAAGGGACCAAGGACGCATGGGCCCGCGTGCTGCTCGCGCGCCACCCGCAGCGCCCTTACACGCTCGATTACATCCAGATGCTCTTTACTGAATTCACCGAGCTTCACGGCGACCGCCGCTTTGGCGACGACGGCGCCATGGTCGGGGGCTTTGCCCGGTTCAACGGCCGGCCGGTCATGGTTGTGGGGCATCAGAAGGGCCGCGATACCAAGCAGAAGCTCCTGCGCAATTTCGGCATGACCAATCCGGAAGGTTATCGCAAGGCGCTCCGCCTGATGCAGCTTGCCGCCAAATTCAATCTTCCTATATTTACGTTCGTGGATACACCCGGCGCGTATCCTGGCATCGGCGCCGAGGAGCGCGGCCAGGCCGAGGCCATTGCTTTCAACCTGAAGGAGATTCCCAAATTGCGCGTTCCGATTATTTCAATCATCCACGGCGAGGGTGGCAGCGGCGGCGCGCTGGCCATTGCCGTGGGCGACCGTGTGCTGATGCTCGAAAACGCGGTCTATTCGGTAATCGCTCCGGAGAGCTGCTCTTCCATTCTGTGGCGTGATTGGGAACACAAGCGCGATGCCGCGCGCATCCTGAAGCTGACGGCGGAAGACCTTCACCAATTCAAAATCATCGATGAAATCATTCCGGAGCCGTCGGAAGGCGCCCACGCCGATCCGCAGGCTACGGCAGCCGCGGTTCGGATGGCGATCGAACGAAACCTCGACGAACTTGAGGCCCTTACCATCGATGAACTGATGCGCCGCCGCAATGAGCGTCTGCGCGCCCTGGCCACTTTCATCAACGAAGCCTGAAAGCCTTTCTACCGGCATCCCGCTCGTTCATAATCAACCATTACAGGCATGGTCAGCATCATCATCCCGACGTATAACGAAGAGGATTGCGTCCCGTCCCTGCTGGCGCGCCTCGCGCAGGTCCGCGGCGAATTTGAAGTCATCGTTGCCGATGGCAGCAGCACCGACCGCACGCGCGAACTCGTGCTTGGGGCGGCCGCTTCGTTTCCGCGTTCGCTGCAATTGGTCGAAACCGCTCGCAACCGCGCCGTGCAGTTGAACGCGGCCGCGCATAAGGCGTGCGGAGAATCATTCCTGTTTCTTCATGCCGATATCATCATTCCTCCGGAGTCAGTCGAATCTATCGAGAACTGCCTGCGGGACCGATCCGTGATCGGCGGCAATTTTCAGATCGTATTCGAAGGCGACTCCGCCATTGAGAAATTCTTCACCTGGTGTTACCGGGTGCGCCGGCCGTTTGGAATTTATTACGGCGATTCGGGACTCTTCGTTCGGCGCAACGTTTTCGAGAAAATGGGCGGCTTCAAGCCGATCCCCATCATGGATGATTATGAATTCGTGCGCCGCCTGGAGCGCATGGGCCGGACAGCATGCCTGAGTCCGCCGCTGCGGGTATCCGATCGCCGCTGGCGCGTGCAGGGATTGCTTCCCACGCTGGCAAGTTGGGTCTGGATCCAGACGCTCTATTCGCTGGGCGTCCCCGCCGAGCACCTCGCCCGTTGGTACGCGCCGGTGCGGAACGGGCGAGAGCCCCATGCCATTTAGCGTTCGATGCGCTGATGCAGGAGCAAAGGTCTGCTGGCCTTGACCGCAATCATCGCCGTCAATTAGATTTGTACGGTGTTCAAGCGGCATCAGCAAAATTCAATCGATTGTCTGCCCTCCCCTGCCAGGCCGGAGGAGCCGGTAAGTGTCGTTTTTGAAACCGGACCTGTCAACCGAGAGACTGGTGCGTGGCTGACGATTAGCGTGCTGTGTGCGGGATTTGTTTTCCTTTACCTCAACCTGTTCTACCTTCCCAGTACTCCCATTTACCTGCTGGTGGATCAGGTCACGCAACTCTTCGATGCCCGGCGGATGCTTGCGGGAGAAGTAATCTACAGAGATTTCTTCCAGGTTACCCCACCGGGAACGCAGGTCGTCTATCTCGTTTTATTCAAGTTATTCGGGGTCCGCGCGTGGATCCCGAACGTCATGCTGGTTGTGCTTGGCCTCGCCATCATGTGGCTGATGATCCTCATTTCTCGAAAAGTGCTCCCCGGCAAGGCCGCGATTCTTCCGGCCGTGCTTTTCCTGGTCGTGCCTTTTCGCAGCCAGGTGGATGCCACGCACCACTGGTACAGCACGCTTGTTGCTCTGGCGGGAATTGCATTGTTGATGGAATCGAGAACTCCCCTGCGTCTCGCAGCCGCCGGGGCCTTGTTCGGATTATCAACCTGCTTCACCCAGACGCGCGGACTCTCAGCAGCTCTTGGAGTTGCACTCTTTCTGATTTGGGAAACCCGCAGAAAGCGGCTCGCAACTCGCGAGTTTTGGAAGCGGCAATTTCACCTGTGGTGGGCCTTTGTACTTGTGGTGATTTGCTTCAATGCCTGGTTCGCATGGAAAACAGGCCTCACGAAATTCCTGGACGATACGATACTCTTCGGACTTCGTTATTACCCTTCGGAGGCATGGAACACCTACCGGGTTTACATGATTGACATTCCACGCCTGCATCCCTGGTACCGCCTTCCTGCACTGGCGATATTCCTTTCAATACACCTTCTGGTTCCTCTTATTTATATTCTTTTCTTTGTTCGATACTGGACCACTGCGCGTCAGAACCCACAGGCACCGTGGGAGCGGCTGATGCTGCTGAGCGTGACGGGTTTCTTCATGTTCCTCGGGGTCGCGTCCGCTCCATCGTGGCTTCGCATCTGTGCTGTTTCGCCGCCGGGAGTAATCCTGTTCGGCTGGTTCTGGAATTCGCCCGGGAAATTCCGCGCGCTTCGTGTCAACACCATTTGGGCGCTCGCGCTCATTGTGGCTGTCGGAGAGTGCGTCGAGCGCGATATTCGCTGGCACAAAGATCTGCAAGTTCCCATCGGCCGAATCTCCATCATGGACCCCGAGGCTTATCACCGAATACGTTACTTCCTGCTCCGCACTAAGCCGGGTGGATATTTCTTCGGCGATGAGATGTACAATTTCCTGCTGGACCTTCACGACCCCGCCCGAGTGCCTTACGTTACCGGATCGGACTACACGAGGCCCTCTCAGGTTGAGACACTGATCGACGGCCTCAAAACTCACCCTACCCAATATGTGCTCTTTGAGGCCGCTGCTGCCATGCCCCCTCCGGGTTTCAGCGGAAGGAACCATTTGCGGCCGCTGGAGGATTATCTGAAAACGCATTACCACTTCATCACAGCGTTTTCAGACGGGGAAATGGTGTGGGAGAGAAACGAGGAAACACCAGATGCGGCGGGAGCGCGGCCCTGCCCGGCGTGCAGAGAACCATTCGTGTGCTGTAACGGACGGTCGAACCCAGCCAGTCTGGCCATATCATATTAGACTCCGGCGATTTCCCCGGCAACACGCGCCAGTACTGTCCGCCCGATTTGCAATATTCGCCCATAAGTCGTTCTTTGCAGAATACTGAAGCCCGTGTACAAATTGTTGTAATGACCGACCCGTTGCTGCGACACGCAAATGCTGCCTGCAGGCGACTCGGCTTGCTGCATGTGCTACGCATGTGATTTGACATTCGAGCAGCGTGCAAGCTGCGCCCAATCCGGAGACTATGCGCAATGTCAATCGGCTTGCCGCTCGAGGGAAGGGAAGCTGCGACAATGGCGGGTACCAATGCGAATAAACCCGACAACGAAGCCCGCAGCTAATCCAATTCCCCCACCACACTGGTAGTGAATTCCTCGGTGGTGGCTTTGCCGCCGACATCATGCGTCAGGTGCTTTCCTTCGCGATAAACTTTGTGGATGGCGCGTTCGATGCGGTCGGCCACCTCATCCTGGCCGAGATGGCGGAGCATGAGAATTGCGGAGAGCATCATCGCTGTGGGATTGGCGAGATGCTTGCCGGCGATGTCGGGCGCGCTGCCATGAACGGCCTCAAACACGGAGCATTCCTCGCCGATGTTGGCTCCTGGAACCAGCCCCAGCCCGCCGACGAGACCCGCGCACAGATCTGAGACGATATCGCCGTATAGGTTTTCGAGCAGCAGCACGTCAAACCTTTCCGGACGCATGACAAGCTGCATGCAGCAGTTGTCAATGATGAATTCCTCGAGCGCGATTTCCGGATATTCGCCCGCCACTTCGCGAATCGAGTGGAGAAACAAGCCGTCGGAGAGCTTCATGATGTTGGCCTTGTGAATGGCCGCCACCTTTTTGCGCCCCATGCGGCGGGCGTAATCGAAGGCAAAGTGCGCGATGCGTTTTGAGGCGCGCTCGGTAATCACTTTCAGGCTTTCAACGACGCCGGGAATGATTTCGTGCTCGAGCCCGGAATAGAGGTCTTCCGTGTTTTCTCGGACAATGATCAGATCAACTTTTTCGAACGGCGTCTTTACACCCGGGAGGTGCTTCACCGGCCGCAGGTTGGCATAGAGATCGAGCGACTTCCGCAGCGCCACGTTGATGCTGCGATGGCCCACGCCGACGGGCGTCGTGATGGGGCCTTTAAGGGCCACGCGCGTCTGGCGGATCGCCTCCACCAGCGGATTCATCTCAGTTTCGCCCTTGCGACGGCCGACAACGGGCGTGGCGGACATTTCAATCCACTCGATTTTCGCTCCTGCGGCCTCAAGCAAGCGCACCGTCGCGCTTGAAACTTCCGGTCCGATGCCGTCGCCCGGAATCAAGGTCACTCTGGCAGTCATAGGATTTCCTTTGGCAAGCATTGGGTATCTTGAACTGCGGCAAACTTACTTTTGGCCCTCAGTCGTCGGCGGAGCATTCAACAGTTGTGAAAGATCGCTGATCGAAGCGGAAGCGTCCAGGTTAAGTTTGGAGCCATCCACCTGAACGTTCAGGTTCTGGAGAATCTGTGAAAGGGCCGGCGATATGTTCTGACTGACCGCCGGCTGAGCGCTGCGCAACAAAGTGAAAAGCTGATTGAAGCCATTCGCAGCCTCCGGATTTGTGCAAATGATCGAAAGATGGGCCATGATATTGCTGCCCCAATCCATCCGGTACAGCACGGCTTTGACGGAACCAAAGAGCGCGCTGGGGTCAACCTGGATTTTTCCGCCTTGGGTTAACCAGGGTATCGCCTGATTCGCCGCCGCCTGCCCCGTAGAAATTCCCCATTGTGGCGCGAGACCGTCCAAGTCGCCTTCCCAGCGGCGGAAATCGGCATTGGAGTTTAAGGGCGGGCGCGAGGAGGTGCGCACGTCGATTAAAGCCTTCAGGTCGCCGAGCCGACCGAACTCCGCTGTAGAGCTGTCTATGAACGTGAAAAACATTTCCGTTCGAGTCAGGCCCGAACCAAAAGCATATAGATCATATCCGGAATACCGTTGGACCAGCATCTTGTTGTTGACAAAGAAATCGTGGACACGGTTCGGATCAAAATTACCCTCAGCCAACCCGAAAAAGCGCGTGGTGTCCTGAAGATCTCCCCGCCAGCCAAGCACAAGTTCGTTCACGTCTCTTTCGGGATTGACGCCGGCGCTTCTCAGGAGTGTTTCCAGATTTCGAAGCTGCGGACTCAGCAAGTGCGCTTCAATCAGCGGATATTGCGGGAGAGTACGAAGTGTGGCCAGGTTGGTATAGGCCATCTGCTGGGTATCGGCGGGAAAGCTGGCCAACGCATCCTGACCGGCGTATTGAGCAAAGAGCGAGGAAGAGAACGCAAGCATTGCGGAAAGGAATACTCCGGACATCGCTATCCTGATCCAGGACCGGTATTTAGCTTCCAAAAGCCACCCCCAGAGTTAAATGACGATAAACGTCGGAAATGCGCAAAACCTGCCTCCCGTTTTAAGAGTTGCTCGCTTGCAAAACTCTATTATCGCTGGTATCGAGCGAAGCGTCCACCATGAGCGTTTCTTCAGTCGGCGCGGGCTTGCATTTTACTGCCCGGTTTGCTAATTTAATTTCGAGTAAGCTGTTAGTCGGGGATTAACCATCTAACAAGCTAAAGGAGTAGAGAATGGCTATTGAATTGACGCCGCACGCAGTCGACAAAGTAAAGGAGATTTTGGCGCAACAGAACCCAGCACCTGCGGGGCTTCGCGTCTCTGTTGTAGGCGGAGGCTGCTCCGGCTTCTCGTACCAGATGAATTTTGAGAACCAGACCACGCCGATTGACAAGGTCTATGAGTTTGACGGGTTGAAGGTGTTTGTTGACCAGGCTTCACTGATGTATCTGAACGGGACCAAGATCGATTTTGTCGAAAGCCTGGAAGGCTCGGGCTTTAAGTTCGAAAACCCCAACGTCAAAACGACTTGCGGCTGCGGCAGTTCCTTTAGCGTTTAAGCAGCGTTTCCAGCAGGCGCCTGTCGCCTACATTTGAGCGGCGGGCGCTTCGCTCCCCATGTCTTTCACATCCAAAGCATCAGAAGCTCCTCCCGGAAAGCAAGGATGCCCATGTGCCTCTCTGCACCCGAGCGCACTCCTTGTGCGCTTTTCAGGTATCCTGCCGCGCAGCGGCCTAGCGCTGGATTTGGCATGCGGCAATTGTCAGGACACGATCTTCCTCGCGCGTCGGGGGTTGACTGCCATTGGGATCGACCGCTCGGGACAGGCCCTTACCGAGGGAACACACATCGCTCGTACATCAAACCTGAAAATTTCCTTGGTACAGGCAGACCTCACTGGCTTCCACATTCCGAGCGGTAAATTTGTGGTCATCATCTGTTTTCGGTATCGCGATCCGAACTTGTATCCTTCCATTCGTACGGCGCTCAAGCCGGGAGGGCTGCTGATATATGAAACCTATACGCTCGAGCACCTCCGCTTCGGCCGCAAACCGCAAAACCCTGCCCATTTGCTTGAAAGGAATGAGTTGCTGAGGGCCTTCGGCGACTGGGAAATTGTCTTTTATCGGGAAACCTGGACAAGCCGCGGGATGGCGTCGATTGTGACGCGCAAACCTCTATCGCCGCAGGCGGCTGTGTCCGCCCACGGGCTTCAGTATAATTAAAGGTTTATTCAGGAGAGGCCCTTTCGGTAGTTGGCGAAAACACGTATTGCTCGTCATTCCGCAGGTCGATGTTACAGATCGGTTCGCGAGGACTTCTTCGATTCGGTGGGTTGAAAGGAGCGGTTCACCGCTTAGGATCGAGCAAGGCAGGATTTCACCCGGAATGGCATCGTTCCGAAACGTTTTTCGACAACCTGTCAGGGCATCGGCATGTGACAGATGAGAATCGCACTCGCTCAGATCAATACGACTGTCGGAGACTTTGAAGGAAACGTCGCGAAGATCCTCCAGTACGCCAAGATGGCCGCTGACCGACAAGCAGACCTGGTGGTTTTCCCGGAAATGGCTGTTTGCGGATATCCACCGCGTGACCTTGTGGAGAGGCGGGACTTCATTGAGCGCTCGGAATCGGAACTCTCGCGCCTGAGCCACTTGCTGCCGGGAATTCCCGCTCTAATCGGCTATGTCCGAGCTTCGCACGTCCAGTTGGGCAAGCCGGTTTCGAATGCCGCAGCGCTGGTCTATCGTGGAAAGGTCTTGCTTGACTACGTCAAGATCCTTCTGCCTTTCTACGATGTGTTCGATGAATCGCGATACTTCGAACCGGGGAATTCCGTAGGAATTTTTGACCTGCAGGGTCTGCGAATCGGCGTTACGATCTGCGAGGACATCTGGAATGACAAGAACTTCTGGCGCAAGCGGCTTTACCCGCGCGACCCGGTTGAAGAAATCACGCGCGCAGGCGCCAAGTTGCTGCTGAATATCGCTTCTTCACCCTACAGCACGGAAAAGATCCAGCTTCGCTACGACATGCTGAGGACGATTGCAGCGGAGCATCAAATTCCTGTTGCCTACGTCAATCACGTTGGCGGCAACGATCAGCTTGTGCTGGATGGCTCAAGCCTCGCATTCGGCGCCGGCGGCACTCTCCTGGCGCGCGCAAAGTCGTTCGAGGAAGACCTGGTTGTATTCGAAACGACCGGCGCTATGGCAGACATCCATTCCGCGCCGGAGTCCGAGATCGAAGCAGTTTACAGGGCGCTGCTGCTCGGCACTCGCGATTACATGCGGAAATGCGGTTTCAAGGAAGCTATCGTCGGCCTCAGCGGTGGTATCGATTCCTCTGTGGTTGCGACGCTCGCTGCCGACGCTTTGGGCCCCGAGAATGTCCACGCCATCGCCATGCCGGGTCCGTATTCTTCCGAAGGCAGCCTGCGCGACGCAGAAGACCTGGCCAAAAGGCTGGGCGTCGATTTCCGCGTTATTCCAATCACGTCAATTTACGATGGCTATATCCAGGCCCTCAAGCCTTCCTTTGAAGGGAAGCCCGCCGACGTAACGGAGGAAAACATTCAGGCGCGCATTCGCGGAAATATATTGATGGCCCTTTCAAACAAGTTGGGCGCGATGGTTCTGAGCACGGGAAACAAGTCGGAGCTTGCAGTCGGCTATTGTACGCTTTACGGCGACATGGCCGGCGGGTTGTCCGTCATTGCTGATGTTCCCAAGACGGAGGTTTACGCTCTGGCCAGATATATCAACCGGGAGAGGGAACGCATTCCTCGCGCGTGCCTCGAAAAGGCGCCCTCGGCTGAATTGAAACCTAACCAGACCGATCAGGACACGCTGCCGCCGTATGAGGTGCTGGACGCCATTCTTAAAGGCATCATTGAAGAACGGCTCTGCGCGAAGGAGATTGCCGCTAAATACAGGTTTGACTTGAAGCTGGTGGAAGACATTGCGCGGCGGGTGGCCCGCGCTGAATACAAACGCCAGCAGGCTGCGCCCGCAATTAAGGTGACGGCCAAAGCGTTCGGCATGGGGCGGCGTTATCCCATTGCGCAGAAATTCATCTGTTAGCGGCATCTCACGCTGAACGCGCATCGAGGCAGAGTGAAACGTTGCTCCGCAAAACTTTCTGCGTGCATTCTAGGGTTTCTTTCTATTTTGTCTCTCCCGGTCACGCTCTCCTTGGCGGCGGTTCCGGTTCTTCCTGAAATCAATATTCACACTGTTACGCTGCCCAACGGCTTGCGCGCCGTCATGGCCAATTGCGGGAAAGCGCCGGTCGTCACCATAGAGGTCTGGTATCACGTCGGGTCGCGCGACGAGCAGCCCGGCCAGACAGGCTTCGCACACCTGCTTGAACACCTGATGTTCGACGGCACAAGAACCGTTGGCAGGCACTTTTCAGACTACATTGTCCGCGTCGGGGGAATCGACAACGCCTATACAACAACAGACGCGACGGTCTATTGGGAGACGATGCCCAGTTCGAACCTTCCCGTTGCGCTATGGCTTGAAGCGGACCGCATGCGCAATCTCGATATCAGCCAGAAGACGCTGGACAACGAAAGACGGGTTGTGGAAGAAGAACGCCGCCGCCGCTACGGTAATCCTCCTTACGGCGCTGTGATTCCGGCTCTTTACAACCATGCGTTCACGGTGAATCCCTACCGGCATCTTCCCATCGGCGACATTGATGACGTCAAACAGGCCACGGTGAAGGACATCAGGAACTTTTACGACACGTATTACGTGCCGAACAATGCCACAATCGTCATCACCGGAAAATTCTCCGAGAAGGACGCCGAAGAATACATCAGGAAGTACTTCGCCGAGATCCCCGCGGGCACTCGCTCCGTCTCGCCGACCATACCTCGTGAGCCTCCGCAGACCGCGGAACGCATTTTTCAGATGGCCCGCGATGTCGCACTGCCTGCGTTTGTCGAGGCATACCACATCCCCGCAGACGGCACGCCGGATTCGTATCCGCTGCGGGTGGCGGCAAGGGTCCTTTCCGCCGGCGACAGTGGACTGATCTATCACCAGCTTGTGTACGAAAAACAGCTCGCCCTCGAGGCGCAGAGTTCAGCGGAATTCAGTGAAGATCCGAACCTCTTTTTCGTTTTCGCTGTAATGAATTCCGGTAACACGCCGGCCCAAGGCGAGGCGGCTGTAAACTCCATTCTTGAAACATTGAAAGAAAGACCGCTGCCACCCAAAGACCTCGAGAAGGCCAAAAACCAAATCCTGTTCGAGCTTGCTCAAGCGCGGGAAGACTCGAGGGGCCTTGCCGGGCAACTGGGCTATGATGCGGTCATACTCAAAGATGCAAACGCCATTAACACGGAGGCCGAACGCTTTCTGGCGGTGACGGCGGAACAGGTGCAGGCCGTGGCGAGGAAATATTTCATCCCGGAGAATATGACTCTGCTCGAAGTTCATCCCGACCGGGCGGCAGCGAGTTTGAATGACGGCGGCCGAAAGAAATGACAAAGCTATGGAAAGGCGCATTCGTGTACGCAGTTGCAGTGCTGGCGCTCTGTCTGGCCGCCCCAAAGCTTTTCGCAAATGATTTGCCGCCCGTCGTTTCGCCGCCCGAAGGATTTTCCTTCCGCATGCCTGCAGTCCACCGGCTGCCGAATGGCTTGCGCGTGGTACTGATTGAGCGCCACGACGTGCCGATTGTCCGGCTCTACGCTATTGTTCAGGTTGGGGCCGAAGCCGATCCGCCACAACTCTCCGGACTTGCCAGCATGGTAGCGGGTCTGCTTCCCGAAGGCACAAAACACCGGAGCGCATACCAGATCGCCGAAGAAATTGATCAGGCGGGAGGATCCATTGACACCGGCGCAGGATGGGACGAATCCTATGCCAATGTGAGCGTTCTCTCAAGCCACGCGCAGGTTGCGTTCGAGCTGCTTGCTGACCTTCTTGTCCATCCATCCTTCGCGCCCGCCGAAGTCGAGCGTCTTCGAAAGCAGACCCTCTCAGCGCTCGACGTGATCGACCGGGAGCCGAGCTACGTGGCGGACGCCGTCATGCGGCGACTGTTGTTCCAAGGGACGCCGTATTCACACTCCGAGGACGGCACGCCCGAATCCATCGAGCGCATGACCCGCAAAGACCTGGTGGATTTTCACAGGCGTTATTACATCCCGTCGCGAACGATTCTCGCCGTTGCCGGAGATATCACGGAGCCGGAGTGTCTCCGTCTTGCAACGCGCTTCCTGGGGCCCTGGAATGGCGCTGATATGCCGCCTGTTCAATCTCTTTTGGAGCCCCGGCCTTTACAATCACGGCAGATCATTGTGATCGATAAGCCCGATGCCGTACAGACGGAAATCAGAGTGGCGAACCTCGGTATTCCGCGCTCCAGTCCGGATTATTCCGCATTGATGATCGCCAACCAGGTGCTAGGCGGGCCCGCAGCCAACAGGCTGTTTGACCTCTTACGCACACGGCACGGCCTGGCTTATGGAGCGTCGAGCGACCTCGATTGCTACTTAAGGCTCGGGGCTTGGGTGGCGAAAACTTCGACCCGGTCCGATGAGACCATCAAGGCCACTCAAATGGTGCTGGATGAGATATCTCGTCTCCGCAACGGCCCCATCAAATCCTGGGAACTCGACAACGCGCGCAACTACCTCATCGGGCATGAAACGCTTGAATTTGAGTCCGCCAGCCAAGTCGCCAACCAGGTCCTGGAAACGATGCTCTATCATCTTCCGCAGGATTATTGGAACAGGTTTCCGCAGGAAATCCGTTCCCTGACCGCGGGCGATGTTCTGGCCGCAACGAGAAAATACCTCAATACCAAAGACGACGTTGTCATTCTGGTTGGCAACGCCGCGGCATTTCAGGACGGCCTCAAAAAGCTCGGGAAGGCGCGAGTGATTCCCATCGCCGATGTCGGACGCGCATTCCTGGAACCCAAACAGGGAGCAGCGAACCAGCCTGCTCCTGGAAGGTAACCGAATGAAAAAGGGCATTCTTGCCGTCGCCGGCCTCATTGCGGTTGGAGCGCTGGCGGAGGCGGTTCTCCTCCTGCGCGCGCATATCGATCCCTGGCGGCTCGCGGCCTTGTTCGAATCGCTTGCGCTGCTGCTTGGGGCATATGTTGCATTCACGCAAACGGACTTCGTTCACCGGCTGCGCAAGTGGGCGCTTTCCTCAGCGTGGCTTGCCTTCCTGATGCCTTTCAGTTTGCTTTTTTCTTACTTCATCTTGGCCCTCAGCACGGAGACGTTTTCATTCCGCGCGCTCGCCAAGCTTGCCGCTTATATTGCCGTTCCCACGCTGCTGCTGCTTCCTGATCGCATTCATCAGGCCGAGCGCGCCTCCTGGCGCGATTTTGCAGCAATGCTCAGCCTTGGCCTGCCAGTCAGCACCGGATGGTTGCGCGACATCTGGCTGTGGCCGGAAGATATTTACGTTTTCCGACCGATCTTCTGCGTCTGCGTGGGCGCGTACGCGTTCCTCGTCATCCGCAACCTGAAGGATGCCGGCTATAAATTAATCTGGAAAAAGGGAGACTTGATCGAAGGCGGCGTGAACTTCATCGCCTTCATCATCCTTGCAATACCTCTGGGACTTGCGCTTCATTTTATTCATCCGCACGCCCATCGGTTCAGCATATTTGCGTTTATTGCAACCTTTGTGGCAACTTATCTGAGCGTGGCCATCCCCGAGGAATTCCTTTTCCGTGGGATCCTGCAAAACCTGCTGGTGAAAACGTTCCAGGGCCCGCGGCGCGGCAGATACGGATTGCTGCTGGCATCGGTGATCTTTGGGCTTTCACATCTTCATCATCCGCCTGTACCCAATTGGCGGTACGCTATCATGGCCACCCTGGCAGGAATTTTCTATGGGAACGCCTGGCGTGTACAGGGAAGGACCTCCGCATCAGCCCTCACTCACGCGCTGGTCGATACTTCCTGGCATTTCTGGTTCTGAGAACAACGCGTGCACTTTGCCGGGTTACGTCCTTGCGCGGCGTTCATGCACACTCGCGGCATCGAACCATTCTGATTCAGAGCCAGGGCCGGAACGAGCCGTCGCCACTTCAATCAGGTAAGGCTTGCCGCTGTCCGTTATGGATTTCCCGCGGCGCAAAGCCGCCGCAAGCTCCTGCACATTCGCAGCCTTTTCTCCCTGGACGCCCTGGCTGGCTGCGAGCGCAACAAAGTCGATGTCCGGGCCGCCAAGATAAGTTCCGGCGTAATGTCCGGTTTCAGCCATACGGCCTTTGTAGCCGTCATAAACCATACGCACCGTCTGGTAATTCCGATTGTTTGCAACAACCGTCAGCACAGGAATGCTGTATCGCGCCTGCGTCCAGAATCCCGAAGCACTGTACATCACCGCGCCATCGCCGATGTAGCACGCCACCTGTCGGTCCGGGGCTCCCAGCTTTGCGCCCGTCGCCGCGCCGATTCCCCAGCCCAGGCTCGCGCCGGCCGTGCCGATAAACATCTGCTCATCTTCGCGAAAGCCAAACCCAAAAGGACGAAGCGGAGCGGTAGGGTTCTCACAGACGATCACTGCATTGCGGTCGAGTGATTCTGCCAGGACGTGCGACAGTTCGTCAGGATGAATCGGCGACTGGCCAAAGTTCTTTTCCGAGGAATGCCGATCCCTCTCTCGCGTCCCAGCCGTAACGGCGGAGATTTCTTCACTTCGCTTCGCCGCAACTGCTTTCAGGCGCTCCGCCGTCAGAACTCCTGCAATCGCTTCCATTAGGTCCGTGAGCGATTCTTTGATGTCGGCAACCAGTGCGAGGTCCGTCGGGTAGTTCCGCCCCATTGCGGCGGTATCGATCCCAATCCGAACCACTCGCGCGCCGTGAGGTATGTCATTCAGCGGCAGCGCGGCGCGATCGCCGAAATCCCGACAACCGATGCAGACGATCAGGTCCACGCCGCGCTTGATCCATTCGGAATTCACCCTGTAGTTGCCTAGGTAATGAGGATGCCGCGCGGGGAAACTGTGGAACGCCCGAAACGGCGAATCGATCACCAGACCCTTTGCGACCATCTCAGCCTGCGCCGTGACCTGGTCGGCAACCGGCAAGCCGAACCGCTCTGACAGCGCCAGCAACTCCGGCTGCGCGCCGCCTTTCCACACGTCGTCTCCGATCACGAGCAGCGGCCGCTTCGATTCCGCGATCATTCTCGCCGCTTGCTCAACAGCTGCAGCCGCCGGGCGTGTGCGTGCACCCAACAGAAAACGTTCGGCAGGAAGGATCTGCGCCCGCACGCCCTTGCTTTCGAGAGCTGAGTCGCGCATGGCAAGATACACCGGCCCGGTCGGTTCGGTCATCGCCGTTTTTATAGCGCGCCTCAGAAGCAGGGGCAGGGAAGCGGGCTCGCGGACTTCCCAGCACATTTTTGTGAACGGCCGTGGGACTTCTTTCTGGCTGAATCCAGGCGGTGCAGCAAGGCAGATTTCATCACTGCCAATCTCGTTGTCCAGCATCCCTGCGGTTACAATCAATGCCGAACCGTCCCAGTGGGCGTTATAAAGTTGCCCCATCGCTTGCGCTGTACCCACAACTGCATGCACATTCACGAAAGCCGGTTTCCCCGTCACCCGGTGATAGCCGTCCGCCATGGTGAGTACAATCCCTTCGTGAAGTCCCAGGATGACATGCATGCCTGGAACATCCGTCAAGGCGTCGAATAACCCGGACTCAAACGATCCTGGATTCGCGAACACATACTCCACACCTGCAACCCTGGCCTGAGCCACGACGAGTTCGCCGCCGGTGCCTTCAACCATCCAGGTTGTTTCCTCCGGACCCGACGGCAGGGCTTCAACGTGAGCCGCCCGATTCCCATGGGTTGCCCACGCATCATTGCCCGATGCGTGCACAGACGAGACTCTCCCTTGTCTGCGTCTTGATGTCTCAGAAGCGGAATTGCGAACGGCAGGCTTTTTCATGGGGACCTCCTTTTACGCACGTTTGCAAAAGGCGTTAACTGCAGGGAAGGACGCGTAGCCGGCACGCAATAGATTTCAAACCCGGCGTTGCGCACGAGGGCCATGGCACTGGTATGATTCACGACCATTTTAGCATCACCAGCCGTGGCAACGTTGATCGTATATATTATCGGTCTCGCCAGGCTCTTGTCCGCAGAAACACCTGAGCGCGGCAGTTCAACCCCCAGTTTTCCATACCATGAAGCGGATGCATGAAAATGCAAGAATTTCGATGATCAATTGCGTATGATTTAACTTGCTGTTTCAATGGCGGTCCTCTTTCGGAGAATGAATTGGTTGCGAGTGCTATTGCGCTAGCGCAGCCGCATGCAAGGACGGGCCGCGATCATTTACAATTCCCAACCGGAAATTCAGGAGGATTGAATGGAATTCCGCATTTTGCCCAACACCGATCTTCGCGTTTCGCGCGTGTCATTCGGCACCATGACCTTCGGCTCGCAGACCGACGAAAACGCCGCTCACCGCATGATCGATCTCTGCTTTGAATACGGAATCAACTTCTTCGATACCGCCAACATTTATAACAAGGGGATGTCGGAAACCATCCTTGGCAAGCTGTTGAAGGGCCGGCGGGACAAAGTTGTTCTTGCGACGAAGGTGCGGGGCAAAATGGGTGAAGGCCCGGATGATTCCGGCCTTTCGCGATCGGCGATCCACAAGGCCATTGACGCGAGCCTGCGCCGCCTCCAGACCGACTATGTTGATGTTTATTACCTGCACCAGCCGGATTACGACGTTCCCATCGAGGAAACACTGGCGGCCATGGATGAACTGGTCAGGGCAGGGAAGGTCCGTTGTCCCGCGGTCTCAAATTACGCCGCGTGGCAGGTCGCCGAGATCCACTGCATCTCTCAGAAGAACGGATACAAACCACCATTTATTTCTCAGCCCATGTACAACCTGCTGGCCCGTGCCATCGAAGAAGAATATCTGCCGTTTTGCCGGCGATTCGGGGTTGCTGTGGTGCCTTATAATCCGCTTGCGGGAGGCTTGCTGACGGGAAAACAGACGCGCGAAAAACCGATCCCAGGCACGCGCTTCGACGGAAACAAGATGTATCTGGACCGCTACTGGCATGATGATTATTTCGATGCCGTCGAAGACCTTAAGAAGATCGCCGCTGATTCACATTTAACGCTGATCGAGTTGGCCTTGCGGTGGCTCCTGAGTCAGGAGCAGGTCGATTCCATCATTCTGGGCGCGTCGCGTCTGGATCATCTTGAACAAAACCTGAAGGCATGCGAAGGACCGAGATTGACCGGTGATGTTCTCGAAAGATGCGATGCAGTCTGGAAGCGGCTGCGGGGAGTGACGCCGAAATATAATCGGTAAAAAAGAATGACTACGAATTCATCCGCGCCGACCCTTTTTCTATTTTAACCATTGTGGCGCATGGCATTGCGATTCTGGAATGCCACTTGGAATGTCGGGAAATTGTTGCGCGCCCTCATGGCACGACTGGATGTCAAGCCACTTCATAGTTTCATCAGGAAAAGCTTCACACAGCATTTCCTGAAGTGTGACACAAATTGTGCCCTTACACAGCAAGCCATTTCGCCGGGTGCGAACTGCAATCCAACCTTACTCGCCCATGCTGTTCCAGCCGGTCCATGTGTCCCTTGATGGGAAACATTGCAAGGAAGACGCCATCGTCAGGCCAGTCGCCGACGGCGGCGGCCACGGCGTCGATCAGTTGCTTCATGGTCAAGCCTGAACGATGCTTCTCCAGATTTTGCATGATCACGCGGTCAACAAAATCCACCGTTCGGCGTGATTCAGCGAAGAATTCCTTGACTTCTTCACCGCGCATCACGGGCCAATGGCCTGAATAAAGGACATCCACGGGGAGGTGCTCGAAGTAGCGGATGGTTGAGAGATATGTGTCCAAGTGGTAATACGTGACGGGAATTGCCATGCCGCCCGCGGCCTTCGGACAGCCACGACCCTGCACTGCATCGCCTGAAAACAGGGCGCGATTTTTAGGATCATAAAGCGCCAGATGCCCGTGTGAGTGTCCCGGCACGTGCAGGACGTCCAACCACCAATCGTCGCTCAGGCGGATCCTCTCTCCGCCGGAAAATGTCAGGTCCATGTGACGATGCCTGCCGGCATCGGGAGAAGGTTCGCCTTCGAAGCCCACATCGTGGTCATCCTTCAGAAAGTTGTAACGCCGGCTGTAAAGGACGGCTGGATTTTCCACCAACTCGCGATCAGCTTCGCCGCAGCTCAGCATCGTGCCGGGCGAAACGCGCTTGATGGCATCGTTGCCTCCCTGATGGTCGAGATCGGCATGCGTCGTGACGGCAAGCGTCAACCGCTGCGGCTTCAACTCCATTCTTTCCATGAAGGGAAAGATCGTTGCCTCGGGCGTCGAGGCAATGCCTGTATCAACCAGAACGATGTTGTCGCCGACAAAAAGGTATTGGAAGAGGTTTCGCCCGCCATAAAGAGACTGAATCTGATAAGCCTTGGGATAGAGTTCCATCTTTCACTCCACGGGCTGTATTCGAGCAGTCGCCGGGGGACCGCCAGGGTCAATCCGTCGTGAGACCCTGGAGACAGAAACCAGCGCCGCATCGGTCCGAGCGTAGATTCTATTCGTCATCAACTCGGGGGTCAATCGAACGCGTGGTTGAGAGCGCAGACCCTTTTCGGTCACTCCATCAGCAAGTCCATCTCTGGCGGCTGAATGGGCGGCGGCAGAAAGTCATGAGTTTGAATCATCCAACGGCTAAGAAGCGCCTGATGATGAAGCAATTCATCCCTATTTTTGGGATCTCCCGCCAGATTGTTCATTTCGTACGGGTCGTTTTGCAGATCATAGAACTCTTCCTGAGGGCGCGGTGCTTTGAAATAACGCTGATAAAGGGCTGGGGCAAGTTGTCCGTGGCGCGCAAGTTCCTCGATGGAGCGCCAGGTGGGCGAGCGGGCGATGTCGCTCAATGGCCGGTAAGGCACTTCCGGGAGATAGTTATGGATCAGCTTGAAGCGGGAGGTCCTGACGCAACGGATCAGGTCCAGATGTGTATGGTAGTTTCGTTCGGCAAAAATGGCTTCGCGAGGCTGGAAGGAATTTCCCAGCAGCAGAGGCAAAAAGCTTTTCCCATCCATGGACGTGGGCGGATGCAAGCCTGCGGCCTCGATCCACGTTGGTGCCAGGTCCTCAAGCGAAATGAGATCAGAAGAGACAAGTCCCGGCTTGATTTTTCCGGGCCAGCGCGCAATCAATGGCACGTGCAGCCCTGGATCATACAATGTCCCCTTGGCTCCGGGGAATGACATGCCCTGGTCACTGGTGAAAATGAGGAGCGTAGTCTCAACGAGCTCGTGATCTTCAAGGAGCTTGAGAAGCCTGCCCACGTGCATGTCCAAGCGCTCAATGGCTTCGTAATAGTGCGAGATGTCTTTCCGCACGGCGGGGGTGTCCGGAAGGAAGGGCGGCACGCTAATGGAAGCGCGCGGATTCTTTTCGGGGTATCTTTCTCCGGGAAGATAAGGACGGTGGGGATCGTGATATCCGATGTGCAGAAAGAATGGGCGATCTTTTGGCCGCGATTCAAAAAACAGATTGATGGGCTTATGCAGGCCCTTGAAGTCCCATCGCGTCCAGAATTCGGCCCCCTGGTGGACTTTTTTGAACGCTCCGGTGTAATAGCCTGCGCTTTTCAGGTATTCGAGGATCGTCTTTTGTGCGGTGGGCATGGGCGAGCGAAAACGCGATGTTCCGGTTTCGTGCGGCGGCTCGCCGGTCAGGATTGCAGAGCGGCTGGGGCTGCATGAGGGCGAGGGAGCAAAGGCACGGGTCATCCGAATTCCTTCGCGCGCAATTCGATCGATATTTGGCGTGTGTACAACAGGATTTCCGTCGCAACTGAGGCCCGAATAACTCTGGTCGTCGGAAATGAGAAATACGAAATTGGGCCGGGACCGCCGCGCCGCCGCATCCGGCCGGGGAAGGGAAGCGGAAAATCTGAGCCGGTCGGGCAGCCCGGCCATGCCCAGACCTGCACCTATGTTTCTGATAAAGGACCGACGGTTCATCTTGTTTCCCATTTATTATTCAGTTGAGTTTTTTTCGCATGCTTTCCATGCCATAACCAGAGGGGACAAAATCAATTCGACAACTCGGCAGAAGAACTGGAAACTGTGCGTCCCTCAAGCAGCTGGTTAGTCTATCAACTTAGGGTGCCGGCAGAGAAGGATAAAAGGCTTCTCGCTTGAAAGCGTATTTCGTTTCTCATCCATGCCAAATTTGCGCCACTGTTCAGAAAGGCAAAATCTCCGCTTGACAATGATCAAACAGTTGTTGTATATGTATGTTTAATACAGTTGTTTTATATCTTGGATGGCTTGCTGTGGGAACGACGACTACGACTAACGACTTGGAGACGCGAGAAAGACTGCTGGAGGCAGCGGCAGAGCTTTTCGCCGAGCGCGGTTACAACCACGTCACGGTCCGCGACATCTGTCGGGCTGCGGGAGCTAACGTCGCCGCCGTGAACTATTACTTTCGGGACAAGCTGGGACTTTACCGCGAGGTGCTGACGGCAACCATCAGTTCATTGCACGAGGTTTTCATATCAGCCCATGAGGGAAAATCCAGCGGGACAGCTGAGGAGCGATTCAGCCACTACGTTCGAACGTTTATGGGCCATGCGATGAGCAATGGGCAAGCGTCCCGTGCCGGCAAGTTGATGGCGCGCGAGATGGCTGACCCGAGTCCCGCGTTCGATCTCATTATTGAAAAGATGATCCGGCCGAATGCAGCCCGCGTGGCGGCGCTGGTCAGCGAGCTGACGGGTCTGCCGCCGGACGACCCGCGCGTGGGCATATCTGTTGGATGCATCCAGGCCCAGATCGGGGGATTTTCCAGTCCGGTGGCGGCGCGCATGATTCCGGGCGGACATTTTACACCTGAAATCGTTGATTTCATCGCACAGCAGGTCATTGATTTTTCCCTGGCGGGAATGCGGGCCATCGCTCAAAAAGACCTCAGGCCGGATGCGAAGAAAGCGCCGGAACGTGCATAATTTCCATGCCCAACGCTGACCTTTCATCGCTCAAGATCCATGACTCGGCCCGCTCGAAGAGGGTGGGCGGCAAAGTATTCCGTATTTTCTCTGCCTCTCTCGGCGTTGTGGTTCTTGCTATTGGGGGAGTTTTGGCTTTCCGCTCTCAGACGCCGGGAGTGGAGGTTGCCGCCGCCCTTCCGGCAAGTGATCCGGGGGCTGAAACTCTACTGAACGCCAGCGGCTACGTAACGCCTCGCCGGCGCTCGACCGTTGCCGCCAAGATCACCGGGCGTGTGACCGGTGTGTTCTTTGACGAAGGCATGAGCGTGAAGGCGGGCCAGATCCTGGCGACTTTGGACGACTCGGACGCCAAGCGTGCGCTGAACGCCGCTGTCGCCGATCGCAATGCCTCTCGTGCTGCCATCGCCGACCTTGAGGTCCAACTCAAGTACGCAGAAATTCAGTTGCACCGCGCGCAGGAGCTTTTTTCTGAGAAAGTCCAGAGCCAGGAGGCGCTTGACACGGCGCGCACAAACGTGGACAGCCTGAAGGCAAAAATACTTCTGGCTAAAAACCAGGTGGCCGCTTCCGAGGCCCGTGTTCTGGAAGCTCAACAGGGAGTGGACAACTGCATCATCCACGCGCCGTTCAGCGGAATCGTGGTTTCCAAGGACGCACAGGTGGGCGAGATGGTTTCTCCCATCAGTGCAGGTGGAGGCTTTACGCGCACCGGCATCGCCACCATTGTTGATATGAACTCGAATGAGATCGAAGTGGATGTCAACGAGGCCTACATTGCACGAGTCCATCCCGGGCAAAAAGTTTTGGCCACGCTCGACGCCTATCCTGACTGGCACATCCCCTGCCACGTTCGCACAATTATTCCGACGGCCGACCGGGATAAAGGCACGGTTAAAGTGCGCATTTCATTCGATAAACTGGACCCCAAAATTCTTCCCGATATGGGCGTGAAAGTGGCCTTTTTGAGTGAAGCCGATTCTGCCAGGAAGGCCAGATCCTCGGCGCCGGCAGCGCGAGCCATTATTCCGCAGACCGCCATACGAGGGGTTGGGGCGGAATCCTATGTCTTTACCGTGCGTGATGGAAAGGTCGAGCGTCGCGCCGTGACACTGGGGCGAACGACATCGCAGGGCATCCAGGTCATGGCTGGAGTCAACCCAGGCGATGAAATCGTGGTGAGGGGCCCCGAAAATTTGAAAGACGGAATGAAGGTTGAAATCCGCCCGAAGGAGCAATAGATGGCCAGCGTCAATGTTAACGGAAATTCCAGCGCGCTGATTCAGGTCCGGGGTCTCAACAAGACTTACCGGCGCGGCGAGGAGGAGATCCAGGTGCTTCAGGGGCTTAACCTCGACGTGGATCAGGGCGACTTCGTTGCCTTCATGGGGCCCAGCGGCTCCGGCAAGACCACCCTGCTTAATCTGCTGGGCGGCCTTGACGTTCCAACAGCGGGAACCGTCTCCGTAGCCGGCGATGAGATTACGCACATGTCTTCCGGCAAGCTTACCGAATGGCGGGCCCGCCACGTTGGATTCATCTTCCAGATGTTCAACCTTATTCCGGTCCTCACGGCATATCAGAACGTCGAACTGCCTTTGCTGCTGACCCGGCTTTCCAAGGCCGAGCGCCGCGAGCACGTTGAGGCGGCGCTTTCCATCGTGGGAATTTCCGACCGCATGCACCATTTTCCCGGGCAACTCTCAGGCGGGCAGGAACAGCGCGTGGCCATTGCGCGCGCCATAGTTTCCGATCCCACGTTTTTACTCTGCGACGAGCCAACCGGTGACCTCGACCGTCGCAGCGCCGACGAAATCATGACGCTCATCGAAGAACTCGTCAGCAAGCACGGCAAGACTGTCCTGATGGTAACGCACGATCCGATCGTTGCCGCTCGGGCGCACACTCTACTCCATCTGGAAAAAGGAGTGCTGGTGGAAGGTGCGAGAGTCGGCAAAGACCTTGCAAATGTAGGTGGACTATGAAATTCCGCCGCCTGATTCAAGCCAATTTGTTCCGCAAAAAGGCGCGGCTGCTTCTCACGCTCGGTTCCTTTGCTGTGGCACTGTTTCTTTTTGCCTTCCTGGCGGTGGTGAGGGAAGCGTTCACAAGGGGAGGAGATGTCGCCAGCGCCAGCCGCCTGGTCACCATCAATCGCGTCTCTATCATTCAGCCTCTCCCTCTCTCCTATCGCGACAAGATCGCTGCCATTCACGGCGTTCAGGCCGTCACACACTACAACTGGTTCGGCGGAGTGTATCAAGACCCGAAAAACTTCTTCCCGCAGTTCGTGATTGATCCCGAAAATCAGCGCAAAGTGATTCCCGAACTCGTGGTTCCGGACGACGAATGGAACGCCTTTCTGAAGGACCAGCAGGGGGCCATAGTAGGCGCCCGCACAGCGGAACGCTTCGGGTGGAAGGTCGGCGACCGCATTTCCATTAAGTCCCCTCCGTACCTCGGCGGCCAGGCCTGGCAGTTCAATATTGACGGCATCTACCACGGACAGCGTCAGACCGATGATGAATCCCAATTCTGGCTTCATTGGAAGTATTTCGAACAGAATGTGCCGCCTTCGTTCAAAGATATGGCCGGATGGTATGAAATCAAGCTTGACTCGCCCGCTGACGCTGAGCGAGTGGCGAAGGCTATTGACGCGGAGTTTGCCAACTCGCCATATGAAACCAAGACAGACACCGAATCACAGTTTGCGGCGAATTGGGTCAACCAAATGGGCAACATCAAGCTCCTGATCCTCAGCATCGGAACCGTAGTCTTTTTCACGCTGCTTCTGGTGACAGGCAACACGATGGCGATCTCTGTGCGCGAGCGTACCGGAGAACTTGCCATCCTCAAGGCCATCGGTTTCAAAGACGGCACTGTCCTTCTCCTGGTCCTCGCCGAGGCGCTGGCGATCGCCTTTGTGGGGGCGGCCCTCGGGTTGTTCCTGGCCACGCTTGCCATTCCCGTTCTTGGCGCTGCACTGAACGGCCTGCTGCCCCATCTCATTCTCACCAGATCCATGATTGCCGCCGGCATCGGCTTGGCGCTGGCGACGGGCGTCTTAAGCGGGCTTCTGCCCGGGATTGGCGCAATGCGTCTGCACGTGGTTGACGCGCTTCGGAGAATCTGATGATAGCGATCCCCGTCATCTACAACCTTCGCAGCGCAAAGGCGCGTTGGACCTCGGCCATTGTCGCCGTGCTCGGCATCGCAGGAACCGTTGGGGTGTTTGTGGCTATGCTGGCGCTGGCGCAGGGCTTTCGCGCCACGCTGGTCTCCTCCGGTTCTGCGGACAACGCCATCATTCTGCGCGCTGGCGCCAATTCCGAAATAGAGAGCGGCATTTCACTCGACAACGTCAATATTCTCCAGGACGAGCCGGGCGTGGCGCGCCAGAACGGCCAGCCACTCATTACGGCTGAGGTTGTCGTGATCGCCCCGTTCCCGCTGCGCTCGACGGACACGGACGCCAACGTGCAGGTACGAGGCGTTTCACCCAACGTTCTCGCGGTGCGGCCGAACGTCCGCATAATTGAGGGCCGCATGTTCCGCCCTGGGCTTGCCGAACTGGTTGTAGGGCGCAATGCCGTGAAGAGCTATGCCGGCCTGAGCGTGGGGAACAAAGTCCGCTTCGGCGGCGGCGAGTGGACCATCACCGGGGTCTTCGATGCCGGAGGCTCCGCCTTCGATTCTGAGGTCTGGTGCGACGCGCGCGTCCTCGACGGCGTTTATAAGCGCCCTGCCAACGTTTTCCAATCTGCCACCGTCCATCTCACATCGCCGGAAGCGTTCCAGATGTTCAAGGACGCCGTTAGCAAAGACCCGCGGCTTAATGTGGACGTCAGCCGGGAAATCGATTACTACGCCAAGCAATCGCAAACCTTCACCCGGCTGATCACCATCCTTGGCGGTCTCGTCGCGGCGGTCATGGCCATCGGCGCGATATTCGGCGCTCTCAACACAATGTATTCAGCCGTTGCCGAGCGGTCACGCGAAATCGCCGTGATGCGTGCTCTAGGCTTCGGCGCTGCCGCAGTCGTGTTTTCATTCTTGATTGAGGCCCTGCTGATCGCTCTTGTCGGCGGGGCGATTGGCTGCATCGCCGTGCTGCCCCTTAATGGCTTCACGACCGGCGCCATGAACTGGCAGACCTTTTCCCATCTGGCTTTCGACTTCAGAATCACGCCGACGCTTTTAGGCGGAGGTTTGATCTTCGCCGCAATTATGGGCGCTTTCGGCGGCCTGCCGCCGGCTATTCGCGCCGCCCGCCGGCCCGTTGCCCAGGCCCTTCGCGAACTATAACAGGCTGCAACAAGAATTGCGTTCACGCCCACCGAAATTTGCTGTTTCTGCAATCGATTCCAAAGCCCTCTGTGCGAGTCGCAACTCCACGCAGGCAGATTGATATTGTTTTCCTCAGGCGTCGGTGATATACATGCGTGGAATTATGAGGCCGGCTTTGCGCTGTACGAACCCGTGCAAGCCGGAAGCGTTTTGTGCTGCTTGCTTCCGTGATTAAAATCATCAGGCACATTTTCAGTTCTCGATGGGTTAGACGGAAGCCGTGGCTTCATAGCGATTTCTGCTGGACTTCATTCAGCAACGATGACAGGAGGAGTTGACATGTCTCAAGAGTTTCAAAAGCCGGAGGTCAGCCGGCGCGGGTTTCTCAAAAGCGGGGCTGCCGCCGGCCTCACGGCCTTCAGCGGCATCACTTTCATTACCAGGCCCGAACGCGTTTTCGGCGCGAATGACCGCGTCAACGTGGCTGTGTGCGGGCTCAGAGGCCGGGGATGGGACCACATTCGCTCATTCTCCCGCCTGCCGAACGCAAACGTCGCAGCGCTTTGCGACGTGGATGAAAACGTGCTTGATAAGAGGCTGGCGGACACCGAAAAACTCGGTCATCCACGGCCGGCGCGCTTCATCGACTGCCGCAAGCTGATGGAGGACAAATCGATTGACGCAGTTTCCGTCGCTACGCCCGATCATTGGCATTCATTGATAGGCATCCTCGCGTGCCGGGCTGGGAAGGACGCTTATGTGGAAAAGCCCGTTTCGCACGCCTGGTTTGACGGCCATCAACTGGTGAAGGCGGCGGAAAAGTACGATCGCGTTGTTCAGATGGGCGCCCAGAGCCGCTCGAACAGCGCCATTCAGGAAGCCGTCAAGCACATGAGGGACGGCCTGATCGGCGAGGTCTATCTCGCGCGCGGCCTCTGTTACAAGTGGCGGGACACGATCGGGCATACGCCGGTCTCGCCCGTGCCCCCCGGCGTGCACTATGACTTGTGGCTGGGGCCGGCACCTGAGCACGCCTTCACGAAGAACCGCTTCCATTACAACTGGCACTGGTTCTGGGATTACGGAAGCGGCGACCTCGGCAACCAGGGCATCCATGAAGTGGACATCTGCCGCTGGGGCCTCGGAGTGGACTATCCCTCCAAAATCACCGCCATCGGCGGCAAGTTCATGTTCAAAGACGACCAGGAAACGCCCAATGTGCTGAATTGCGCGTACGAGTTCAAATTGCCGGACGGCTCAACCCGCATGATGGAATTTGAGGTCCGGGGATGGATAACCAACCACGAAGCGGGCATCGGCGGAGGCGGGTTCCGAAGTGGCGGTGTTCCGGCAGCGGGGCTTGGCGGCGGACGGCGTCAAAGGCGCGTGCCCGATACGATTGGAAATATCTTCTACGGGTCCAAGGGATATCTGGCCATTCAGGGCTACGATTCCTATAAGACCTGGCTCGGTCCAAACCACGAGCCCGGACCTGAAGCCCATGGCGAAGGAGATCACTTCGCGAACTTCATCGATGCAGTGATCGCCCACAAGAAACAGGACCTGAACGCTCCCGTTGAGGAAGGGCACAAGTCCACGCTGCTGGTGAATCTGGCAAATGTTTCCTATCGGCTGGGCCGGACCATCAACTTTGACGGTGCAACCGAGAGCATCGTTGGAGACGAAGAAGCCAGCCGCATGCTGCACGGGACCTTCCGTGCGCCGTTCGATATTCCGGAAAACGTATAGCGCGGCGTAACTTAAGAAGATTGACAGGGTCAACGGATTGTCACTCTGAGCGCGGCGAAGGATCTCGCCATTTCTTTTCAGGCGAACACTGGGATCCTTCGCTTCGCTCGGCATGACAATTTGTCTTTCTTTCACCAACCTGATAAGCGGCTGAAGGAGGACCATCATGTCAAGCCGTGTAAACCGCAGAGACTTCCTTAAAGGTTCTGCCGCGGGAGCCTCGGCGCTCGCTGCCGGGCTTACAGGCTCTGCTGACATGGCCTCAAATGCGCAGCAGGCTGAGAGCGGCGAGGCGAAATCCCCGGCCAACACTATCGGCCGTCCGGTCCGAGTTGTCAGCATCGGTTTCCATGCGGGGCGCCCGCTGGAAGAAATTGTGCAACTCGTGGACGAGCAGGGAGCGCAGGGGGCCGACATCATCGCCATCCCTGAAACCTGCCGCGGCTTGAATGAAAAGACCCGCGAGCCGCTCGACGGCCCTACCGTCAGCGCCATGGCGCGCCTGGCCCGCAAGCACCGGACCTACATTGTATGTCCCATCGACCGCCAGGATAGAGAGCGGCACTTCAATTCCGCTGTCCTGCTCGACCGCGCAGGGAAAGTAGTGTGCATCTACGACAAGATTTTCCCAGTCTGGCAACAGGAATGTGTACCCCTTGGCGTGGTTCCCGGGAAAGAGGTCAGGGTTTATGAGACGGATTTCGGGCGGGTCGGTTTCGCCATCTGTTTTGACGTGAACTGGGCGCCGCTCTGGAAGCGGCTGTCCGATCATGGCGCCGAACTCGTGATCTGGCCGAGCGCCTACTCGGCAGGCAGGTCGCTCCAGGCGCTGGCGACCCTCTACAACTATTACATTGTCAGCGCGACCTGGTGGCCTGATTGCCACGTTTTTGATATCGACGGGCAGTTAATGTTACACGACGAGCATAACCGGGACTCAAAGACCAACATCACGCGCGTCACGCTGGACCTCGATCGCTGCGTCTTCCATCAGGACCTGAATTATCCGGACAAGCTCAAGAAACTTCTTGCAGAGCGCGGCGACGATGTCGAGCAGGAAAAGTGGCTGCCGCTCGAGGGATGGTTTGTGCTTCGAGCGAAGAAACCCGGCGTCAGCGCTCGCAAACTGGCCGCCGAGTATGGGCTTGAAGAGCTTCGCCATTACATCAATCGCAGCCAGTGCGAAATCGATAAGTGCCGCGGATGGGAATTTTCCTGAACGCCGGCGAGTCTGTTATCGGGGAGGTGTTTTCTATGGAATTTGATCGGATGATCGGCCGGAGAGAAACCCTTCAGGCCCTCTTGACGACCGGAGTTGCCGAACTCGCCTCAGGCCGCACGGCCGCCTCGAGCGGCCCGTTGACTGATGAATGCATCACTGATCCTGATGGCACGGAGCACGTAACGCGCGTGGTGCCAGTGCCTGGAACGATCAGCCGCGCCGCCCGGGAGTTTCTTTCGCATCCCATCCCTTCGAACCCGCCGCCTCCGCTCGCTGAGCAGCGCAAACGCACGGACGAGTTTCGCATCGGCCGCGCCGCCGAAGCCCGCAAGCTGTTTCCGGTGCGTGTGGAGCCGCGGACGATCGGCGGCGTTCGCTGCGATGTCATCACTCCGCTTTCAATTCCTCAGGAGAAGCGGAATCGCGTGCTGATCAACGTTCACGGCGGAGGATTTACCACCGACTCCGGCTCGCTGGTCGAGGGGATTCCCATTGCGAACCTGGCGCAGACCACCGTGGTTTCCGTTTATTACCGCCTTGCGCCCGAGCATCCCTTTCCCGCTGCCGTCGATGACACGGTAGCTGTTTATAAAGAACTTCTGAAAACACACAAGGCGAAAAATACGGGGTTGTTCGGAACATCTGCCGGGGCAATCCTTACCGCGGAAGTAGCATCGGCTCTCAAGCAGCGCGAACTGCCGTTGCCCGGCGCCCTCGGAATTTTCTCCGGCACGGGCGACATGAGCCAGCCCGGCGATTCACAGGCCCTTTACACAATCTGGGGATTTCGCGGCTACCTCAGGCCGCCCAGGCAAAAACCCTTGCTCCCCGAGTACGTTGGCAATGCCAACCCGCGCGACCCGGTGCTGTCACCGCTTTATTCGGACCTGCGCGGGATGCCGCCCGCGCTCTTTGTCACGAGCACGCGCGACCTGCTGTTGAGCGGCACGTCAATCCTTCACCGGGCATTTCTGCGCGCAGGCAGCCGGGCTGAAATTGTCGTCTTTGAAGCGCTTCCGCACGCCTTCTGGTATGACTACAAATTGCCCGAAACGCGCGAGGCCCTTCACCTGATGGCTGCCTTCTTCGACTCCCACGTCGGCGCCTAGCCGGCCGTGTTGTCGATTGCTCTGTGTCGCGGGTCCGTCACCCATGGATAACAGGCGTTGACGGGCCGAAAAAGAAAGTCATCATGCAATGAGTCTTGTAGCGGCTTCCAGAGAAACGTATCACCGAACACAGGCGGCCCGAGGGCAGGGAATGCAGCACAGCGCTCTTGGAAGCGCACGACAGTCCTCAAGCCCAAATACAAACGTTGATTCCAAGTATTTAACCCCGAAGGCTGTTGCCAGGCAAATCGGGCGGGGATATGTTGTAATGTAAAGGTATGCTCTGGACGACGCTCCTGCTCGCGAAACGCAGCACTCAAAAGCAAAGGGAACGGTCTGCTGAACCCGCTTTTTCAACTCTCGATCAAATCAGGCCCGGCAGGGAAGTCACTGTGGTGCGAATCGTCGCCGGTCACTCAGCCACCCGTCAACTTGCCCAACTCGGTATTCGCCCCGGAACCAAACTTACGGTGCAACGCAGCGCTCCGCTCGGTGGTCCCGTTCTGGTGGATTGCTCAGGAATTATGGTAGCTATCGGCCGCGGCATGGCGCGCAAGGTGGATGTACAAGTCCTCGAATGAAAATCGCCCTGGTCGGCCAGCCTAACTGCGGCAAAAGCACCATCTTTAATTCCGTCGCGGGTTACAGGGCTGCTACGGGCAACTTTCCCGGCACCACGGTGCACCTTGCGTGGAGCGAGGTGCGCCTTAACGGACTTGTCGCTGACCTTGTCGATCTTCCGGGCATTTATTCTCTCACCCCGACCAATCCTGCTGAAAGCGCCACCCGAAAGTTTTTACTCCATGAAGATATCAGCCTGATCATCAATGTGCTTGACGCGTCATTACTCAGCCGCAGCCTTGAACTCACGCTCGATTTGCGCGAACTCGCCATCCCAATGGTTGTTTGCCTGAACATGATGGACGAGGCCGAGCGCAGGGGTATCAGGATTTCTTCCCAGAAGCTGTCCGAATTGCTGGCCTTGCCTGTTGTGGAAGCCGTCGGCCGGCGCGGCGTCGGACTCAGGCAGTTGTTCCGTGAAGGGCAGCGCCAGATTCACCAACCGCCCGGGCCATCGGAGTTCATCGCGTGGCATCCGGACATCGAGGCGTCTGTTCGCACAATACAGGAACTTCTGGACGCCAATTCGCCTCCGCAACGGCTCCCCAGCCGGTTTCTTGCGATCAAGCTGCTTGAAAACGACGAGGAGATTTCCCGCGAGGTGGAGAGTGAGGCGAGCGACGAAGCCAGCCGATTGCGCGCGCAAATTGAGCGCACGCACGGGCGCCCTGCCGAATCCGTCATCATGTCGGAGCGACACGACTGCGCGGCGCGGCTTTTCGAGAATTCTACCACTGTCACCCGGCCCCGCCCAGATCCGCGCGCCGCCGTGGACAATCTGCTCACGCACCCGAAATGGGGATACGTCTTTCTGGGCGCGATTCTGGTGGGATTTTTCTGGGGTGTGTTCGGTTTCGGATCGCTGATCGAGCGCGCCATTTCAGGGCGGCTGGACCTTCTGACCGTTCAACTCCTTTCACACGTTCCCAAAGGCAGCCTGGAATACTCCGTTGTGGCGAGCCTGATGGATGGCGTCCAGGGCGGGGCAGGGATTGTGCTGCCTTATCTTATTCCTTTTCTTTTCGGTTTGGCTTTTCTCGAAGACGTCGGTTATCTGCCGCGGGTTGCATACCTGATGGACGGGCTGCTCCACCGCATGGGCCTGCACGGCACCTCCATGCTGCCCATCATCCTGGGTTATGGCTGCAGCGTCCCGGCCTGCCTGGCCACGCGCATCCTTCCATCCCGGCGCGATCGTTTTCTTGCCTCCGTGCTGGCAACACTTGTGCCGTGCTCGGCCCGCTCGACGGTCATTTTTGCACTTGTTGCCTTCTATCTGGGACCGATGTGGGCGCTGGGAATCTTCTGCTTTAATGCTCTGGTCGTGATTGTTTCCGGGTTGCTGCTGGCGCGGGTCTGGCCGGAAATCAGCGCCGGCATGATCCTTGAGGTGCCTCGTTACCAGTGGCCGTCATTCCGGGCGCTTGCCGGCAAGGTCTGGATGCGCCTTCGCGAGTTCGTCGTGTTGAGCTGGCCGTTGCTGATCGCCGGCAGCCTCGTGCTTGGCCTGGGCGCCTACTGGCATTTCGACCACTACGCCAATGCGGCGCTCCGGCCGCTGACCCTGGTGCTGGGTTTGCCGGCATCGGTCGGCACAACCCTTGTGTTCGGCGTGCTGCGCAAAGAGCTTGCGCTGGTTATGCTGGCGCAGGCCCTCGGCACAACTTCGGTCGCAAGCGTCCTTTCGGCTACGCAGATTGTCACTTTCACCGTCTTCATTACCTTCTACATCCCCTGCGTCGCGACGCTTGTGGCGCTGGTCAGGGAGATCGGAAGAAAGATGACAGCCCTGGCGGCAGCTTATACGTTCATGCTTGCAACGCTCATGGGCGTTGCCGCCCGTCTGGTACTTCCGCTCCTTCTGAGCCGCTGAACTGCCACCCCGCGTGCGGTCCCGCAAAACGGCCTCTGTTGGGGGCAAACGCATTTTTACCGCTTTTGTAGTATCCTATGTTCCTCAGGAAAACATAGTCACTTCACCCCTCGAATAAGGAGGTCCAATGAGACGATTTGCGGTTGCTTCAGTTCTGTGCATGCTGACATTCGCCGTTGCTCTCCAGTCCAAGGACAAGGCCGGCAACAACCCGATTGTGGGCACGTGGAATTGCATTGCACACGGCGGCGAAAATGGGGATGTACCGTTCACGCTCTATCTTCAAGAATCAGACGGCGAATTGACGGGAACTGTGTCCGCTCCACAGGGAGATGCTGATCTCAGTTCAGTTACATTCAGGGATAACACGCTTAAGATTGACATTGATACGGGCGACACCGACTACTCTCTAACAGCAACCTATGCCGAGGGAAAGCTGGCTGGCGAATGGTCTCGCGACGGGCAGAAGCAGGGAACGTGGGAAGGCAAGAAGTAGGGCAATTGCTTGCCCGGCCAAGCACAGCAGTTTAGCCGCCGGAGTTCGCCCGGCGACTTCGCGTCTTCGCGCCTACTTGCTCCACGCCCTCTGGGAGATATACAAAACCAGTAAACTCACTCTACCCAATGCCGAATTCTTCCAAGCAGACGTTTGCTGCAGTCGTAGTCGGCTCCGGAGCCTCCGGCGACTGAGCCTGCAAGCGCCTGGCGGAAGCCGGGCTGAGGGTCGCGCTCCTCGATGCCGGACCACCGCAGAGCGACAAGAACTTCACGGACCACCTGGCCCCATTCCAGCTCAAGTATCGCAATCTCTCCCGTGAGGTGGTTTGCCGGACACGTCCCATTCAGGGCACTTTCAACGACGGCATTGCTAAACAAGCGGCATCCCAATGAGGCTGGATGGTGGAATCGGGATATCAGACGCATTAGTTAACATAACATACCTTATCAGACTCCGTTTATTTACGAGAGTTCCCGTATTGAGAGCAGTCATTGCGGTTGGCTATGCGTTGGTCCGTCCCGAAGTTATAGCTGGCGGTGGTTCCGGGTAAGTGAGCAAAGCAATTATTTATGCTTCAATGGGTTAGCAGAAATTCACAAATTGATGCTTTAGAATTTACTCGGTCTGCGACGCAATATCACGCCCGGATGGTGGCTCTTCATACGCAACGCACGTGAACCTGCGGCTGCGAAGTGCGCTGCAGGCCTGGACGGCATGTGCTCGACCGACGTCCGTAAATCTGGCGTAATAGCGGCCGTGGCGCAGCTTGACGACAATGGGGGTCGCATCTTTCAACGCGGCCGGAGCGGAGTTCATGGCGCTTCTGAGAACACGCTTCACCCTGTATGGACTCCTGAAGGTCCCGCCAACCTGGACGACCCACTCGGATCCTGAGGGTGTATCTTCAGATCGATCGACTACCGCGTTGGCGGGGGTTTTGCGATTGATCTCCGGCTTGGGGGAGGATTCGGCTGCTGCAAGGGTCAACCCTTCTGCCTGCTCTCGCGCAAATCCGCGGTTGAGAAGAGCGATCATTTGCCTGTCGCGCGAGGCGGCCGTCTTACCTCCCATGACCACTCCAACCAGGCGGCGGCCGTGCCGGACTGCGGAGGTCACAATGTTGAACCCGGAAGCGTCTGTGAAACCTGTTTTCATTCCATCCACGCCGGGGTATCGAACCAAGAGATGGTCGTGTCCGTAGATTGTCCGCCCGTGAAACCTGAAGCTTCTGACGCTAAAGTAATGGTAATACTGCGGAAAGTCGTCAAGAATGGCCAGCGCGAGCTTGGACATGTCGCGGGCGGTAGTTTTCTGGTAAAGGTTGGGGAGGCCCGAGGCATTGCGGAACGTCGTGTGAGCCATTCCCAGTTCGCGGGCCTTCTCATTCATAAGTTCCGCGAATTTCGTTTCGGAGCCGCCTATGGCCTCGGCTAATACTACGGCGGCATCGTTGGCGGACCGGGTTGTTATACCCAGTATCGCAGATTTGACGGAGATGGTTTCGCCTGGACGCAGATAAAGTTTCGTGGGTGGTTGCGAAGCTGCGTACTCGGAGACTGGCAGTTCCTGCGCCAGAGTCAATTTGCCTTGGCGGAGTTGCTGGAAGGTGAGGTACAGCGTCATAAGCTTGGTCAATGACGCCGGATAACATAGACTGTCGGGGTTGCTCGCCTCGAGGATCCTTCCCGTCTGAGCGTCAACTACGATCGAAGCGTGAACCCGGGCACTCGCCGACCTTGCCCCTCCGGCCAACAGCACCAATACGGCGCTCAGCCAAAGTGCCGCTTCGCGAATTTTGATTCTGTTTCCGAAGTCTGTACTGCCGCAACCACAACTGGAATCACTCCGTGACCTCATCAACCCCCCAGGCTCTCAACAGTCACTTCAAAACCAACCCAAACGCTATAAGCGCTTACAGCAGCATTGGCAACAGTTGCAGGCAATGACCTGCCTCAGGCCGTCCGGCGCGGTGGGACCTGCGACAGACGGCCCCCTGCTTGAAAATGTTTTATTTTTGACGAGGAAGCGTCACCCGCGTTGAGCACGCGGGTGCCTGGTTCGGATTCCCTCCCCGTTCAGCGGCAGGCCGCGTTCAGCGCCCCGCCTTTGGAATTCCTCAGGCGGCTTCGAGAAGGCAGCCGCCTTCGGGTTCGATTATAACAAACTGCTTTTCAGCACACCACTATGTTCTCAGCCTCAAGGCTTGTGGTGCCGAAGGCGAAGCCGCAGGTCGATTCCGACCCTGGCTTCTTCGACCATTTCCGTCAGAACTCGCCCAATTTCCGCTGGAAGCCTGCGTAATCTCGCAACAAAGCATGCAGGTCTCTTGTCCCCCATGCGGGGCCTGCTGAAGTAAGCATCTGTTGCAACAGGGTTCGCAGTGTTCGATTGTGGAAGCGCATGGGCTCTCCCGGCAATTTTCCGGAAGCTTTGGGCCAGGGATTTCAGGCCCTCCACGATCAGAATGTAGGCTGCGCCGATCATAAACAGAAAGGCCACCAGGACCAGCCCAATGGCTATCCAGGCAAAATCATCTATCAAGACGTGCATAAAACCCTCCCAAAGGGCTTTTGCTTTTATGATGCGCACGGCCCTCTTCCGGGTGCACTATCCAAGCCAATAATTCCCGCCGGAGCGGCTCCGTTGTGGCCTCTGAGCCTCCTTCAGTACGAGAAGTTGGTCCATCAGTCGGCGTTTTCGGGTAAAATTTCTGCATGAAAACACGAACCGAACACGATTCTCTTGGTGATGTTGCAGTTCCAGCAAATGCTTTTTATGGTGCGCAGACGGCACGCGCCGTTGCCAATTACCCGATCAGCGGCCTTCGGGCGCATCCTGTGCTTATCAAGGCCTACGGCCTGCTGAAACAGGCCTGCGCGGAAACGAACCTGCGTCTGAAGATGATCCCTCAGCGCGTCGGCCGTGCGGTTGTACGCGCCGCCCAGGATGTGGCGGCCGGCCGGCTTAATGACCAGTTTGTCGTGGACGTTTATCAGGCTGGCGCCGGCGTCAGCTTCCATATGAACGTCAACGAAGTGATCGCCAACCGCGCCATCTGGTATCTGACAGGCAAGCGGTTTGACAAGCTGGGCGATTATTCCATCGTTCACCCCAATGACCATGTCAACTTTGGCCAATCAACCAATGACACTTTCCCGACGGCTATGCGTCTGGCTTCCCTGCTCCTGCTTGAAGAGTTCTATCCGGCTCTTGAGGAACTCGAAGCCGCCTTCCGCAAAAAGGGGCGCGAATTTGACAACATCCTGAAAAGCGGCAGGACACATTTACAGGACGCCGTGCCCATCCGGCTTGGCCAGGAATTCACGGCTTACGCTGTGACGCTGAACCACCTGGGCGAGCACATTCGGAACAATGCCGGACCTTTGGCGGATTTGGGAATTGGCGGCAGTGCCGTGGGCACAGGCCTGAATGCTCATCCTCGATTCCCGCGTCTGGTGGTTCAGCGGCTTTCCGCGCTGACGGGCTTGCGGCTCCGGCCGGCGGCTGACTTGCGAGCCGCCATGCAATCGCAATTTCCACTTGCATCCATTTCCGGTGCTTTGCGCAATCTCGCGCTCGAACTGATCCGGATCGCCAATGATCTGCGGTTGCTCACAAGCGGGCCGTTGACGGGATTTAATGAGATCGTCCTCCCTGCCCTCCAACCCGGCTCCAGCATCATGCCCGGCAAGGTGAATCCCGTGATGGGTGAACTTCTCGACATGGTGGCCTTCCAGGTGGTTGGATGCGACACGGTCGTGGCCATGGCAGTCCAAGCCGGGCAACTTGAGCTCAACGTCATGATGCCCGCGATGATCTGGAACGTCCTCCATGCTCTTGAGATTCTCAAGAACACCTGCACGGTAGTCGCGCGGCGCTGCGTCATCGGTATTCGCGCCAACCGCGAGGTCTGCGAGCGGTACGCTTATATCTCGCCTTCGCTTGCCACGGCCTTGAACCCCGTCATCGGTTACTCGCGCGCAGCGGAGGTGGTGAAGAAGTCGCTGGCCAGTGGGAAGACAATTCCTGAAGTATGTATTGAAGAGAAATTACTTACAGAGAAGGAACTAAAGGAGATACTCGACCCACACAGGATGACCGAGCCCGGAATTCCTCCGGCGAGGCGGAAAAAGTGACTCGAAGGGCTTGAAATCTTCGTTCGTTATGCCGCCTGACGTTCAGTTTGGGGCTTGATGCTGATCCGTGCGATTCGCTGGATTAAGTCCGTCTGTTCAGAAATGTTCTCTGCTCCGATCGTCATGGCATCCAGCACTCCAAGGGACAGCGCATAGGACAGCGCCTCATCCTGGCGGGTGCGCATGTCGCCCTGGCCGAGGATTTTCATGCCCACAACGCCTTTGCCAGCCTGCTTCATCCGGCGAAGCACGCTCGTGACGGTAGCGGGATCAGCGTCCATGTGCGAGCCAATGGGATTAATTCGGGCAAGGTCCACGTCAACCCAGGGTGAAGCCGCGGCGGCGCGCAGAGCACCGATAGTATGGCAGGAGCATCCGTGCGCGCGGATGATTCCCTTTTCTTTGGCCTCTGAAAGCACGTCCATGGTTCGGCGATACCGCGTGGTCCAGTCCGGCGAATTCATATCGTGCATTAAAACGATGTCGATGTAATCGGTCTGAAGTTCGCGCCGAAAACGGTCGATGTCGCGCTGCATGCCTTCGGGATCGCGCGTGTCGGACTTGGTCAGCACAGTAACTTTTTCTCGCGGCAGGCGCTTGAGCGCACGGGCAACGGCAGGATGCGACCCGTAGGAATCGGCGGCATCGAAAAATCGCAGGCCGCGCTCGTAACCATGAACCAGCAGGTCCGCGAGGCCGTCAACGCCCAAACGCGTTTGACGCGACTGGCCTCCAAAGCCCATCGTGCCGGTCCCACACGCCAGGAGGCTCGTCTGGATGCCGGTTTTGCCCAGCGTCACGGTTTCTGAAGCGCTGAAAGTCCTTGCGGGCGCCCCGAATAACGCCTCGCTTCGGAAGATTTTCGATCCCAGCCATATCGCGCCGATTCCACTCGCAGTCCGGGTCAGAAATTCTCGCCGTTTCATCCCGGATTCCGAAGTTGAAGCCCGAAATCTGCTCGAAATAGGGCCTTGGGCACGGGCGGTCTCCCTCACGTTGACGGTTCAAGTTTCAACTTCGGCAAAGTTGGAACGAAGTAAGCTAACAGGCGGTCGAACAAGGCGTTACGGTGTTCGAGGCCTCCCCAAGCCGAGGAGAGATGAAGGACCGTGCGATGCCCGGCGCGGCCCAAAATGGCTCCGCACAAGAACACCTCGACGCGCAAGCTGGCCGGTTGCCGATAGCGCGGCATGCCGGCGGCGCGTTGGAATTCCGCCAGCAGATTGAACAGCATCAGGATCGCCAGAAAAGCG